>ERZ1643247.1077-NODE-1077-length-27568-cov-4.093665_pt1 | contig 27568 bp, 26 predicted proteins | sample MGYA00579264_ERZ1643247 | MGnify/ENA primary metagenome ERZ1643247 (study PRJEB29033, sample SAMEA4952262) | chicken gut metagenome | biome: Broiler Chicken; feature: Gastrointestinal Tract; material: Caecum | place: Ireland | collected 2018 | study: Broiler... | reverse complement strand
GCCGCCCGCGGCGCCGCCCTTGATGCCGAACACCGGGCCGAGCGAAGGCTCGCGCAGGGCGATCATCGCTTTTTTGCCGCATTTTGCCATCGCCTGGCCGAGGCCGACGGTTGTGGTCGTCTTGCCCTCGCCCGCGGGGGTGGGGTTGATGGCGGTTACGAGCACCAGCTTGCCGTTCGGTTTATCCGCCAGCTTGTTCCACACGTCTGCGGACAGCTTGGCTTTGTATTTGCCATAAAGTTCGAGGTCGTCCGCGTCCAGCCCGGCGTCCGCGGCAACATCGACGATCGGGCGCATCTTGCAGCCCTGCGCGATCTCAATATCGGATAACATAACATTCTCCTCCCGTAAAAACACCTTGTCCCTTGAAAGGTGCATAATATAACACATGATATTATTATAACAATGTTGTGCACAGTTTTCCAGCAACCGCCGCGAAAAATTTGCCGAATTTGTGACTTAAAAAACACGCGCTGTTGTGGTATGATATAAAGCAGCAATTATTTTAATCAAAGGAGGGTCGGCATGGACATCATCAAGTCCGCAGTCAACTACATCAAAAACACCGACCTTTATCTGGCGTCCATCGCCCTGCTGTGCTCGATTTACGGCATGGTGCTCATCTATTCGGCAACGCTCAACCCCGCCTCCGTGTATGACGGCAGCACGCGCAACCTGTTCATCCAGGCGGCGGCGATCATCATCGGTCTGGGCGCGTTTGTGCTGATGAGCCTGATCGACCTCGAGACCATGAGCGGCTGGTGGAAGATATTTGTCCTCATCAACATCGGATTGCAGATGCTGCTGTTCACCCCGCTCGGCGAGGAGGTCAACGGCCAGCGCGCGTGGCTCAATCTGGGCATTACCAGCCTGCAGCCCGGCGAGCTGGGCAAGCTGATTTTCATTTTCACGCTCGCCGCGCATATCTCGGAGATTCGCGAACACATCAGCGAGTGGCGCGGGCTGTTTGTCATCGCGCTGCATACGCTGATCATGATGGCGGCGGTCATCGTCGCCTCGGGCGATACCGGTATGGCGATCCAGTATTTCATGATTGCGCTGATCATGCTGTTCGCAGCCGGGCTGTCCCTCAAATGGCTGGCGATCGGCGCGGGGCTTGGCGTTGTCAGCATCCCGATCCTGTGGAATTTTGTGCTGCAGGGTTATCAGATCACACGTATCCTTGTGCTGTTCGACCCGTCGATCGATCTGGACGCATCCCGGCAGGCGACCTACGGCAAGATCGCCATCGGCTCGGGTCAGATGACCGGACAAGGGCTGACCCATGGCACGATGACGCAGATGCAGCTGGTTTCCGAGAACCACACGGACTACATTTTTTCGGTCGCGGGCGAGGAGCTGGGCTTTATCGGATGTATGCTGATCATCGGCCTGCTGACGCTGCTGATCCTGCGGCTGTTTTATGTCTCATACCGTGCCTCAACAACGTTTTCCTCGCTGCTTGCGGTGGGCGTGGGCGGCATGTTCCTGTTTCAGACTTTTATGAACATCTTTATGAATGTGGGCCTGCTGCCTGTCATGGGCCTGACGCTGCCGTTCTTCTCCTATGGCGGCACCTCGGTGCTGACCATGTATGCTGCGCTCGGCATTGCAGCAGGGGTGCGCATGCGCGAGAAGCCCTCCTGGCTGCAATGAACGCCTTGGGGAAGGCATCACAGGTTCCGGAGGACGGGAAGATAAGGTAAATATCCCTGCAAGGGCAAGAAAGGATGCGGAAGCATGGAAAGAAACAAGGCTTGGGATCTTCTGCGCAAGTACAACAAAGAGCCGTTCCATCTGCGCCATGCGCTGACGGTTGAGGGCGTGATGCGGTATTTCGCAGAGCAGCGCGGAGAGGACGCGGATTTCTGGGGCGTTGCCGGCCTGCTGCACGATATCGACTTTGAGATGTGGCCCGAGGAACACTGCCGGAGAGCGCCTGAACTGCTGCGCGAGGGCGGCGCGGATGAGGCGGTTGTCCACGCGGTGTGCAGCCACGGCTGGGGAGAATGTTCGGATGTGGAGCCCACACACGAGATGGAAAAGCTGCTGTTTGCTGCGGACGAGCTGACCGGGCTGATCTGGTCGGCGTCGCTCATGCGGCCGTCCAAAAGTGTGCAGGATATGGAGCTTAAGAGCCTGAAGAAAAAGTTCAAGGATAAAAAATTTGCTGCCGGCTGCTCGCGAGAGATTATTCTCAAGGGCGCGGAGCTGTGCGGCCTGACGATTGAAGAGCTGATGCAGCAGACGCTGGACGCGATGCGCGCGACAGAGGACGAGGTAAACCGCCGGATGGAGCAGCTGGAAGCCCGATAAAAGAAAAGCACAAGAAAAAGCCGCCCGATCGGGCGGCTTTTGTTATGCCTCAGGCATTATCTTCTGCGGCGGCGCTGGTAGTTGGTGTTGCGGTAGCGGGTACGCATGTTCTTGCGCTGATTGCGGCGGCGCATGCCGCCGAACGTCAGGTTGAACAGGATGTACAGCACAACAAACACCGCCAGCACGACCAGAATGATCCGGAAGACCGAGGTTTGGAAGAAATTCGAGAGCCTGTCCGAAATATAGAGCACGCGGCTCATTTCCACATCGGTCAGCGCGACAAGCTCGACAGTTCCATAGGTGATGCCGTTATGGGAATAGCTTACGCTGCCGATCACATCGCCGGCTTTGATGGGCGCGTCTACGCTATCCGGAGTGGTGAACTGCGGCTCGTCCAGATCTTCCACATTCAGATCAGAGGGAAGCAGCGCAACCAGATCATTTTTTGCCGTCAGCACAAGCTCTTTCGTGTCGGTAGAAAGGTTGACATCGATGGATTTTATGATATCCCCCTTTTTAGCGAGCGTTTTGGAGGTGAACGCGTCAAAGCCCCACTCAAACAGCGCTTTGGTATCCGTGAAGCTGGAAGGCAGATTGCTGTATTCCAGGGAAGTGCTGTCGCAGCCCATCACAACAGAGTACAGCTTGGCGTCGCCGTATTCCGCATAGCCGACAAAGCAGTTGCCTGCCTGTGAGGTATTGCCGGTCTTGATGCCTTTGCAGTAGGCGTAGGCATACGGCTGATAAGAACTGCGGATCAGTTCGTTGGTGGTGATCATCAGGTATTCATTCCTGAAATTGGTGGTCATTTTCCACTGTACGGTATCTGCGATATCCGCAAAGGTTTCATCCTGCATGGCGGCGTAAGCGATTTTATACAGATCGCGCGCAGTGGTGTAATGGTTGTCATCATGCAGGCCGCAGGGGTTGACGAAATGCGTACCCGTGCAGCCGAGCTCCTCTGCGCGCTGGTTCATCATGTCTACAAACGCGTCGTAACTGCCGGCGACGTGCCGTGCCAGCATGTAAGCAGCTTCGTTGGCCGAGGGCAGCATGAGCGCATAGAGCAGATCCTCGACCGTAACGGTCTCGCCCTCTTTGATGCCGGCGTTCGAACTGTCCGCCTCCAGCGTTTCAAAGTCTGATGCCTGCGCAGTGACAGTTTCGCTCAGGTCGGTTACATTTTCCAGAACGATCAGCGCAGTCATGATTTTGGTGGTTGAGGCAGGATACCGGCGCTCGTCCGCATTTTTTTCGTACAGCACCATGCCGGTATCCGGACTGACGAGCAGCGCGGCCTCTGCATTGGTCGCAGGTGCACCGGATGCAGCAGCGGTTACATTGTCGCTGTTGGTAGCGCCGGGGGTCTGTGTGTCCGTTTCACCGGAAGAGCTGCTTTCGCTTTCCGTCTCCTCCCCGTTGCTGTCGGCTTCCTCCCCGGTACCGCTCGTGTCGGAAACGCCGGTGTCTTCATCTTCCGGCGCGGCGAAGGCCTGCGGCAGAGGAACGGCGGCAAAAAGCAGAACAAAGCACAAAAAAAGCGCGGCAAGCCGGTTCGGGATCATGTATATGCAATGGTTTATTTTATGTTTCATCGTTATCCCCCAGTGAGAAGTCTGCATCCGTGAAATGGCCGCGCAGCGCGGCGGGTTTGGGCGGGATACGGCGCAGGGGGTCGTAGCGGAAGGCGCGGCAATGGTCGGCGCCGTCCACCACGCCGCGGCGGCGGCAGGCGATGCGTTTCCCGTCTGCCAGCGGGGAACCGTGCGCGCAGTAGGCGCAGCGCGGTTCGATATTCTTTCGCAGCAGCTTTTTCAGCCTCATGCGGGTGGTCACTCCAATCAAAGCAGGGCAGCTGCAGGGAACCGCAGCAACACCCATCATATTCTGTGACCCATTATACCTTATCTTTCGCCTTTTTTCTACCCCAAATTGGAAACAAGGCTGCGGCAGCCAGCAGTGCGGCGGACAGCGGGCGGAACAGGGGAGGAGCAGCCTGTACCGGGGCAAACGCCGTCAGCGCGGACGGGGAAAGCCGGAAAAGCAGTGCGGTGAGCAGGGCGGCGAGCGCGCCGTGCAGCAGTTTGGCGGCGGCAAAGCCATCCACCGGCAGTTCCGCCGGCGCGGCGATTGCGCGCACCTGGAACTGCACCGCCAGCCCACCGAAGCCCAGAAGGAAGGAAGCGAGCGTCAGCAGCGCGCCCGTGGGCAGGGGCAGGAGGGGGAGCCGATCCAGGCCGTTGGTCAGTTCGATCATACCCGCGAGTGCTGCGCCGTACGGCACGCGCGCCAGTACGGGCGCGGCCAGCTGCAGCAGGATGGAGAATACGGTCAGGAAGGCGGTTACGGTCAGCGCGGTTGCGGCGGCCTGCCGCACCGCAGCGCAGAACGCTGTGGCGAAGCCCTCCTGCGGAGCGGAAGGGCGGGAAATGGCGGGAAACGCACGGGGTGTGCCCCTGTCCCGCGCAGTGAGCAGCCCTGCCAGCAGGGCGGCGAGGATGTGCACGATGTACAGCACCGCGCCGGTGCGCGCGCTGCCAAACAGGCCCAGCCCGATCAGCCCGATGCAGAAGCCCGGGCTGGCGCAGTTGCAGAAGGAATTGACGCGCGCAGCGTCCTTTGGCGAAAGCGCGCCTTGCTGCAGGAGTTCGGCGGCGGTCGCTGCGCCGACCGGGTAGCCGCCCGTCAGCCCGAGGATGACTGCGGGAGCAGCCGCGGGCGGCAGGCCGTACAGCCGGGCGAGCGGCCGCGCGGCAAGACGGCCGAGCGCGTCCGCAAAGCCGGTGCGCACGAGCAGCGCACTTGTCACGAAAAACGGGAACAGCGCGGGCAGCGCCTCGCGCGCGGCGAGCGACAGGCCGTCGCGCATCCCGTCCGCGCAGGCGGACGGGCAAAGCAGGAACGCCGCAAACAGCGCGAGCGATAAAAACAGCTTCATGGCCTCACCTCAATGGTTCAGGATATGAGGGGCAGGCAAGTTTGATGCCGCCGCCGCATACAATGGCAATACCGCACAATTGTGTCTGCGGCGCTTTGCGGAAATTTTGCTCCCCGGATATTGTTGCATTTTCTTGCAATACATCCAGTATTGCTGCGAAAACGTGCCGCATCCGGATGCAAAAGTTTCTCGCAAATCGCTCTTGCCAAATCATGCGGTATTGCCCAATAGCCCGGACGGAGGAGGGGACGCATGGCGCACGAGGGCTTTGGCGCGGCGCTGCTCGAGGATCTGCACGGCGACCGGCCGCGCGTGGAGATCATCGGAAACAGCCGCGTGGTGGTGGAAAACCACCGCGGCATACAGGAATATGACGACGGCGTGCTGCGTGTCAAATGCAGCGGGTGCGAGGTGCGCATCACAGGGGAGGGGCTGGCGCTTTCTGCCCTCTCGCTCGACGAGCTGGCGGTGACGGGTACGATCGTCTCGGTGGAATATACCACGGGCGGCTAGGCCTTGTTTGGAAATTGGCAATGTGCCAGGCGGCGAGGGATTTTTTTTCGCCAGACAAGGCAATTTGACGCAGCAATACTTTGTGTATTGCAAGGAAAATTAACGCAGTATGACGGAAAAAGCCCCGTCGCTCGGGTATGTTGACATTTTTCAAGCAAGGCCTAAACGGAAGGGAGGGAAGGCGGATGATCGGACGGCTCTGGCGGCTCGCACGCGGACAGGTGCGGGTGCGCATCACAGGTGCGAGCCTGCCGCGCTTTCTCAATCTGTGCGCCTTCCACAGCCTGACGCTGCGGCGCATGAAGCGCACCGCGTGGAACGAGATGTATGCGACCATGTCGGTCGCGGATTTCCGCGCGCTGCGGCGGTATATGGGGCGCACGGGCTGCCGGGTGCACATTGTACGGCGGCGGGGCGCGCCTTTTGCCGCCGCGCGCCTGCGGCCGCGGTATGCGCTGTGGGGCGGTTTCCTGCTGCTTGCGCTGACGTGGTGGATACTGTGCACCCGCGTCTGGGCGATCGAAACGCAGATCTCGCCCGCCCTGTCCGAAGCCGAGGTGCTGCAGCAGCTCGGGGAGATGGGCGTGCATATCGGCGCGCCCATCTCCTCGATCGACACCCACCGCATCCGCTGGCGGATATTGCAGCTGCAGCCCAATATGACGTATTTTGCGCTCAACATTCACGGCAACAGCGTTACCGTGCTCGCGAGCGGCGCGGAGCCGCCCGAGGCCATCCTCGACCAGGATGCGGTGACCAAAGTAGTCGCCAAACGGGACGGCGTGGTCAGGACTGTGCATGCGCTGGACGGGCAGGCGGTCGTACAGGCGGGCGACGCGGTACAGGCCGGGGATACGCTGATTAGCGGACTGGTACCGCCGACCCGGGAGGAAGGGAAATATCATCTGGCGCACGCGCGCGGCGAGGTGGAAGCGTATACGCTGCGCACGGCAGAGATTGCGCGCGCCCTGACCACGGAGGAAAAGGCATACACCGGCAAGGTGCGGCGGCAATATGCGCTGATGATCGGAAATAAACGGTTAAATTTATATATTGGGAGTGGAATTACCGGGGGGACCTGTGATAAAATAGTGGAGACAAGGACGCTGCGCCTGTCGGACAGCGTCGTGTTCCCGGTTTCGCTGATTGTACAGACGTATGTGTATTATGAGCGCGTACCAGTGGAGCAGACCGTGGACGAGGTGCGCGTGGAAATGCTCTCCCGCGCGCTGGGGGACATTGCCGCGGATATGGACGGCACGGTCCAGAGCCACAGCGAAACACTGACCACGGAGAACGGCGCGGCGGTGCTGCGCCTGTCGGTGCATGCGGTCGAGCAGATCGGCGAGGAGGCGCTGGACGACAGCGAGATCCCGCCGCCCGAGACGGAAGAACAGACAGACCCGCCACAATAGCGCGCAGCAAGCGACGCGTGGTGTTCGCCCTGCGACATGGCCGCCCGTTTTAACAGCAAATTTACGAAAGCAAGGTGCAAACCATAGAACAGACAATCCAGGTGGAACAGACCGAACTGCTGATGGCGGTATTCGGTGCATTTGATGAGAATATCAAGTTGATTGAGCGTGAGCTCGGTGTATCGGTCGTCAGCCGGGGGAGCGAACTGAAAATCTCCGGCGAGGATGCAGAGGTGGACATCGCCGCACGCACGATCGGAGCACTGGCGGCGATGGCGGGCCGCGGCGAAGCGGTCAGCACGCAGACCGTGCAGTACGTCATCGGCCTTGCGCGCGACGGCCGCGAGGCCGAGGTGCATACCATGAGCCGCGACGTGCTCTGCATCACGGCCAAGGGCAAGCCGGTCAAGGCCAAGACGCTCGGCCAGAAACGCTATATGGAGGCCATCCGCAAGAATACGATCGTCATGGGCGTCGGCCCGGCGGGCACAGGCAAGACCTATCTCGCTGTCGCCGCGGCGGTCGCAGCGTTCCGGGACAAGCGGGTCTCCCGCATCATCCTGACGCGTCCCGCGGTCGAGGCGGGCGAAAAGCTCGGCTTCCTGCCCGGTGACCTGCAAAGCAAGGTTGACCCTTATCTGCGCCCGCTGTACGACGGCCTGTTCGATATGCTCGGCGCGGAGAATTTCACCAAATACCAGGAGCGCGGCTCGATCGAGGTAGCGCCGCTCGCCTATATGCGCGGCCGCACGCTGGACGACAGCTTCATCATCCTCGACGAGGCGCAGAACACCACGCCCGAGCAGATGAAGATGTTCCTGACCCGTCTGGGTTTTGGTTCGCAGGCGGTCATCACGGGCGATATTACGCAGATCGACCTGCCGGACGGCAAGCAGTCCGGACTCAAGGATGCGCTGCGCGTGCTGGACGGCGTGGAGGGCATCGCCCAGTGCTACCTGACCGAAAAGGACGTCGTGCGCCACGAACTGGTGCAGCGCATCGTCAAGGCGTATGCGGATTATGAAAGCAAAAAGGGAAAAAGCAAGGCGTCGGACAACAAGCACCCGGCGTTCCGGCGCAAAGGGGACAAGCGATGAACCACCAGATCAATATCGGGTTTGATACCGCGGTGGAGGACGAGCAGGCGGTCGCCGGGCTGATCCGCACCTGCGCGCTGCGCGTGCTCGAAAGCGAAAACGTGCCGTTTGATGCGGCGGTTGATGTGACCGTCGTGGATGCGGACGCGATCCGCGAGATGAACGCCGAATACCGGGATAAGGACGCGGTGACCGACGTGCTGTCCTTCCCGATGTACGAGTTTTATAACGGCGAGCCGCAGGAGGAACTCGAGCGCGAGCCGGACTCCGGCTGCGTGATGCTCGGGGATATGATCCTGTGCTACACGCGCGCCTGTGAGCAGGCGGCGGAGTTTGGACATTCGCCCGCGCGTGAGTGCGGCTACCTGACCACGCATTCGGTGCTGCACCTGCTGGGTTACGACCATGAACGGAACGATGCGGATACCCGTCTGATGCGCGCCAAGGAAGAGGACAACCTCACCTTCCTCGGCCTGACGAGAGATAGAGAAGCATGAAAAAGAATATCCGAAAACTGCATGAGAGTTTCCAGCATGCGTTCCGCGGGCTGGGGCTGTGCATCCACGGGGAGCGCAACTTCCGCGTGCACATGACGGCGGCGTTTTACGTCACCGTCTTTGCGCTGATGGGGCGCGCCACGGCGGCGGAGGCCGCCGTGCTGTGCCTGTGCTTCGGCCTGACCATGGGCGCGGAGCTGATGAACACCGCGATCGAGCGTTTGTGCGACCGGCAGGCGAGCGGGTACGACGGTTTTGTCCGCAATGCGAAGGATATCGCGGCCGCGGGCGTGTTCGTCTGCGCGGCGGCATGCGTAGCTGTGGGCGTGTGCATCTTCCTGTTTGAAGGCGTGTTGTTTTCGGCGCTTTCGTGGCTGCTGGCGCACCTGTGGGCAGCGGCGGTGCTGCTGGTCTCGATACCGGCGGCCTTATGGTTTATTTTTAAATATGGGAGAATACAATGAGTAATATTACCAAAACTGCGGTTGTTTCCGTAGTCGGGCGGCCGAATGTCGGCAAGTCCACCATGACGAATAAACTGGTTGGCCAGAAAGTCGCCATCGTGTCGAACAAGCCCCAGACCACACGTACGCGCATTACCGGCGTGCTGAACCGGGGCGAGACGCAGTATGTCTTTCTGGACACGCCCGGCCTGCATAAGCCTCGTTCCCGTCTGGGAGACTACATGTGCAAAGTCGTGACCGATACGGTCTCTGAGGTGGATGTAGCGGCGCTCGTGGTCGAGCCGATTGCCAACATCGGCCCGGCGGAGCAGAGCCTGATCGGCCAGATCAAGCAGCACCACATGCCGTCCATCCTGGTCATCAACAAGATCGACACGGTGAAAAAAGAGGAGCTGCTTGCTGTTATCGCAACTTACGCTGCGGCGCACGACTTCGACGCGGTCGTGCCGGTTTCCGCGCGCACGGGCGAGGGCTTAAACGACTTCCTCGCCGAGGTGGACAAGTACGCGATCGAAGGCCCGCAGCTGTTCCCGGAGGACATGGTCTCCGACCAGCCCGAGCGCCAGCTCGTGGCGGAGATCATCCGCGAGAAGATGCTGCGCCTGTTGGACCGCGAGGTGCCGCACGGCGTTGCGGTCGGCATCGAGCGCTGGAACGAGCGCGAGGACGGCCTGATCGAGATCAACGCGGTCATCTACTGCGAGAAGAATAGCCACAAGGGCATTATCATCGGAAAGCAGGGCGCCATGCTCAAGGAAATCGGCCGGCAGGCGCGCGCGGACATCGAGCGCATGCTGGATGCCAAGGTGTTCCTCGAGCTGTGGGTCAAGGTCAAGGAGGGCTGGCGCAACAACCAGTACCAGATGCGCAACTTCGGCTACGAGGACCAGTAAATGGCCGAGGTCAAGCTGCGCGCGCTCGGTCTGCGCGAGGTGGATTTCGGCGACTTTGACCGGTATCTGACCGCGCTGACCGAGGATGGCCGCAAGGTTGAAATTTTATGCAAAAACGCGCGGCGGGGCAAAAAGCAGAACCCTGCCGCGCGGCAGTTTTGTTATTCTGAATTCATCCTGTCCGAGCGGGGCGGGCGCTATACGCTGCGCGAGGCGGATTTCGTACACTCGTTTTTCCCGCTCTCGCAGGATATCGAACGGTATGCGCTTGCGTGCTACCTTGCCGAGGTCGCAGCGGCGCTCACCACGCAGGATGAGGACAACCCGGCCATCTGTCGCCTGCTGCTGCACGCGCTGTATGCGCTCGAGGGCAAAAAACGCGAGCCGGCGCTCGTCAAGGCAGCTTTTGAGTGGCGCGTGATGGCGGAGAGCGGCTATGCGCCCGATCTGTCGGACTGCGGGGTGTGCGGGAACATGATCGAACATCCGCCGGTATACTTTTCCGTGCGCGCGGGCACGGCGGCGGACGAAAGGTGTGCCCGGCGCGTCGGCGGGTATGTACGGCTCGCGGACTCCACCCTGCGCGCGCTTGTGCATGTGCTGACGTGCGAGGCAGGCAAGGTGTATGCCTTTGCGCTGACCGGCCCGGCGCGCGAGCAGTTCTGCCGCATGGCGGAAGACTATGTGCAGTACCATCTCGGGCGCGGATTCGACAGTTTGAAGTTTTATCATTCCGTCGCATTATAACAGTGACCTCTTTTGCGATGAAGAGGGGAAATGCCATGAAACCTGCAATCAGACAGACCGCGATGCGCCGCAGCATTTATGCCCAGCTTGCGTTGGACGCGGCTGCGGTGGCAGTCGAGCTGTGGTTCTTTTGGGGTAGCGGGGCAAATTTCGTTCCTGTGCTGGTGCTTATGCTGCTTAGTGCGGCAAATATATGCTGGCTGGGGCATCATTATTGGAACGACTGCAAACAGTTCATGACGAGCGAAGCATACCAGCGTCTTGCTGCACGGTATTTTTCGTATGGAAGCCGCGGACGCTGGTTGTGGATGCTGCTGCAATACCGGCAGATCAAGGCCGTATCCGATGAAGCCGGCCTCGCTTTGCTGCGGATCTGGCTGGCGGGCGATGTACTGATCTGCGTGTCAATGCTGGGCATGTACCTGCCGGCAGAGCTGATTTTAGGCTGATATATTTTTTAGGAGTAAACCATGAACAGATTAGGGGAAAAATCCTTAAAAACACTGGAGTATTACGAAATCCTCGACCGTCTTGCGGCGCAGGCCGCGTCCGAGGCGGCGAAGGAGAAATGCCGCGCTCTGCGGCCTCTCGACGACCATGAGCAGGCACAGGTCTGGATGGACCAGACCACGGACGCGAAAAACCTGATGATCCGGCAGGGCAGCCCGGGCTTCGGCGGCATCCGCGAGGTGGGCGCGATATTGGCGCGCGCCGGGCGCGGCGGCACGCTGAATCCGCGCGAGCTGCTCGACGTGGCAAGCCTGCTGCAGACCGCGCGCCGCGCGCTGGTCTACGACGCGGAGCATGAGGAAAAGACCACGCTCACGCCGATTTTCGGACTGCTTTCCGGCAACCGGACGCTCGAGGAAGCGATCACGACCGCGATCCTTTCCGAAGAGGAGATCGCGGACGGCGCAAGCCCTGAACTGTTGTCCATCCGCCGCGAGCTGCGGCGCATTTCGGGCAAGGTGCGCGAGACGCTCAACCGCCTGATCTCGGGCGAGCGGTCCAAATATCTGCAGGAAACCATCGTTACCCAGCGCAACGGGCGCTATGTTGTGCCGGTCAAGGCCGAGCACCGGGGCGATATCCCGGGCCTGGTGCATGATACCTCGTCCACCGGCGCGACCGTGTTCGTCGAGCCGCAGCAGGTGGTGGAGATCAACAACCAGATCAAGGTGCTTGAAGGCCGCGAGGAGGCCGAGATCGAGCGGATTTTAGCCGAGCTGTCAAACGAGGTTGCGCTGTATAAAAATGCGATCGAGCAGGATTATGATGCGCTCGTCTCGCTCGACTTCATCTTTGCGCGCGCCAAGCTGTCGTTTGAGATGAACGCCGCGCCGCCGGTGCTCGTGGAGGGCGCGAGCCGCTGCCGCCTGCTGCGCGCGCGGCACCCGCTGCTCGACAAGGATAAGGCGGTGCCGATCGATATCGCCATCGGCAACGACTACGACACGCTGGTTATCACCGGCCCGAATACAGGCGGTAAGACCGTGTCGCTCAAAACACTGGGGCTGCTCAGCCTGATGGCGGCCTCCGGCCTGCACATCCCGGCAAATGAGCAGAGCGAGATCGGTTTGTTTGAGCACGTTTACGCGGACATCGGAGATGAACAGAGCATTGAGCAGTCGCTTTCTACCTTCTCCGCGCATATGAAGACCATCGTGTCCATCATGGACTGCTGCGGGCAGGGCGACCTTGTGCTGTTCGACGAGCTGGGCGCGGGCACCGACCCGGTTGAGGGCGCAGCGCTCGCGGTCGCGGTGATCGGCTATGCGCGCCAGATGGGCGCGTGCGTGGCGGCGACAACGCACTATGCGGAGCTCAAAACCTTTGCGCTCACGACCGACGGGGTGGAGAACGCCTCGTGTGAGTTCAACGTGCAGTCGCTCCAGCCGACCTACCGCCTGCTGACCGGCATCCCTGGCAAGTCCAACGCGTTTGCGATCGCGGCGCGGCTGGGGCTCCAGCCCACCATCATCGAGCGCGCGAAGGAGCAGGTCTCGACCGAGGACGCGCGGTTTGAGGACGTGCTGGCCGAGCTCGAGCGCGAACGCCGCCGTATCGAGCAGATGAAGGAAGAGGCGCAGAAAATGCGTTCTGCCGCACAGTCCGAGCGGGACAAGATGCGCGCTGAGCGCGACGCGGCCGAGGAGCGCGCAGACAAGCTGCTCGAAAGCGCACGCAGCCAGGCGGACCGCATCCTGAAAGACGCGCGCATGACCGCCGAGACCGTGTTTGACGAGCTCGAGGACATGAAAAAGAAGGCGCAGAAGAAAAACGCGGATCAGAACCTCGCCGCGGCAAAAGCTGCGCTGCGCGGCGTGATCACGCAGACCGAGAACGAGCAGCGCCGCGGCATCCAGAAGCGCGTGGTCGAGGCGGACGAGCAGCGCCCGGTCAAAAAGGGCGACCGTGTGCGGCTGATCAACGTGGGCGGCGTGCTGGCAGATGTGCTCGCGCCTGCGGACAAAAGCGGCAACGTGCAGGTGCAGGCCGGCCCGATGAAGATGACGGTCAAGGAGAACGAGCTGCGTCTTGTCGAGGAAAACAAACCTGCGAAAAAGCCCGTGTCCCGGCCGCGGCGGGACGCCCCAAAACGCGAACTCAACATCCGTTCGGCGGAGAGTGAAGTGGATGTGCGCGGCATGAGCGCGGAGGAAGCGCTGTTCGAGGTGGACAACTTCCTGTCGCGCGCGATTATGGCGGGCCTGCCGTCGGTCACGGTCATCCACGGCAAGGGCACCGGCGTGCTCCGGAACGCAGTGCAGCAGCACCTGCGGTCGAACAAGCGCGTCAAAAGCGTGCGCAGCGGCGTATACGGTGAGGGTGAGCAGGGCGTAACGATTGTAGAATTGAGATGAAATGCATCGCCTTTTGCCGAGCCTGCCCGGGCGCACAGGGCAAAATGCCTGATTGCTTTGGGTTTTGCAGGAAAAATTTCATGAAAAACACAAACAATGGGAGGGCAAAATAGCCTTGACGAAATCCGGGAAAGGCGTTAGACTATATATATCATATATCGGATTTGAAGAAATAGGAGCGATGCAGATTATGTATTCGAAAGAGGTACAGGTGACCAATCAAGTAGGCTTATATGCCCGTCCCGCAACTTTTTTCATTCAGAAAGCAAATGAGTTCAAGTCGACTATCCTGGTAGAAAAAGAAGAGCGCCGCGTCAATGCGAAGAGCTTGCTCGGCATCCTTTCCCTTGGCATCACCAAGGGCACTACCATCAACCTGATTGCAGACGGCCCGGATGAGGAAGAGGCTGTTTCTGCGCTGGTTGAGCTGATTACGTCTAATTTCACCGACTGATTGATCGCATCCTGAGGGAAAAGCGCCGATTGAAAAAATCGGCGCTTTTATTTATCACCACCTGTGGATTGGAACACCTGCGATAGCTGAATGATGCTGCCCGGGACGGAAGAGCTGAGGATTCCATTAAGCACCATCTTCATGCGCCTGCGGAGCGGGAACAGTACGATAGTATGCAAATAATAAAGCGATGAGGCGGTTTGCCACGACAAGGGAACAACTGAAGGAACGCGTGCGCAAGCTGCCTATGCAGCCGGGCGTGTATCTGCACAAAGATAAAACAGGCAAGGTGATCTACGTCGGCAAGGCCAAGCTGCTGCGCAACCGTGTGTCCAATTATTTTCAGCCGCCGGAACGGCTGAACGCCAAGACGCGCCAGCTGGTCAGCCATATTGACGATTTTGACATCATAGTGACCGAAACTGAGTTTGAAGCGCTCGTGCTTGAAAACTCGATGATCAAAAAATACAAGCCCAAGTACAACATCCTGCTCAAGGACGACAAGGGCTATCCCTATATCCGGCTGAATACGGACGCGCCCTATCCGGCATTTACCGTGGTTTCCAAGCCGGCGCATGACGGGGCGCGCTATTTCGGCCCATATCAGGGTCGTGTGGCAGCGCGCCGCGCGATCGATACGATCAGTGAGGCGCTCCACCTCAAGACCTGTTCGCGCGTGTTCCCGCGCGACATCGGCAAGGACCGCCCGTGCCTTAACCAGCATCTGGGGCGCTGCTGCGCGCCGTGCACAGGCAAGGTCAGCCCGGCGGAATACCATGTGCTGATCGATCAGGCGATCGCGCTGTTCGAGGGCGACGCGAAAAAGCTGGAAAAAGAGCTGACCGAGAAGATGAACGAGGCGGCGGAAGAGCTGCAGTTCGAGCGTGCGGCGCTGCTGCGCGACCGTCTGCGCGCCGTGCAGCGGCTGGGCACGCGCCAGCATGTGGTCGCGGGCGCTTTCGCGGATCTGGACGTGGTAGCCTTTGTGCAGGGGCAGACACGCGCCTGTGTATGCGTGCTGCACTATGCGGGTGGAGCCTTGCAGGATAAAGAGTACAGCCTGTTCCATGTGCTGGAGAGCGACCCGGCCGAGGTGCTCTGCTCGTTTGTCAAGCAGTATTATGCGCAGCGCGGCGCAGTGCCCAAGGCAGTGCTGCTCTCACACGAATTGGAGGAACAGGACGCGGTCGCGGAATACCTGGCCTCGATCGCGGAGCGCAAGGTCGAACTGGCAGTGCCGCAGCGCGGCGAGCGCCGCGTGCTCACACGTCTTGCAGAAAAGAATGCGCGTGAGGAGATCGAACGCCGTGAAAAGCAGTCCGAACGGCGGCATAAATCGCTTGAGCTGCTGCAAAACGTCACCGGCATGATCGCCTTGCCGCTGCGGCTGGAAGCGTACGATATCTCCAACTTCGCGGGGCAGGATACGGTCGGTTCGATGGTGGTATTCGTCGAGGGCCAGCCGAAAAAGAGCGATTACCGCAAGTTCAAGATCGTATGCGCGGCAAACGGGCAGGACGACTACGCGTCCATGCGCGAAATGCTCACCCGCCGCGTGCAGCGCTATGTGGACGGGGACGAGAAGTTCTCGCCCCTGCCGAACGCCTTTTTGATCGACGGCGGCCTGGGGCATGTGCGCGTATGCAAGGAGGTGCTCGACTCGTTCGGGCTGTCCACACCCTGCTTTGGCATGGTCAAGGACGACCGCCACCGCACCCGCGCCCTGGTCGCGCCGGACGGGCGTGAGTTCGGCATTTCGGCTACGCCCGCGCTGTTCGCGCTGATCGGCCGCATCCAGGAGGAGGTGCACCGGTTTGCGATCGAGTATAACCGCAAGCTGGGCGGCAAAAAGGTGCGCGGCTCGACGCTCGATAAAATTGAGGGCGTAGGAAACAAGCGCCGTACCGATCTCCTTAAGCATTTTGGAAGTATTGAGAATATCAAACAGGCAAGCGAACAGGAGCTGGCCCGCGTGGTGCCGCGCAACACCGCGCAGGCAGTATACGAGTATTTTCACAAGGAGGACTGAGCCATGCGTGTGGTATCCGGCACGGCGCGCGGCTGCAAATTGCAGCCCGTACCCGGCATGAACACCCGGCCGACGACCGACCGCGTTAAGGAAAATGTGTTCAATCTGATCCAGGACCATGTCCGCGGCGCGCGCGTGCTCGACCTGTTTGCAGGCACAGGACAGCTCGGGATCGAGGCCCTGTCCCGCGGGGCGGAGCGCTGCGATTTTGTGGAGCATGATAAGACGGCATACAATATCGTGTATAAAAATACACAGTCTGCACGGGTGGCGGACCGTGCTGCGCTGCACCGGGCGGAGGCGGAGGAATTTGTCTCCCGTGCGGGCCGGCGGCAGTATGACCTGATCTTCCTGGATCCTCCCTATGGCGGAGTGATTCTGGAAAATGCGTTATTACAGATAGAAACGTTTGACATTTTGTCTACGGATGGTATAATAATATGCGAAAGTGCAGTAGGGGATCGGTTCGCGCATGGATTTGAGGTTGTCCGCGAGCGTCGCTACGGCGCAACTATGATTACTGTTCTGCGTCGGCAGAACGGCGGAACGGATGAACGACATGAAAACTGCGATCTACCCGGGCAGCTTTGACCCGGTCACTCTGGGCCATCTGGACATTATTCGCCGCGCGTCGGTCATGTTTGACCGGCTGATTGTCGCGGTGATGCATAACCAGAACAAACAGCCGATGTTTTCTGTGGAGGAACGCATGGACTTCCTCCGGCGCACAACGAATGGTCTGCCGAACGTTGAAATCACCTCTTTTGGCGGCCTGCTGGCTGACTATGCCAGGCAGCAGGGGGCATGTGCGGTCGTTAAGGGCCTGCGTGCCGTGTCGGATTTTGAATACGAATTCCAGATGGCGCTGGCCAACCGTAAGCTCAATCCTGAGCTGGATACGGTGTTCCTGATGACAAGCGCGGAATATATGTACCTCTCTTCTTCTGTTGTAAAGGATATAGCGGTACATGGCGGCAGTGTCGCCGGTTTTGTTCCCGATGGGATTATTCAGGATATTGTGCGCCGCACAAGAAAGGAAGGATAAACGATGGCGACTTTGGATGAATTGATCAACAGCATGTATGACATGGTGCAGGATGCCAAGGGTATTCCGCTCGCCAGCGAAAAATGTATTATTGAACGTGACCACCTGCTTGACCTGCTTGATGAACTGCGCGCGACCCTGCCGGGTGACCTGCAGGCTGCGCAGGATATCGTCGCCAAGCGCAGCGAGATGCTTGCATCCGGCAAGCGTGAAGCAGAAGCGATCCGCCGTCAGGCGGAAGAGGATGCCCGCCAGATGGTTTCTGAGACGGAGATCGTGGTCGCCGCACGCCTTAAGGCCAAAGAAGTGCAGGGTAATGCGGAAATCCAGGCACGTGAGTTGCGCCGAGTGGCGAATGAGTATTGTGAGGACACGCTCAAACGCACTGAGGAAGCGGTTGCGCTTTCCCTGGAGGAAGTGCGCAAGGCACGCCAGCGGTTCAAGAGCATCGCCAACAAGTAAAAAAGAGGGGAAACCAGTTGCCTGCCAGGCGGCTGGTTTTTTTATTTCCCCACTGCAACGGGAATGTGGTAGGAGGATTCCCACTTTACCCCACAGCTGATATCATGCCGACGGGAACAAGTGGAGAAATGGAACTGCAGATGCTGCCGGTGTGGGAGTGCGGTGGGATTTTTCCCCACAGAAACAGCAGTTTGGAACAAATCGAACGCTCGAACAAACGTTCGATAAAAATTCAAAAAACGATTGAAATATCAAATATCTGCCGCTGATCTCCCGTAAAATAATTCAAATTAACCCTTGCAATCTTTGGCCTGTATCGTTATAATGGAAGCAAGGTGGTGAGAAGTGGGGCGAAGTGTCACAGATTCCACCAAAGTGAAAGTGTGGTGTGAATCTGGTGAAGGGCGAATACAAGCATTCCATCGATGCCAAGGGGCGTCTGGCTATGCCCGCCAAGCTGCGTGACGAGCTGGGTGAGCGCTTCACCGTTACCAAAGGGCTGGACGGCTGTCTGGCTGTTTATCCTGAGAAGGAGTGGGAGTCGCTTGAGGACCGCATCCGCGCGCTGGGCAACGGCGAGAAAGCGCGGCGGGTCAAGCGGTACTACTTCGCCAATGCTTTTGACGCCCAGCTGGATGCGCAGGGACGTATCCTGATCCCTGCAGGGCTGCGCGAGTTTGCTGACCTGCAAAAAGACGTTGTCGTGATCGGCCAGCTCGACCATGCAGAGATCTGGAACAGCGAAAAATGGCGTGTTTATAACGAGGCGATCGATGCGGAAAGCGTTGCCGCCGACGTGGAAGATATTGATTTTTGATGCTACAGGCAGGAGGCAAGTATGGAATTTCACCATGTATCCATTTTGCTTGAGCCCTGCCTCGAGGCGCTGCAGATCAAGCCGGACGGCGTCTATATAGACGCAACGACCGGAGGCGCCGGCCATTCGCTCCGCATTGCGGAGCGTTTGCATGACAGCGGCCGTTTGATCTGTATCGACCGGGACGATGAGGCGCTGGAAAATGCAAAAGAGCGTCTGAAAGACGTATGGCAGCGGGTCACGGCGGTAAAGAGCGATTTCCGCGAGCTCGACAAGGTGCTGGAAAGCCTGGGCTTGCCAGGGGCGGATGGGATCCTGTTCGACCTTGGCGTGTCCTCGCCACAGCTAGACCATGCAGAGCGCGGCTTTTCCTATATGCAGGATGCGCCGCTCGACATGCGCATGGACCGCGCCCAAAAGCTGACGGCATACGATGTGGTCAACACCTGGAGCCGGGAGGAAATCCGCCGCATTTTATTTGAATACGGAGAGGAACGTTATGCACCCCTGATTGCGGCGGCTATTGAACGCGAGCGGGATAAGAAACCGATCGAAACCACGCTTGAACTTGTAGACGTGATTAAGAGTGCGATGCCTGCAAAGGCAAAGAGAGAAAAACAGCATCCGGCCAAGCGCAGCTTCCAGGCGATTCGTATTGCGGTCAATGACGAACTGGGGGCGGTGCGCGAGGCGATGGACAAGGCGATCGACTGCCTGAACCCGGGGGGGCGTCTGGCGGTGATCACCTTTCACAGCCTGGAAGACCGTATTGTCAAAACGGCATTTCAGCAGGCAGCACAGGGATGCACTTGTCCGAAGGAGTTTCCGGTATGCGTGTGCGGCAAAAAGCCGAAAGTGCGGCTGACGCCGCGCAAGCCGATCCTGCCGGACGAAGGGGAAATAAAAGAGAACCCGAGGGCACGCAGCGCGAAGCTGCGCGTATGCGAGAAGATATGAAGCCGTGCGAACAAGAAAGGAAATGCAAATGATGACCGCGAGCAGGGACAGCGTAGCATATCAGCAGTATGAGGAACGTTTCCCCGTGGAGCAGAAGCGTGAGCTGCGCGCGGCGCCTGCGCCGCGGCGCCGCAAAAAAACGCGGATCCGCCCCAGCCTGTTTGCATGCATTGCTATTCTGGCAGCGACGGCAGCCTATATTCTGTTTTGCCAGATGCAGCTGACCGAGCTGACGACGGAAGTAAGCAGACAGAATGATGCGCTCAGCGAGCTGACGGCGGAAAACGTATCGCTTACCACCCGGCAGATGAGCAGTGTGAACTTGGACGAAGTGGAGAAATATGCGGTAAATACACTGGGTATGGTTAAAATGGACAATTCGCAGATCGAATATGTTTCGCTCACCAACCCGGATACCGTTACTGTTTCGGACAGCGGGATCTCGCTTGATGCATTGTTCAGCGGTTTGGCACGCAGTTTTTCCGCAATCGTGGAATATATCAACTGAGTAAATGAATAGGATGCGTACAGGGGAGTGAGAGGTAGCATGCTTCTGACTCCTTGCGCTTTTTTGACCAGAATATCCGGGAGGAAATCGAGGCTTATGTCGGCAAAAGGACCAACGAATCGAATGCGCAAGCGCGTCAGCGGGCTGGCAGTGCTGTTCATTGTGCTGGGTTTTGGCCTGGTGGGTATTCGCCTGCTGTATATGCAGGTGTTCCATAACAGCTTTTATGTCCAGCAGGCAACCGAGCTGCAGACGCGCGACAGCTTCATCACACCCAACCGGGGCACGATCTATGATGCGAATATGCAGGTGCTTGCAGAGTCTGCGAGCGTGGAACGTATCTGCATCACGCCGAGCGCAGTTGTCGATGAGACAAAGGTGAACAAGGGGATCAGCGCGGAAAGCCAGCAGCAGACGCTGGCGACCATCCTGTCCGACACACTGGATCTGGATTACGACACGGTGCTGGCAAAGGTCCAGAAGACCGATTCGATGTATGAAATCATCGCGCAGAAGGTGGATAAGGACGTTGCAAAGGAGCTGTATGCCGCACTGGAAGCAGCCGACTGCCAGGGTGTGTACTCCGAAACGGATACCAAGCGCTATTACCAGCAGGGTGCATTCCTGTCTGCTGTGCTGGGCTATGTGGACAGCGATAACAACGGCGTTTACGGCATTGAAGCCGAATATAACGACGAGCTGTCCGGTACAGCGGGACGTATCGTGCGCGTGCAGAATGCGAAGAATATCGATGTAGAGCCCGAGGCATCGACTGAGATTCCGGCGCAGGACGGTAATTCGCTCGTGCTGACGATCGACAGTGATATTCAAAACGTCCTGGAAAAACATTTGGAGACTGCGCTTGCGGATAACCCGAACGCGCGCGACGGCGTTTCCGGCATTGTCATGAATGTCAAGACCGGTGAGGTGCTGGCGATGGCTAACCTGCCGGACTTCGATCCGAACAACGCTTACCAGCTGACGAGTGAGCGCTATATCAACGAACTCAAAGAGGATGCGGCAAAGATCCTGGAGGACGCAGGCGTTTCCGCCACCATTTCCGATACATGGTATCAGGAAGGCGGGCTGGCCAACCTCCCGGAGAGCATCCAGAATAACGATGAGGTGGTCGATGCGCTTGGCGAGGCGCGTGTTAATATTTTATATAAAACGTGGTATAACCCGGTTGTTTCGAGCAACTACGAACCTGGCTCGACGTATAAACTGATGACGGTTGCAACCGCTTATGACCTTGGTGTGGCACATGCGGAAGATACCTATGTCTGTAATGGATCCATGATGGTCGGTGACTGGTCGCAGCCGATTCGCTGCTCTAATACAAGCGGCCACGGAACGCAGACCCTGGCCGAAGCGCTAATGAATTCCTGCAACGTGGCAATGATGCAGATTGCAGAAAAGATAGGCAAAGACCGCTTCTATGAATACACCAAAGCGTTCGGCATGTTTGAGCAGACCGGGATTGACCTGCCGAATGAGGAAGACGGCCAGTTCCATGACCCGGATGTTACGAGCGAATGGAACGAGGTCTCTCTGGCGACCGCATCGTTTGGCCAGCGTTTTACTGTTACCCCGCTGCAGGAGCTGAACATGGTCTGCGCGATTGTGGACGACGGCAAGCTCAAGCAGCCCTACGTTGTCAAGCAGGTGCTGAATGCGGACGGTTCGGTCCAATCGACCACCGAGACCACGGTCGTCCGTCAGGTCATCTCGGAGGAGACCTCGGCTTATATGCGTGAGGCGATGGAGCAGGTCGTTGCAGGCGGCACGGGCAAAAACGCTTACGTTTCCGGCTACCGCATCGGCGGCAAGACCGGCACGGCCGAGATCCTGCAGGAAGAGGGCGACGTGGAGCCGCGTTACACAGCGTCGTTTATCGGCGTGGCTCCGATGGACGACCCGCAGATCGCGGTGCTGGTAGCAATCAACGATATCCCGGAATCTTCGCCTCATGGCGGCGGCGCGATCGCCGCCCCGGTCGTTGCGCGCATCATGGAGGAGGTCCTCCCGTATATCGGCGTAACACCGGTCTACTCGGATGAAGAGAACGACCGCCGCGAACTGACCGTTCCCGGCGTGATCGGCCTGACCGAGGAGCAGGCGGCAGACGCACTCGGGCAGGCGGGCTTTGAGTACCGCGTGGTGGGCGACGGCGACACGGTCACCGACCAGGTGCCGGCGAGCGGCGTGCGGATCCCGGCGAGCGGCAAGGTCATTCTGTACATGGGTGAGAGCAAGCCGGCCGAGCAGATTGAGGTTCCGGATCTCACCGGCTTGACACCGGACGAATGCCGCGATACACTGGAACAGTATGGCCTGTATCTGAAACAGACAGGCGTTGCAAGCTCGCAGGTGACGGGCAGCACAACGGCGAGCCGCCAGAGCCCTGCGGCGGGCACCAAGGTGAGCATCGGCGCGGTAGTGACGGTTGAGTTCTCGGATACCACGAATGTCAACGACCGATAGGGAGGAAAAGCATGAAATTACAGGAGCTGCTGAAAAATGTTGCGGTGCTGGAAAGCACCGCAGCAGGGAATACCGAAATCCGCGAGGTAAGATATGATTCCCGCGCCGTGCAGCCGGGTGACCTGTTCGTCGCCATCCGCGGCTATGCGACCGATGGACATAAATATATCGCGAAGGCACTCGAGCAGGGCGCGGCAGCTGTCGTGTGCGAGGAAGCGCCCGAAGGCGCGCCTGCCGTAGTGGTGGAGAACTCCCGCCGCGCGCTCGCGGAGATCGCGGCCAATCGGTTCGACCACCCGGCGGACAGCATGGTCATGCTGGGCGTAACCGGCACAAACGGCAAAACCACGACCACCTATCTGGTCAAGCACATGCTGGAGGATGCGGGGCACAAGGTCGGCCTGATCGGCACCAACCAGAACCTGATCGGCGACGAGGTGGTCGAGACCGAGCGCACTACGCCCGAATCCTATGAGCTGCACGCACTGTTTGCGCGTATGCGCGACGCAGGCTGCACCCATGTGATCATGGAGGTTTCCTCGCACTCGCTCGTGCTCGACCGTGTGCACGGTATCCGCTTTGCGGTTGGCGCGTTTACCAACCTGACGCAGGACCATCTGGACTTCCACAAGACCATGGAAGAATACCGCAAGGCCAAGGCGATCCTGTTTACCATCAGCGACAAGGGCGTCATCAACCTAGATGATCCGGCGGCAAAGGCCATGCTCGCGGACGCGCAGTGCCCATGCATGACCTTCTCGTGCGAAAAGGACGCGGCCGACCTGACGGCAAAAAACATCAAACTGCATGCGGACGGCGTGGAGTTTGTCGCCACCACCAAGGGCGAACTCGCGCGCGTCAAGCTGCCGATCCCGGGACATTTTTCTGTCGAAAATGCGCTGACTGCACTGGGTATCGTGCTGCAGCTCGGCCTGCCGCTCGCTGATGCGGCGAAATCGCTTGCCACGGCGACCGGCGTCAAGGGCCGCGTCGAGGTCGTGCCGACCGACACGGATTACACCGTGCTCATCGACTACGCGCACTCGCCGGACGGCGTGGAGAACGTGCTGCGCGCGGTGCGCGGCTTTGCCAAGGGCCGGGTGGTCGCACTGTTTGGCTGCGGCGGCGACCGCGACCGCACCAAGCGTCCCAAGATGGGTAAGATCGCAGCGGAGCTTGCAGATTTCTGTATCGTCACGAGCGATAACCCGCGCACCGAGGATCCCAAGGCGATCATCGACGACATCCTCGAGGGCATGAAGGATTCCAAAACGCCCATGCAGGTGATCGTCGACCGGCCGGAGGCGATCCACTGGGCGCTCGCGCATGCCAAAAAGGACGATATCATCGTGCTGATGGGCAAGGGGCATGAGACCTATCAGGAGGTCAACCATGTCAAGCACCACATGGATGAACGTGAGATCGTTGCGGACTATTTTGCCCGCTGAAAGTGTCCGGCAAGACCGGGCGTTTTGATGGGAACCGCGCTGCGGTTTCCGGTTTGGAAGGAACGAAAAAAAGATGACGGGGGAAACGACATGGAACGCTTTACGCTCGCACAGGCTGCGGCATGGACAAAGGGAGAAGCAAGAGGGACGGCTGAGCTGACGGCAGTTTCGACCGACTCGAGGCAGATCCCGACTGAGGCGCTGTTCCTGCCGATCAGGGGCGAGCGGTTTGACGCGCATGATTTTATCGCAAAGGCGATCGAAAACGGAGCGGCTGCGGTCGTTTCCCACCGCCAGAATGAGGAATACCCGGTGCCGGCGCTTTATGTGGAAAACACGTCGCAGGCGCTGCTCGACCTTGCGGGCGGCTACCGGGAAATGTGCGGCGGAAAGGTGGTCGGCGTGACCGGATCGGTCGGCAAGACCACGACAAAGGAATTGCTGTATGCGGTCTTAAAGCAGAAGTTTAACGCACAGAAGACCGAGGGAAACCTGAACAATGAAGTCGGCCTGCCGCTGACCCTGCTGCGTATGATGCGGGACACCGAGGTCATGGTGGCGGAGATGGGCATGAACCATTTCGGGGAGATATCCCGCATGACTGCGGCAGCGCGGCCGGATATCGCGGTCATCACCAACATCGGCACATCGCACATTGAGTTTCTCGGCTCACGCGAGGGTATCTGTAAGGCCAAACTCGAGATCCTCGAAGGACTGCAGAAGGACGGATATGCCGTCCTGTGCGGCGATGAGCCGCTTTTGTGGGATAAACGCGCGCAGCTCGGCTGCCGCGTGGTCACCTACGGCATGGAAAACCGCGAATGCGACCTGACGGCATGCCTGCATGACGACGGTACATTTGATATCATCAATAACAGCCTTCCGGCGGCATCCCTGCCGGCGGGCGGGAGATTTACGGCAAAGCTCAGTATACCGGGCGCGCACAATGTGCTCAATGCACTGGCTGCAGCGGCGGTCGGCCTGCTGCTCGGCGAAACACCCGAACAGATCGCAGCCGGCCTTCAGTCCTATGAGGCGAGCGGCCTGCGGCAGAATATCTACGAGCAGGACGGCTACCAGATTTATGCGGACTGCTACAACGCCAGCCCGGATGCGATGGAGGCTACTTTGGCTGTGCTCGGCACAATGGCGCCGGAAGGACGCCGCTTCGCGGTGCTCGGCTCGATGCTCGAACTGGGCGGTTACGCGGAAGAAGGACACCGCAGGGCGGGACGCGCCGCCGCACGCTATGCAGATGCGCTCTATGCTTACGGGCCGGACGCGGACGCGATGGTCGCGGGAGCAAAAGAAAAAGGGATGGATAGGGCTTATGCGTTTGCCGATCAGGCTGCATTGGTTGCAGCGCTGCGGCAGGATGCGAAAAAAGGCGATGCGCTGCTGTTCAAGGGAAGCCGCGGTATGCGGATGGAGCAGGCACTCAAGCTGTTCTTAGGGGAGGATGTAGAAGAATGACGCCAATCAATATCAGGACTGCGCTGATCGTGTGCGCAGTCGCATTTGTGGTTACGGCGGCAATCGGACCGTCGGTCATCCGTTATTTGCGCAAAATGAAATTCGGCCAGAAGATACTGGAGATCGGGCCGAAGTGGCACATGAACAAACAGAACATCCCCACCATGGGCGGATTTATGTTCATCATCGGCATTGCCGCCGCCGTGCTGGCGGGCAATCTGCTGCTGGGCGGGCTGGAGATCGCATCGGTTGCGGTGCTTGGGCTTGCCGCAGCATACGGCGCAGTCGGCCTGGTGGACGACTATGCCAAAATAAAGAAAAAAGAAAACGCGGGTCTCAGCCCCAAGCAGAAGCTGGTGCTGCAGATCCTGGTGGCGGCGGTGTTCATCCTGGTGCTGTTCCTCCAGTCGGACGGACTGCCCGTGCTCTGGATCCCGTTTACGGATATTGCGCTTCCGCTGCCCTGGCCGCTGTACATCATCTTTGCCGCATTCGTTATCGTTGGCGCGGATAACGCGGTCAACCTGACCGATGGGATTGATGGGCTGGCCGCGGGCGTGACCCTGCCGGTCGCGATCTTCTTTGTGTTCGTCGGTATCGTGCGGCAGGATGCGGGCGTCATGATTTTTGCAGCGGCCCTTGCAGGCGGCCTGGCAGCTTTTTTGATTTACAATTTCAATCCTGCCAAGGTGTTCATGGGCGATACCGGCTCGCGGTTTCTCGGCGGTGCGGTTGCAGGCCTCGCGTTTGCGTGCGAAATGCCGCTCATCCTGCTTCTGGTCGGCCTGATTTATATTATCGAAACCCTTTCGGTCATTCTGCAGGTGACTTATTTTAAGGTTTCAGGCGGAAAGCGCCTGTTTAAAATGGCGCCGATCCACCACCATTTTGAGATGTGCGGCTGGGGAGAGAAAAAGATCGTCCTGATATTTTCCGGTATAACCATCCTGCTGTGCCTTGTGGCCTATTTTGCGGCACTGCCCCCGGCACTGTAATGTTTGAATTCCACTTGGAGGTGACCGACAGACGCGTCCCACGCGTCGTCCGGTGCCTGCGCGCCGCCCGGCAGCACAGCCGGTTCCGCGTGCGTCGGATATGGTCATACCACGGCAACAGATCCCACGCCCGGCAGCGCATTCCCGTGTACAACAGCATACCCGGGTGCGGGCGCATGCCTGGGATATTGGTGTGTTTTTCTCTGTTATGCTGTTGCTCATTATCGGTCTGATCGCGCTGTTTTCCGCAAGTTATACCAATGCGCTGTTTTATCAGGGCAACGCGGCCCACTTCATCATCAGGCAGGGCGCATTTGCTGCAGCTGGCGTGGTTGCAATGGTTATCGTTTCCAAAATCAACTACCATCTTTATGCGCGGTTCAGCACCATGATCATGGTAGTTTCCATTATCCTGCTGATCCTGGTCGCGATCCCGGGTATCGGCACGGTGCAGAACAATGCGCGGCGCTGGCTGTTCGGCTTTCAGCCGTCCGAGCTGGCGAAAATCACGATCATCATTTGCTTTTCTTACTGGATTGCAAAGGATACCAAGAGCGTGCGCTCGTTCAAGGGACTGATCCGGCCATACGGCTTCCTGCTTGTGGCATACTGCGTGCTGCTGTATCTGGAGCCGCATACCTCGGCCATGCTGATCATCTGCGGCACCGGTGTGCTCATCTTGGTTGCGGGCGGCATGCGCCTGTGGTACTTTGCCCCGATCGGCATTGCGGGCGCTGCGGCGGTTACGGTATTTTATTTTTCCTTTTCTCATGTGCGGGAACGTTTTGCCGTCTGGCTTGACCCGTTTTCCAATCTGACGGACGAAGGCTGGCAGGGCGCGATGGGGCAGATCGCCATCGGCTCGGGCGGGCTGCTCGGGAAAGGGCTGGGCAACAGCGTACAGAAGCAGCTGTATCTGCCCGAGCCGCAGAATGACTTTATTTTCGCCATCTGGTGCGAAGAGATGGGGCTGATTGGGGCTCTGCTGGTCATCCTGCTGTTCGCCTATCTGATTTTCCGCGGGTTCCGCGTGGCGCGGGCAGCGCCGGATAAGTTCGGCTTCCTGCTGGCCTCCGGCATCACAATCAAGCTCGCCATCCAGACGCTGATGCATCTGTTTGTTGTAACCGGTATTATCCCGGTCACGGG
>ERZ1643247.1076-NODE-1076-length-27568-cov-7.325046_pt1 | contig 27568 bp, 47 predicted proteins | sample MGYA00579264_ERZ1643247 | MGnify/ENA primary metagenome ERZ1643247 (study PRJEB29033, sample SAMEA4952262) | chicken gut metagenome | biome: Broiler Chicken; feature: Gastrointestinal Tract; material: Caecum | place: Ireland | collected 2018 | study: Broiler... | reverse complement strand
AGGAAGTTCTGGAGACTCTGCACAAATAGGAAGTTCTGGATACTCTGCACAAATAGGAAGTTCTGGAGACTCTGCACAAATAGGAAGTTCTGGAGACTATGCACAAATAGGAAGTTCTGGAGACTCTGCACAAATAGGAAGTTCTGGATACTCTGCACAAATAGGAAGTTCTGGAGACTCTGCACAAATAGGAAGTTCTGGAGACTATGCACAAATAGGAAGTTCTGGAGACTCTGCACAAATAGGAAGTTCTGGATACTCTGCACAAATAAGTATTTCAGGAAGCAATTCAATAGGATTTGCATGTGGATATAAAGCTAGAATAAAAGCTAAAAAAGGAACATGGATTTCCTTGGCGGAATATGGCAAAGACAAAGAAAATAATATTATTCCAATTTTTGCAAAATCTGCACAAATAGGAAATAAAGAGTATAAAGATTTTAGTGGAAGGACACTTAAAGAAAATACATATTATATTTTATGGAAAAGAGAATTTTATCCAATAGAAAATTATGATGAAATATGGACTATTAAATTATCAGAAAAGAAAAGAGATAACATCAAAATAATCAAGGCAATAGATGTAGACGATATATTAAATGACCGTATAGAGGAGATTTATATAGCAAAAGAAGGTAAATTATCAGCACATGGATATACAGTAAGAGAAGCGGTAGAAGATTTGACTTTGAAAAAATTAGATAATGTAAATATAGAAGAAATAGTAAAAAAGATAAAAGAAAATGGAACGGTAACAAGAAGTCAATATAGAGCAATAACTGGGGCGTGTTCATTTGGAACTAACAAATTTTGTGAACAACATAATATACAGGATTTAGAAGAAATAGAATTGGAAGAACTAAGAAAAATATTAATAAATGATTATGGAGCAGAAAGATTTTGGAGACTAATAGATGAAAAATAGCATGGACAAGTACAGAGAACTGAAAGAGCCGTGTAAATCGGCATTAAAATATGGATATTGCTTAGGTTGTACTGGACTAGCAGAGAAAGAATTTAAAGAACCTAAGCAATGCCCGAATATAACAAACAAAGGAGAACAAATAAAATGGAACATATAAGAGTACCAAGTAAAATAAAAAGAAATAATAGAGTTTACATATACAAAGAACAAATAAATGACAGAGTTTATTTATATGAAGAGGAAAAAACAAAGTTTAAAGAATGCTTTTTATTACAAGATTTAGTAAAAATAAATAATAAGGAACAACCAGAAAAGTACAAAAAGGGAGAAAGAATAAAATGAAGCAAGGAATAAAAATAGAACTTTATAATGACCATTTTGAAAATGCTAAAAGATATGGAATACCACATGCACAATTAATTATTGCCGATATACCATATAACCTAGGAAACAATGCTTATGCAAGTAATCCACAATGGTATATAGATGGAGATAATAAAAATGGAGAAAGTAAACTTGCAGGAAAAAGCTTCTTTGATACGGATAATGATTTCAAAATAAATAATTTTTTTGATTTTTGTACTAGATATCTAAAAAAAGAACCAAAAGAAAAAGGAAAAGCTCCCGCAATGATAGTATTCTGCGCTTTTGAACAAATGCAAATGGTCATAAATGAAGCAAAAAAACATGGTCTATTAAAAAGTTATCCTTTGGTATTTATAAAGAATTATTCTAGTCAAGTGTTAAAAGCAAATATGAAAATAGTAGGGGCAACTGAATATGCAGTTGTACTTTATAGAGATAAACTACCTAAATTTAATAATAATGGACATATGATATTTAATTGGTTTGAATGGAAAAGAGAAAGTAGAATTTATCCTAAAATACACCCAACACAAAAACCGATTTCACTATTAAAACAACTTATAGAAATTTTTACGGATGAGGGAGATGTAGTAATAGACCCAGTCGCACGGAAGTGCAAGTACATTAAGAGCCTGTGCGGAACTTAATAGAAGTTGTTATGGATTTGAAATCAAGAAAAATTTTTATAAATTAGCAAAAGAAAAAATGATTAGTGATGATATTTTAAATGGAATAGTAGATGGACAAATAAGTTTTGATACAGATATAAGTAAATTAAGCTAAGGAGAAATCAGAAGATGAGAAAATATAGAAATAAAAAAGTACAAGTTGATATGTATGTTTTTGATAGCATCGCAGAAGCAAAAAGATATAAAGAGCTAAAACTATTAGAAAGAGCAGGAAAGATAAGTAATTTAAAATTACAACCACATTTTTTATTGCAAGAAAGTTTTAGAAAAAATGGTAAGACATACAGAAAAGTTGAATATATAGCAGATTTTAAATATATAGAAAATGGACGAATGATTGTAGAAGATGTGAAGCGGTATTCAGACAGATGTATTTAAACTAAAGCATAAGTTATTTGAAATGAAGTATCCAGATTTAGAATTAAGAATAATTAAGTAGGAGGAAACTATGGTATATGAAAATTGTATACATTGTGAAGTGAAAGGAAGCGGAGACAATAAATATTATTATTGCAATGCAAAAAGAAAAACTATAAATGTTTATAAATGCACAAGTTGTCCGCTTAGAATAGAGAAAATGAGTAATAACACAATTGAAAATTTTTTGAAAGGATTTGGAGGTTTTAGATAATATGGAGATTAAAACAAAATATGATATAGGTCAAAGAATATGGATAGTATACAAAAATAAAGGCGAAGTTTGCATGTATTATGAAGCTATACTAGATATCGTGATTGATGCAAATGGGTTGGTTTATAGTACAGAGCATAGCTTTGATGAAGTAAAAGAAGAAGATATCATTTTAGAAGATGATAAAGATAAATTATTCGAAAAAATAAAGCAGTTAATGAAAGAAATTGATGAAGAGGAGAATGGGGATGAATGATATAGAAATTGGAGATTATGTTAGAAGCAGAAATGGAAGTATTGGTAAAGTTACAATGATTGAAGATGATAAATATTTATACGAAAATAAAGAACTTATTACATTTATAGGAAATGTAGTAAAGTATAGCAAAAACATAATAGACCTTATAGAAGTTGGAGATATTGTAAATGGATATAGAATTGATTCAATAGATTCTTGGGGAGTTTTAGTACATGAAGCAAGAGGTATTAATAGAAGCGGTTTTAGTATTCCAGTAGCACAATATGAAGAAGATATAAAAACAGTTGAAACTCATGAACAACATGAACAAAATCGCTATACAGTAGAAAGGAGCTAGTATGGATATAGATAATAATAAGCCATTAAATAACATAATAAGATATACAGTAGTATTTTATGAAGAGCCACCAGAGGAAAATACATTTGGAAGTAATAATGTCGTTTATGAATTAGTTTATGATACTAAAAAAGGAATAGTACAGATTTTTGAACAAGGTGCTTTTGGAGATTCTACATTAGTAGAACAATTCTGGGATAGAAGAGGTAGAGGTATAACACTAGACGAAATGCTAGAGAACATTAAAGAAATATCAGAAATGTCCTATAAGGATTTTAAAAAAATAATATTAAAGAAGGATTAAGTTATGACTGATGAAGAAATAGTGGAATCAATTATTCAAATAGCAAGTAGCTTTGGCATTAGTTGTGATGATGCAAGTTACATTGTAAAAAGTTTTGAAAACTTTGGAAAGGAGTACATGATGAGTAATATAGAAGATGATGTAAAAGAAATAAAGAACTTTACAAAAGCAAGTATATTATATGGAAATAAAATAGGAATAACAACTAGTCAGCATAACAAGTTGAGAAAAGCTATGCAAAATATTTTATCAGAGCGAGAGCAAAACATAAAGAAAATAAAAGAATTAGAAGAAGAACTATATAGTGCAAATAAAATAGTAGAAGAATATTTAGATGGAATACCAAAACAAAAAATAAAAGACAAAATAGAAAATTTGGAAAAAGAATACAAAAAACTAGAACAAAGTTCAGACTTTATAATTGCAGATACTATACAACCTAAAATAGAGGTTTTACAAGAACTATTACAAGAAAGCGAGGATAAATAATATGTTAGGATTTTATATAAAAAGTACAATAATATATTTAATAATATATTGGGCATTAAGTAAGATTCTTAAAAACTCAATAGAAAATAGAAAAGATATCAATTATAATGATTATAAGAAAGGTCAAGGAAAAGGAATGTATTATACATTTTGTTTTATCCCAATAATAAGAATAATCATTATAGGTGTAATTTTATTTATTAGTTTTGGTTCAAAGGAATCATTAGATAAGTTAATGAAAAAGGATTTGGAGGATAAATAATAATGAAATTTATAATATTAAAATCACACTATATGGCTAAAGATAGAATTATATTAAAAGAAAAAATTGACGAATATAATACAACTACAACATTAGGATATTTATTAGAATTTGGAACATTTAAACCATCAGATGATATTCTAATCTTAACAGAAGATACAGATAGTGTTCAAATAAGGTCAAAAGCAATATATAAGAATAATAAAGGTTATTATATAAAACAGAATAATAAAAGAGAATACTTAAATAATATTAATGAAATAGAAGAGAAAATAAACGAATTTAAAGAAGTATTAGAAAATTAAGGAGAAAAATATGAAAGCAAAATATATAAAAACAATGGATTTTGAATTTGAGAATGTAATTATCTTAAATGCGGAAAATGAAATAGAATTAGCTAATAAAATAAGTGAAAATTGTGTTATAAAAATAAACAATGAAGGTACAATAGAATATATTAATTCAAGTTATATTATGTTTTATCAACTAGGTTAGGAGGAAATATGTGCAAATGCTGTAAAGTTATAAAAGAATTACAAGAAATAGAAAATGAAAGAAAAGAAAATAAAGAAATAAAACATATCTTGAAAGCAAGATTAACAAGCATAACTAGAAAAAAAGGAATAAAAAAAGAAATAGGAGTAATTAACTTTGAATCTTATGATTTGAATTATTGTCCTGTATGTGGAAAAAAAATAGATGATGATAAAATGGGCGAAAGAAATATAAAAACAGTTAGAGAATTTTTAATAGACATTTTAAGTAGTAAAACAAGAAAAAAGAAAATCCAAATAAGATATGGAGCAGGGTATTATACTTTTTATGTAGAAGATTTTAAATTTATAAAAGATTGTAGTGGAACAGGATTAGTTATAGGGAATATTTTAACTCACGAAATAGAAATATTATAAAGGAGTGATTTAATTGGATAAAAATGAAGTATTAAATTTTTATAATGAAATTGAAAGAAAAAGAAAAGAAATGAAAATTATGGAAACGCAAGTACAGCAAATAGATAATGAAATACAACTAGAAATAGAACAATATAGAAATAAAAGCGTTACAAGAGTACTAGAATATATAAATGATAAATGCTGGAATAATGAAAATATTGATGATTTACAAAATTTAATAATACATTGTCTTAATAAACTAAATGGAAATATAGATGGAATAGAATTATCTTTAAAGGAGGAATAACTATGTTATCAGAAGAAGAAAAGAAAGCTATTAAAATATTAGGAACTCTTGAATTTAGGCAAAAAACAAAAAATTATAATAAAATAGACTTAGAAGATGTTGGAGCTACAAATATAGTTTTAAACCTTATAACCAAACTACAAAAAGAAAATGAAATATTAAAAAGAGCTTTTGACAAACAAACAGCAGATATGAGTAATAATTTATTAGAATTACGACAAAAAGACAAGCAAATAGATTTAATGGCAGAAGTAATGTTTAAAAATAATACAGCCCAATTGATAATCGAATATGGAATTGAAAATAAAGAACAGATTATTAAAGAATTTGAAAAACTAGTAAAAGAGAAAGGAGAATAATATGCGAGAAATAAAATTTAGAGGTAAAGATATAGTAGAAAAATGGAGATATGGAGATTTAGTACAAGAAAAATGGAAAAGTTTATTAAATACAAATAAAAAATCTTTTATGATTAAAAAAGATAAAACAGCTTATACAGTATTAGAAGAAACAATAGGACGATTTACAGGACTAAAAGATAAAAACGGAAAAGAAATATATGAGGGAGATATATTACAAATAGATATAGATAGAGCTTATGTAATTTGGAATGAAAAATATCAATATTTTCAAATAGTACCAATAGGAGATTATTATTTTGATAGTGATGTTGTAGGACAAGCATTAGAGCATTTAGAAGTGGAAGTAATAGGTAACATATATGACAACCCACAATTATTGAAGAAATAAGTTGTCTCAAAAAATGAGATAAATGAAAAAGGATAAATTATGGATAGAATACAAGATATAATACAAAAGATGAAAGAAAATGAAGAGTTACAGAAAAGAAAATTGGACCTAATTTTACAACAAAGAGAGTATGCAAAAGAGCAATATAAATTTGTTAAAAGTAGGAGGAAAAATGACAAGAGAAGATTTAAAAAAATATAGAGGAAATAAATTGTGGATAGATTCACAAATGGAATTATATAAAGAAATGAAACAAAGAGCTGAAGGCTTAAAAGCAGTTGTTTTAGATGGAATGCCTAAAGCAAAAAATAAGCCTAATTATGCAATTGAAAATCTAATTGATAAATATGATTACATAATAAAAATATTAACAGAAGAGCAAGAAAAATTAAATCAAATAACATTACAACTAAAAGAAGTAGAAGAACCATATAGAACAATATTAACTAAATATTATGTTCAAGGTAAAACATTAGTAAGGGTTGCAGATGAAATGAATTATAATTATGAATATGTTAAAAGAATGAATGGAATAGCATTAAATAAATTTGATGAATTAAATTAGACAAGATACCAAAAGTTACTGAATGTTACTATGAAAAGATGTATAATAGTATTGTCGAAAAATTTCATAGAAAGCCCCTTTAGTATGTATATATTAGTTGCTAGTTACGAAAGTAGCTCATAGCCCATAGCAACCATCAAGCTTTCAAAGAACTAATTAGCCAAGTGCAGTTAGTTCTTTTTATTTTGATTATAGAAACAATGTAATTAGCTACTACATTGATTTTATAATATAGATATCTATTCTGTAATTATTTTGAAAGAGTTTATTCTCTTCTAGCCTCTACACGAAGTTATGCGGAGGAGCATAGTGCTAAGGTTCAAATTAAAAGCTGATACCAAGGCGAAGGCTAGGATATATAATGTTTTTTAATTACAGAGAACAAGCAAGATACTAGATATTGCTATTATGATTATCCAATATAATCGCCTCCTTAAACGGGTGCAAGTTCCGTCTGGTGCACAGAAAGCTAGCGGTGATGTATGCTTTAAATACTGTTTTTAATAAAGGAGAATGTATGAAAGATATATTTAATGAATATAAAGAAAAGATATGTCCAAATTGTATACATTATTTAGATACTAATTATAAAAATTGCAACATAGTAAGACTAATAGATGGAGAAGCTAATTGTATAAACTTTAAATGTAATGATTACAGAAGGAGAAAAAATGAAACTCATATTATATCACAATAATCTGTTAAAATTCGGAGGAGTAGACACATTTGTATATAACTTCATAAAGAAAATGAATAAATATTTCGACATTCTATTTTTATATACAACTGCAGATACAAATAATTTAGAGAGAATAAAAACATATGTAAAGACAGAACAATACAATAAAGATAAAAAGTATATATGTGATATTTGTATATGTGCTTCAGCGTGGGGACAATATCCAGATTCAGTAATAGCAAAAACGGGAAGATATATTCAAATGGTTCATGCAGATTATATAAAAGCAAAAGAAATAGGATTTATATATAATAAGTGGCATAAAACTACAGAACATATCGGAGTTTCAAATTATGTTTGCAAAGTATTTAAACAATTATATCCAAAAGAAAATATAACTAGAATATATAATATTTTAGATGAAGTACAAGAAACGAAACCAATTTTAAAATTAATAAGTGCAACAAGAGTTAGTAAAGAAAAAGGTTATGAAAGAATGCTCAAGTTTGCACAAGAATTAAAAAAAGCAAATATAAGATTTAGATGGATTATATTTACAGATTTAAATTTATATAATCAAAAACCATTTGATTTAGAAGAAATAGTATATATGAAGCCAAGTCATGATTTCTTTGATTACATAAAAGAATCGGATTATGGAGTACAGCTTTCAGATACAGAGGGCTATAGTTATTTCATAAATGAATGCTTGCAATATGGCACTCCTGTTATATGTACGAACTTTCCTAGTGCATATGAAAGTGTAGCAAATGGAAAGAATGGTTATATAGTAGACATGAATTTAAGTAATTTAGATATAAATAAAATTGTTAATAATATTCCAAAGGATTTTATATATAAAGAAAAATGCAATGAAGAAGATTGGATTGAATTATTAAATAAAAAAATAGAAAGGAAAAATAAGTGTATGTATAAAATAATAGCTAAGCAAGACTATACAGACAAAAGACCAGAATTAATTGAAAATTATTGCAATGGAAAAGAGATAGAATTTAATGAACAAGGAAATGCAAAGATAAAGAAAAATGATATATATTATGTAAATGATAGTGCAAGAGCAATGCAAATAAAAAAATCTGGATTAGCAGAAGTTGAAGAAGAAATAGAAACAGCTACTAAAAAAACTAAAGTAGAAACAGCAGTAAGAAAAACAAAGAAGAAAACAAAATGACATATAGGGATAATCCAGAAATAGCAAAGAAATATTATAGTAAAAGATGGCGAAGGTTAAGACATCAAAAACTTATATTGAATCCGCTTTGTGAAAGATGTGACAAGAAGCGGAATAAAAACACCTGCTTACTTTGTACATCATAAAGAATATGTAACAGATAAGAATTATCAAGATGATAATGTATTCTTTAATATAGATAATTTAGAAAGCTTATGTAAGACATGTCATCAGAGAGAGCATTTTTCAACCAAAGTAGATTACATATTTGACGAGAATGGAGATTTAATAAAACAATGAATAATAGAATAGAAATACCAGTAGAGATAAATATATCAGATAAAGATATAGAAAGATTAGAAAAAGCAAAACAGTTACTACAAGATATAAAAGATATAAACAGTAATTTTAAGTTAAGCAATGTGATAGAAACAAACAAAGACACAATACTGCTTTTCAATCTAAAATGTTTATATACAGACAAAGCTATAAAAGATTTAGAAATATTTTTAACTAATAAATTGAATCATAAATGTATTGTATTACAAGAAGGATTGTCGTTAGATAAAGTAATAGGAATAGATTATGCAGAAGGAAAAGATTATACAACAGTGACTTATTACAATGAAAATGGAAATCCAATTAAAGAGGAAACAATACAATATAAATAGCCCCCCTATTTGATAGAAAGAAGCGGCTAATAGGAAAACGGTGGAAGGGCCTTAGAAAAATCCGAAGGCAAATCATGTGAGGGGTGTAGTTAGGAGGCAGTATGGAAGAAGAAGAATTTGTTTCAGCAGGTATACTAGAAGATAACGAAAAAGAAAAACTGTCTGATGAAGAACTTGAAAAAAAAAGGAAAAAGATTAAGTCTTTAAAAAATAAGTTTAAGAAACTTTTTAAACAATTAGACAAGCCTACATTTTCACTCGTTGAAAACTTAATTAATGAATTGGCTTTTATGTCTGTAACACTTGAAGAAAATAGACAGCACATTGAAGCATACGGAGTGAAAGAGATATATATGAATGGCAAAGGTCAATTCGGTTATAAAGAATCAGTCGAAAGTAAAAACTATAATGCAATGATAAAAAACTATACCAACGTAGTTAAGCAAGTAGTAGACTTCTTACCTAAAACTGAAAAGAAAAGTGCAGGAGAAGAGTTGCTAGGATTTATAGCAAGTGGTAGAAAGTGAACTATATAAAAGAATATCTACAACAAATTGAAAATGGAAAAATAGTAGTAGGTAAGAAGGTAAAAAAAGAATATAAAAAGTTATTGAAGGAAAGCGAAGATAGTAGCCTTCCTTTTTATTTTGACGAAGAAATAGGAAGTAGACCAATCGAATTTATAGAAAGGTTTTGCAAACAAGCAGAAGGTGAAATTGGTAAACCTATAAAATTAGAGCTTTTTCAAAAAGCTTATATTCAAGCATTATTTGGATTCGTTTATAGAGATACTAAACTAAGAAGATTTAATGAAACACTTTTTTTAGTAGGTAGAAAAAATGGTAAAACAACATTATTATCTGCAATAGCATTATATATGATGATTGCAGATGGAGAAGGTTCAGCAGAATGCTATTCTGTGGCCACAAAAAAAGACCAAGCATCTAAGGCATTTAAAAGTGCTTGTGCAATGAGGGCACAGTCTCCTGAAATAAGAGCATTAATTACCAAAAGAAGAACAGATATGTATATGCCTTCAACCTTTAGTAGCTTTGAACCTTTATCTAGTGACTCTGATACATTAGACGGCTTAAACTCACATTTGGTTATTATTGATGAATTACACGCTATTAAGGACAGAAACTTATATGAAGTAATGAAACAATCTACATCTTCTCGTAGACAACCTCTAGTAGTAATGATTACTACTGCAGGTACTGTAAGAGAGTGTATTTTTGATGATATTTACGAATATTCAAATAATGTTTTAGATGGAGTAATAAAAAATGACGCCTTTTTACCAATTCTTTATGAATTAGATAAATCAGAAGAATGGAAAGACATAAAATGTTGGCAAAAAGCTAATCCTGGACTAGGAGCAATAAAGCAATATAAGTATTTAAATGAGCAAGTACAAAGAGCAAAAGATGATTCTAGCAGCAAAAGAGGAATACTTTGTAAAGATTTTAATATAAGAACTACATCAGAAGAAAAATGGCTTGATTTTGATATTGTAAATAATGAAGAAACATATAAAATTGAAGAGCTTGCAGGGAATTATGCTATTGGAGGAGCTGACTTATCTAGTACAACAGACTTGACTTGTGCGACTCTATTAATTTTAAAACATGGTAAGAAATATGTATTACAACAATATTTTATACCAGAAAGTAAACTAGAAGAAAAAGAAAATGATGATAAAGTACCATATCAAAAATGGAAAGAAAGAGGATTACTAACAGTTTGTGAAGGGGCAAAAATTAATTATACAGATGTTACAAAGTGGTTCCTAAAGATGCACAAAGAAATGGATATTTCAGCTTTGTGGGTTGGATATGACCCATGGGGAAGTCAGTATTGGATAGAAGAAATGAAGAATACAGGCTTTGAAATGGAAGAAGTAATACAAGGGCCTAAAACTATGAGTAATCCAATGAAACAACTAGAAGCGGATTTAAGAGAAAAAAAAGTAAATTATAATAATAATCCAATGACAAAATGGTGCTTATTAAATACTTCTATTAAAACTGATGAAAACGATAACATAAGACCAGTTAAGGGAAAGAACCAAAAGCAAAGAATTGATGGTTGTGTAAGCTTGATTGATGCTTATGTTGTTTTATATAGAAAGATGAGCGACTATTTGGCTTTGCAGGAGGAATAGAATGAAAAAAGAAAAAAGAAGCTTATTTGAAATTGTATTTGGAACAAAAAAGCAAGAAAAAAATAAAAATATAACGCAAACACAATTTCAATTATTGAGTGGTTGGAATAGCCAATTTACTACTTTACCTGAAGGTACCTATAATAGCAAAGTAGCAAGACAGGCAATAGATAGAATTGCGACACATTGTGCTAAATTAGTACCTAGACATATAAAAGGATCTATTACTAATAAGATAAACGGAAATATTAATTTCCTTTTAAGCCACCAACCAAATCCAATAAATAATACATTTGATTTTATATATAGAATAATATCATTACTTTATACAGATTGTAATGCATTTATTTACATTGCAAGAGATGACGAGGGATTTATTACAGGATTTTATCCTGTTTTAGCAACAAATTATGAATTATTGCAAAGTTCAAATGGAATCATTTACTTACAATTTGATTTTATCAATGGCCAGACTTATGCAATACCTTATTTAGAAATAGTACATTTAAGATTATTCTATAACAGAAATGATATTTTTGGTACAAGCAATAAAGTATTGCAAACAGATTTAGAAACAGCACATACTGCATCTGAAGGAATCAAAAATGCTATAAAAACTACAAGTAATTTAAAGGGAATTTTACAATATGAACAGAGCATGTTAAAAAATAAAGATTTAGTTAAAACAAAAGAAGATTTTGTTAAAGACTTTTTAAATCTTGAAAATGAAAGCGGTATAGCAGCTCTTGATGCAAAAGCAAAATTTGAACCTGTAACTTTAAAACCGATAACCTTAGATAAGGACCAGTGGGAAAGAGTAAACAATAATATTTTTGAGTATTTTGGAATTAATGAAAAAATTATAAATAACAGTTTTACAGAAGAAGAATGGAATGCTTTTTATGAAGGTGTAATAGAAGCCAGGGCTATTCAAATGGGACAAGCATTTACTAATAAAATTTTTAAAATTGAAGCTATAAAAGAGGGGCATCAAATTGTTTTTACAGCAAATAGATTACAATATGCAAGCTTAAAAACAAAGATAGATTTACTAAAAGTTGTAGCACCTTGGGCAATGCTAAGAGTAGACGAAGGAAGAGAGATTTTAGATCTACCTCCACTTGGAGGAGAAGAAGGAAATAGAATTTTGCAAAGTTTAAATAACATTGATAGTACAATTGCTAATCAATATCAAATTGGAGGTGAAGATTAATGGAAAAGGCAGTAAAAGAAATAAGATTAGTAGACATGAGAGCGGCCGAAGATGAAGGAATGATTGTAGAAGGATATGCAGCAGTATTCGATACAGTAACTGATTTAGGATGGATTAAAGAAGTAATAGATAGGCATGCATTTGATAATGCAGATATGTCTGATATTGTTATGAAATATAATCATGAAAACTCTATCTTACCGATGGCTCGTACAAGAGGCGGTTCATTACAATTTACAATTGACGACCATGGTTTAAAAATAAGAGCTAAATTACCTGATACATCTGTGAATAGAGATATATACACTTTGATTAAAGAAGGTGTATTAAGCAAAATGAGCTTTGCATTTACAGTAAGAAGCGAAGAATATGATTATGAAACAGACACAAGAAAAATACTTGAATTTGATAAAATATTTGATGTTTCTGTCGTAGACGTGCCTGCATATGAAACTACAGAAATTTATGCAAGAAGTAAAGAAGAATATGAAGAAGAAAAAAGAAAATATAATGAACAAAAGTATAAATTTACTTTAGAAAAAGAAAAAGTAAATTTATTACTAGATTTATAGACATGAAAGTATATTACTTAAAAATTTAAATGGCCTTAAAAACGATTTTAGAAGGTCGAAAAAAAGTATATAATTCTCGAATTGGAAGCGGTGGTAGAACTGCTTCTTTTTTCATTGGTAGAAATGAAATAGAGATTTTATAAAGTGGTGGTAGAACTACAAATTTTAATTTTAGGAGGAAATTATGTTAAAAAAAGAAATTGAAGCTAAAAAAGCTGAATTAAGAAACAAAATTAACGAAGCAAAAACAACAGAGGAACTTGAAGAATTAAGAAAACAAGCAGAAGACTTAAATAATGAAGTTCCAGAAGATGATGGAACAATAACACCAGAAGAAGAAAGAAAATTAATAAGAGATGTAGATAACTTAGAAAAGAGAAAAGTTGAAATAATAGGTACATTAGCTAATAGGGAGGAAAGAAAAGTGAAAGAATTTACAAAATTTAATGTATTAAAATCTGATGAGTATAGAAGTGCTTGGGCTAAAAAATTAATGTGCAAGCCAGAGACAGATTTTACAGATGATGAGAAAAGAGCTTTAGGAGTAGCATTAACAACAACAGCTACAACTTTTACTGAACCAAGCTCAGGTGCAGATGGAGTTAATAATGGTGGTTTATTTATACCTGAAACAGTTTCAATGGAAATTTTAAGAGAAGTTGAACTTGAATCACCTTTCTTAAGAGATATTGCCAAAACATATGTAAGAGGGTTAATTACATTTCCATATAAAAAACAAGGTTCAGGAGCTGAATGGGTTACTGAAGGAACTGATAATAAATTAGAATCAGACGAATGGGGTACATTAACATTTACTCAAATGGAATTATCAAAGACTATAAGAATTACTTGGAAATTAGAAGCTATGGCAGTTGAGGATTTCATTAATTATATAGTTGAAGAAGTTGCAAGAGAAATGAGAGAAAATTTAGCAGATAAACCTTTCTATGGAAATGGAACAAATGAAATTTCTGGTATTACATTATCAGGAAACAATATTGATGCTGAATACGAATCTACAAAAAATGCCTTAGAAGCAATAAAAGCAGCAATTGCAAAACTTCCAAAGAGAAAAAGAGCAGGTGCTAAAATTTATATGGCTGAAGATATGGCACTTGATATAGTATTTATGAAAGATTCAAATGGTGCATATCTAAATAATCCTGTAAATGGAGTTGCATTAAATACAGTAGCGAGATTTCCAGTTGAAGTTGACCCATATTTAAAAGATGGAGATTTTATAATTGGTAATGCTAAATGGTACAAGATGAACTTTAATGAAAATTTAAGTGTATCAAAAGATGTAATAGGTCGTTCTAGGGTAAATGACTATACAGGATATTGTGTAGTAGGAGGAGCTCCAGTTCCAGGTTCATTTGTATATGGACATAAAAAAAGTGGAGCATCTGTTTAATAAAATAAGGAGGGCTATATGGAAGAGTTGCTAATTTTAGCTAAACAATGCCTAAGCATTGTGAGTACAACTACATTGAAAGATGAAGAAATAAAAATGCTAATACAATCAGGAATAGCAGATTTAAAAAGACAAGGAATTAAAGCTTCAGAGGATACTGAAGATAGTCTAATTAAATCTGCTATTATGATGTTTATAAAAGCAAACTTCGGAAATGTAGATATAAAAGAAAAAGAGTTAGCACAAAGAACATATAGTCTTCTTTGTGCTAATTTAGGTTTATCACAGGAATATCTGGAGGAAGAAAATGCGTGATGTAAGTTGCAAACTAATAAAACAAAATTATCTTCAAAATGAAATGGGTAGTCCCATTCCACAAGAGCCAACTAAAACTGAAATTCCAATTATAAAAGTTGAAGATGTTTATGCAAATGAATACTACGAAGCTAATCAAGCAGGCTATCAACCAACTTTGAGACTAAGAATAAGTGCTTTAAACTATAACAATGAACAAGAACTTGAGTATATGGGAATTGTTTACACAATTATAAGGACTCAAGAAGTAACAGCAGACGAACTAATACTTGTTTGCGAAAGGAAAATAAAGAATGTCAAAAGCAATTAAACCTGAAAACTTAGAAAAGAAATTACAGGAATATCTCAATCAATACAAAGAAGATATAGACGAAGAAGTAGTTGAAACAACTAATACTGTTATAAAAGAAGCAAAACAGGAGCTTATTCAAACAAGTCCAAGAAGCGGAATAGCAAGAAACACAAAGTATTATAAAGGTTGGGCAATAAAAAATGGCGTTAAAAGTAGAACAATAAGAAATAAGTATAGCAGAGTAATTTGGAATAAAACAAATTATCAATTAACTCACTTACTAGAATTTGGTCATGCAACAAGAAACGGAGGAAGAACACAAGCTCAACCACACATAAGACCAGTTGAAGAGAAGTACGGACAAGAATTTGCGGATTTATTAAAAACTAAAATTAGGAGGACAAAATGACATTAGAAGAACTAAAAAAAAGATGCGAAAAAGCAGGTTTTAAATATGCTTTTGGCAAATTTGAAAAAGCAACAGAGCCTCCACATTTAGTAGCAATCACAACAGAAACCAATAATTTCTTTGCAGATAATAAAGTTTATAGCAAAGATATGCCTATACAATTAGATTACACTTATATAACCAAAAACATAGAAGAGCAAAACAAAATTGAAAATGAAATTCTAGGCGATATAGCTTGGAACAGAACAGAGGATACTTATTTGGAAGACGAAAAAGTCTGGCAAATAAGTTATTTTTTTGAAATTTAAAGAGAAAGGAAGTAAATAAAATGCCAGATACAAATAATAAAGTTAAATTTGGTTTAAGCAATGTACATGTTGCAAAAATTACAGAGCAAGATGGAGAAATAACATACGGAACTCCTTTTGCAATGCCTGGAGCAGTAGCATTATCTGCAGACCCAGAAGGAGAAACAACACCATTTTATGCGGACAATATTCAATATTATGTAGCTGTTTCAAATAATGGCTATACAGGAGAATTGGAGCTTGCAATGGCAGTAAAAGAGTTCTTAAAAGAGATATTAGGACAGCAAGAAGATACAAATGGAGCATTGTTTGAAAGCTCTGATGATGTAAATGCTAGATTTGCATTAATGGGAGAAATAGAAGGAGACGTAAAGAAGAGAAGATTCGTATATTATGATTGTACAGCAACAAGACCAAGTTCTGAGATGAACACAATTGAGGATACAAAAAAGCCACAAACAGACACAATTGAAATTACAATGTCTCCAAGAGCAACAGACCATGTTATTAAGGCTGTTATTGAGCCAAATGACACAAATGAGGATGTTTATAATACATTCTTCACAAAAGTTTATGAAAAAGATGCACAAGCTAGTGTGTAGGAGGTTTAAATGAAGCAAATTGAAATTGACGGAACTAAGTATGATATAGAAGCTAATGCTCTAACGTATTTTGATTATGAAAGAATATTTAAAAGAGGTGTTTTTCAAGATTTAGATATACTACAAAAATTTGTGACGACACAAGTAGTATTAGCAGATAAGTATAAAAAAGAAAATCCAGATTTAACTGATGCACAATTAGAAATATTGCTTTCACGAGATATGAGGCAAAACCTAGACGAGTATGTTCTAGCAAGTACTAGATTAGCTTACATCCTAATATATGAATCCAACAATAATATACCTGAATATAAAGAATGGTTGAAAAGTATAAAGAATTTAAGAACGAATGATTCGTGGATTGTTGAGGTAACGGAATTTGCCGTCGACCACTTTTGTTGACGAGCAAGTAGTTGAAGAACTAAGTAAAATCAATGGAGATAGTGAGGAATCTATTTTTCCAGAGCACGATTTTTACTTAGCTTGTATTAGATTAGGTTTAAGGTTAGAAGATTTGAAGTATTTATCATATATAGATGTACTTAAGATTTTTATTTGTTTAAGCAAACCTAAGAATAAAAAAGAAAGAAAAGCTACACAAGCTGATATAGATAGACTTTTAGCATAAGAGGCAAATAGCCTCTTATTTGTATTTTAAGGAGGAAATATGGCAGGAACTGTAAAAGGAATAATTGTCGAAATTGGAGGGGATACCTCAGGATTACAAAATGCTTTAAAAAAAGTTAATTCTGCCACTTCTAGCCTTAGTAAAGAGCTAAGAGGAATTAACTCTTTACTAAAGCTAGACCCTACGAATACTGAATTAGTATCACAAAAGCAACAAGTACTAGCTGAAAATATAGAGCAAACAACACAAAAATTAGAAGAGTTAAAGAAAATACAAGATGAAGCAAATGCTTCGGCAAATAAAATTTCTCCAGAAAATTATAGAGCATTACAAAGAGAAATAATAAGTACAGAAAATAAATTAAAAGATTTACAGGTACAAGCTAGCAAATGGACTACAGCAGGCAAAAGTATAGAAGAGTTTGGGAATAAAGTAAAAAGTGTATCAGATAAGCTAGATACTTTAGGTAGTACATTAACAACTACATTAACATTGCCAGTTTTAGCAATAGGAACAGCAGCTGTAACAACTGGAAATGATTTTGAGGCACAAATGAGTAGAGTACAAGCTATTGCAGGAGCAACAGGAGATGAACTAGAACAATTAACTCAACAAGCCATGGATTTGGGTGCTGAAACAAGTTTTAGTGCAAGTGAAGTTGCTGAAGGTATGGAGAACTTAGCAAGTGCAGGTTTTAATACTCAAGAAATAATGGAAGCAATGCCAGGCCTTCTAGACTTGGCAGCATCAAGTGGTGCAGATTTAGCAACAAGCTCTGAAATAGCAGCAAGTGCAATAAGAGGTTTTGGACTAGACGCAAGTAGTAGTGCTCATGTTGCTGATGTTTTTGCAGAAGCGGCTGCTAGAACTAATGCTCAGACAGAAGACATGGGAAATGCTATGAAATATATAGCACCTGTTGCAAATACGATGGGACTAAAAATAGAAGAAGTAGCGGCAGCAATAGGAATTATGTCAGATGCAGGAATTAAAGGAGAGCAAGCAGGAACTACATTAAGAGGAGCTTTAACTAGATTAACCAAGCCGACAGACAAAATGATTTCAGTAATGGAAGAGTTAGGAATAAGTTTCTATGACAATGAAGGAAAAATGAAATCTCTAACAGAAATTATTGCAATGTTACAAGATGCTACTAAAGATTTAACAGATGAGCAAGAACAAAATGCACTTACAACTTTGTTTGGAACTGAATCTTTATCTGGAATGGTTGCTTTAATAAATAGAGGCTCAGATGATTTAAAAGATATGACTAAAGAATTTGAAAATTGTGATGGTGCAGCTTCTGATATGGCTGATACAATGCTAGATAATACACAAGGAGCATTAGAAAGTTTAAGCGGAAGTTTTGAAACAGCAGGAATTGCAATACAAAAAGCATTAGCACCAGAAATAAAGAAATTAGCAAAATGGATTCAAGGCTTAGTTGACGACTTTTCAAATTTATCTGAAGAAGAACAATTAAATATAATAAAAACAGTAGCATTAGTTGCTGCAATAGGACCAGCAATAAAAATACTTTCTAAGTTATCTAGTGGAGTAGGTACAGTTATAAAAGGAGTAGGAACTTTTAGTCAAGCAGTAAGCTTAATTGGAAAAACGACAACAGATTCATTTAATAAAGCATCAACTGCAACGCAAAATTTAGCAAAAGTATTTACTGGATTAACAAGTCCTGTTGGAATTGCAGTTACAGCAATAACTGTTGCAATTGCAGGAATAACGATAGCAATGAAAAATGCTGAAAAAGATACTAAAGAAGCATTTGGAAATATGGGAAATAGTGCAAATGATTTTGTTGCAGGAATTGACACCGCACAATCACACTTAGATGAGTTTAATACTGAATTATTTGTTTCGTCTGAGGAACAGAAAAAACTAGAAGATGAGATGAAGAGTGTGCAAGATGGTATTACAAAAATATGCAAAACTGCATCAGATGAAAGAAGAAACTATACTCAAGAAGAAATAACACAATTAGATGAATATTTCAAAAAATTAAGGGAATTAAATCAAAGAGAAATAGAAATACAACAACAAATAGCAACTGCAATAACTCAACAGGCTCAAACAAATTCAGAAAATTTTAGCGGAAGTTTAGAAGAATATAAGGTTCAGGCTCAAGAATGGATAAAAACCGCAGAGGACCAAAAAAATAAGACGATTGAGATAATTCAAAGTGGAACAACAGAGCAAATTGCATTATTAAATCAAAGATATTCAACAGAAGAATCTAGAAGAACAGAAGAATATCAAAAAGAATATAATGCGATAATGGAACAACAACAAAAGAAGATAGATGCTGCAAACAACGAGGTAGCAAAAGTTAGTCAAATTTATTCAAATGGCTACTTAGAAAGGTCTGCTCAAAATGATGGTTTTTACGTAAAATTACAAGAGTATAATAGTCAATTAGAAGAAGAAGAAAATAGACATAATGAAGAATTAGATAGAATAGAAAATAATTCATTGTATGATGAAGGTACGAGAATGAGAATGAGGTCAAGGGAGGCAAACGAACATAATTATCAAATGCGAGAAATTTGGAAACAAATGACTAAAGATATGACTGATGAACAAGAGGAACAATTAGGCGTTTGGTTAGGTTTAGTTTCACAAACCGAATTATATGGTGGACAACTTGATGATAAAACAAAAGATATTGTAGATACAATTATAGAATCATACGATAGTATGCCAAATGATACTAGAAAAGCAATGAAGAATGCGATGTCTCCTATGTTGGATGAAATGGAAAAATCAGAGCCTTCATTATTTGCTAAAGCAAAAAGTATTGCAAATGGTATATTAAGTAGACTTAGAAAAGCATTTGATGAGCATTCTCCATCGAAAGAAACAAGAAAAATATTTAGTTACTTAATGCAAGGTGCAGAACTAGGATTAGAAGATGAAGAAACAAAATTGTATAAGCAAATAGAGAATGTGTCAAACTCTATTCTTAGTAGATTTAATGCGATTAAAGGTTCTAAATTAAATTTAGGTAATTTTAGTGGAAATGTTTTAGATAAGACTAGAAATATATTTACTACACAACAAATTACATTTAATGTGCAACAATTAAATCAGGAACAACTTGAAACTTGCTTTAATTACATAAATAGAAAATTTGGTTCTCAATATTGACATTATTTGACAAGTAATATATACTCCATTTAAAGGATGGATATATATGAATAAAGATATTTTGAAAAAATGGTACATTTGGGTAATTATTGTATTGATTATTGTTATTATTTTAGTTATTGTATTTGAAGAAAACAAAAATGTAGGTGATATGTCAGTATCTTCTAATGCAATGCAACAAGAAGATATTTCTTATACAGTTGTAAGAAACATTTTTGAAGATGGTGGAAAGAAGAAAACAGAAAAAATAGTAATTGCTAATAAAGATATTTCTAACAATGAAATAGAAAAAATCTATAACGAAAGAAAAATTCAAAATAGAGATGTCGAATTAACTATTTGGCTGTTCTCAAATGAAGAAAATGCAAATAATATGAATAATGCAGAAATTGCAAAAGCTAGTTATTCAGAAAGTGAAGGAATAAAAATTAATAACTATGAAGCAGAAAGAGTAGCACAAGAAAAAGCTGAAGCGGAGGAAGCTGAAAGAAAAAAACAAGAAGAAGAGCAAAAGGCAAGAGAAGAACAAGAAAAGTTAGAAGAAGAACAAAAACAACAGCAAATAGAACAAGAAAAACAAGAATTTAAAGATAGTTGTAATACTTATACCTATGAACAATTAGCTAGAAATCCAGCTGAGATGATAGGAACTCGTGTTAAATTAGTTGGAGAAGTAATACAAACGATGTATGATGGAAATATTGTACAACTAAGAGTAAATATTACAAAAGAAAACGGATATTATAGTGATACTGTTTATGTTAGATGCATAATTGAAGGTGATAGAATATTAGAAGATGATATAATAACTATTTATGGTACAGCAATGGGAGAGGTTTCTTACACAAGTATTTTAGGAGCAGAAATAACTTTACCATATATAGAAGCGGAATATGTAGATATTAATTAAGTAAAAAAGGCATCTTATATAGATGTCTTTTTGTATGGAGGACGAAATGGTAAGAGAATTTAACTTAATAAATGAAAAAGGACAAAAGTTCTCTCTAATGGATATATATAATGCATTTTTATTAACTGAACCACAAGGGCTAGGGTATGGATATACTACTGAATATCAGCAGTTAGGAAATACATTCGTAGAAAACTTACGAAATATACAACAAGGACAGATAATAGGAACTGCAAACTTTCTAGAATATGATAATTATAAAACTTTTGTAGATTTTGTAGAAGGAGCAGAAAGCTTAAGATTTGGATATAAAATACCTTATAGAGACGGAAGTACTAAAGAGTATTTTAAAGATGTAAGTTTTCAAAATATAACTAAAACTCAAAAGCAAGTAAATGGAATATTTTCAGAGACAGTCACATTTGACTGTCTTTCATTATGGTATGAGGAAAATACTGTAATATATTCAATTACTCCTCAAACTAATGAAATTAGATGGGATTTTATGTGGGATAGTAGATTTACAGACTATGACACAAGAAATCTACAATATATTAATCAAGGACATACAGATGCTCCAATTTTAGTTCAAATGGATGGTCATTTGGTAAATCCAAAAATTGAGTTATATATAGATGGAGAACTATATCAAAGTGTAGAAATTACAGTAGAAATACAAGAATACGAGAAGTTATTATATGGAACTAGAGAAAACGATTTTTATATTATGAAACAAGAAACGGATGGAACTACAACGAGTTTATTTGACTTAGACCATATAAATTTTGAAAATGATAATGTAATAAGAATACCTGTAAATAGAAGCTGTGAATTAAGACTTACTGCACAAAATGAAGTATTAAATGCTCAAGTTACAATATTGCCTCAATATAAATCAGTCTAGGAGGTATCATGGAAAATCAAGTAACAATAAAATTTAACAATCAAGATTATAATCTGATTTATAATTCACAGTCTGGATATTATGAAATAGACCTTCAAGCCCCCGAGATTGGAGGAGTTTATGATATAGATATTACTTTTAGAGATATATTTGGTCAAATATACACAGATGAAGCAGTTATACAAGTTTTAGCAAAAGAACCTATAAAAATAGAACAAAACAAAGTGTTTATGTGGATATTTGATTACTTTACTTTTAAAGTAAAAGATATAGTTGAATTATCTAATTATGAAATAAACATAGATGAAGAAACAAATTCTAATACTATTTTAAATATTCTAAAGAAGACAACTGCAAAGTCAAGAGATATAGTGGCAATAAAAAAGAACAATGAAGTTATTTACTGGGGAACAATTGATAATATACAAAATTCAGATGGCCAGTTATTGTATGAATATATAATGAAATATGTTACTAATTTATTTGACCAAGACATTATTTTAGAAAATGAAGATTTAATAAAGACAACAGGTATAGAAGATTTTATTGCGAATGCAATTAATAAAAACTTTATACAAAATGAAGATATTTTTGTAAATAAGCAATATATGCAAGTAGTAGTAAAGACGCATACAAAAAAACAGATAAGTGTAACAAATGTAGAAAATGGAATTTATAATTTACATACTTGGATGACTAACTGTACGCAAAATTATGATATTGTGTACAGTTTTTCTATTGTAAATAAGAAATTTGTAATAACAATCGAGAATAAAGCAATTAATAAAGAGTTAATTGATGTAAATGCTCAGCCAATTTCAAACTACAACGAAGTTTTTGAAACAGATGTAGTAAGTAAGGTTATTGTTTTAACCAGTACAAATACTTATACATTATATTTGTTAAATGATAGGACAACGACAACAGATATGACAAATCCTAATAGAGCAGATGGTAAAACAGTAACAGTTTATACAGAAAATTATGAGGATGCACCTCAGATTGCATTAGATCAGATAAAACAAAATGCTTACAATCATAACATAACATTTAATTATTATGATAGGTTGATTCCAGTTGGAACACCTATTGCTATAAAAACAAAACAGTCTTTAATATTTGATACTTATATTTCTGCAATAAAAATAACACAAAGTAAATTTATTGAATACACATGTGGAAATATAAGAGTTAAATTTATTGATAAATTATTAAAAGAAAGGAGCAGATAATGCTAAAAGGACATGTTTTTTCAAAACAAATTTTTGGAAATCCTATATTTGCCTTATTTATTAATACCTTTTTAAATGGCAGAAACGGAATTTCCAATAATTATAAAAATGGAATGCAAGTAACTTATAGTGGTTCTAATGTTACTGTTGATAGTGGAGCTGTATGTATACAAGGACGATTTTTAGAAGAAGATACAGGAAGTACAGTTCCTGTTGGAACAGATACGGCTTATTGTAAATTAGTCATAGAAATTAACCTTGATTTGCAAAATACGGAAAGTCAATTTAATCAAGCTGTATATAAAGTTGTTAAATCTGCAAGTGGTTATCCTAATTTAACACAGACTAATATTGTAAAGAATAATGCAGGTATTTATCAATATGAACTGGCAAGATTTAGAACTAATGCTAATGGTATAACAGAATTTCAAGATACGAGAACATTTTTAGATTTTGATAGTATTTATGATGCAATTGAAGCGGAATACCAAGCTGTTTTGCAACAATTACAAGAAGAATTAGAGAGTATAGAGAATCAAAGTAATGTTTTACTAAAAACAGGAGGCACAGTAAGTGGAGAAATTGAAATTGGTACTGGTGGTGATATTACTGGTAATATTAGCGCTAATGCTCGGTACTGCGGATAAATTAAAGAATGCAAGACAGATAGCTCTAACGGGAGCAGTTTCAGGTTCTGTAAATTTTGATGGTAGTGGAAATGTATCTATAACAACAAAGCAAGCTAATATTGCGTTTTTAACTGGCGAGCTAAATGCTGTTGCAAATGATAGTTTTGGATTAGAAAATAATGTATCAAAGCTGACAAACAAAAATATAAATTATCCAACAGGGTTTAATGCAAATAATTGCGTAGTTATAGCTTGTGGTGTAGTGAATAAGATTTATGAATCAGAAAAAGGTTATGCGTTTGGAGATACATCTAGCTCAAATGCATTTTCTCAAAGCCAATTAAGTGGAGCTGTAACGAGAAGTGTTGATTTACAACCAGATAAAATTTTATTAACGCTAGGTAATTATTCAACTAGTGCCGTTACATATAAATATAAAATTGTTCTTATGAAAATATCTTAGGAGTTAATTATGTCAAACAAAATATTAGAAATAATAGTAGAGCCGACAAAGATGTATGTAGGCGACAAATTTAGACTTAAAGTAAAAGTACAATTTACACCTTCTTATGCATTAATAACACAAGATAATAACAATCTCATAACAGAAGATGGAAATCAAATAATAACAGAAGGAGATTATTATGAATAAGAAAGTAACAGAATTAACACAAGCAACAGAAGTTAATGAAAATGATACACTTATGATTGTTCAAAATAATGAAAGTAAGCAAGTGAAAGCAAAGAATATATTGAATCATACATATACACTAATTTTATCTGAAGATATTGCAACAGGGGGAGAGATAACACTTCCTTTTTATTATAAGGTAGGAGCAAATGTATTGCAGGTTTACTATATCGGACAACTCTTACTATTAAGCTCAGACGATGTAGGAACAGATGGACACTATCAAGAAGTAGGAGAAGTCGATAGTTTAAGCAATAAAATTAAGATTACAACAGACTGGAGTGCAGAAACTGGAGAATACTTTAAGTTCGTTGTTAAGGGGGTGTACGGCGATGATACCTCAATATAATCAATTAGTTAATGTAGAAAATCAAGTAAATAAAAATCAAGTAGAATATAATCTGACTGATACAATAGGTTGGAGAAGAATAGCACATTTACAAAATGCTATTTCAAAATTTTACATAAATTTTTCAGGATATGGTTTTTGTTGTTTATCTTTTAACGTTGCAAATGCCAGAGGTTGGTCAAGTATATTAGAAAAAGAACTTTATCAATATACAAATTCAATAAATAGATTTCCAAAAATTCGACTAGTTTATAAAGGAAATTCGGATTCTTATCTAGAAGTCTATAACGATTATAATAGTTCAACTCCTGGAAAAATAACGATAACTGTTGATAATAGCAAAGAGATATTTTTAATGAAAGAAGAAACAATTGTGGCTGAAGATATTCCTGATGGCTATTCAAAAACTGAAATAGTACTCCCATAAAAGAAAGGAAGATAAAAAATATGAACAAAATCTATGAAAGCCTTGGGGCTGTATATATATATATATATATATCGTAAACTCTAGTAATGTAAGGAGGTGGAAATAAAATGAAACCTCTTTATGCTCAATTTAAGGAACAGCAGAAAAATATGAAATATAAAGCTTATTCTCTTATAGATCCTGGTTGGTACAGAATAGGAGAATTTAACTATAATTTGACAGCGACAGCGTTTTTAAGTTTTGGTGTTAAGGCAGGAAACGGAAACATTGCAGGAATTTTAGGTTTGGTTGCTGTGAAAGGATTTAGCAAAATTTCATTTGAAAAAATATTGAGACAAGCTTTAGAAGCAACTAAACACTTTACAAAATTTAGATTAGTTTTTAAGAATTATACTTTAAGCTATATAGAAGTATATAAAAGTACAGAGACATCAGCAACTTTATTAGCAAAATTAAGTGCAGAAATAAATACAGAACTTTACGATGCTGCTGAAGAAGGAAATGTACCAGAAGGATACAGCACAATAGAATTAGAATTGTAATAAAGGAGAAAAATGGATAGAAAAGACAAAATAATAATAATAGGACTGATATTTGTTTTAGTAATATTAGCTTTTAACATTATAAGTTCAATAACGCAAACTTTAGATTATGAAAAAAGAAAAGATAGCGGAAATGATAGATGGTTACAAGTAGAAAATAGAATATTGCAGACAGAGGAAAAAGTAAATTCATTTGAGGAGGAATTAAAAAAATGGAACAAATAGTACAAATGATTGGGACTTATGGTGTTAGTTTTGTTATAGTTGCAATATTTCTTTGGGATTACGTAACGAATAAAAAGAAAACAGCAGAAAATCAAGAAATTATTAAAAACACATTAGAGACAGTTGATAAAACTAGTACAACAATAGCAAGTTGCTTAAAAGAAATGCAACAACAAAACTTAAATACAGCTAAAAGCTTAGAACTTTTACAAACCCAAATGGAAAATACAGACAAAAAAATTGATATTTTATTAGAAAGGGGGAATTAGTAATGGAGATAACTTATGTAGTAATTATAGCAATAATAGCTTACATATGTGGAGCTATAACAAAGCTATTCATAGACGAAATACCTAATAAATACATACCAATTCAAAACGTAGCAATAGGTATAATAAGTGGTTTAATATGCTATTTTTTAGGAATAGAACCTAATATAGTACAAGCATTAGTATTATGTCTTGTTGCTTGTATGGGAGCAGGCGGAGTAGCAGATTTAATTAATATAAAAAACAAGGAGGAGGAATAATTTATGTATAATATTTTTCAAAGACAATTAAACTTAAGAGTATTAAATGCCTATACAGGCAAAATTGACGGTATTGAAGGAAGCGGAACAAAAAACGGTTATAAAATAGTTCAAAAAAGATATGGTATAGCAGTAGATGGTATTTATGGTAAAGATACAGAAAGAGTATGCTTAGAAGCTATAAAGAAAATACAAAACAGATTAAATGAACTAGGATATAGCTTAACAGTTGATGGTTTAGCAGGAACAAATACAGACAATGCAGTAAAAGATTTTCAAAGTAAAAATGGATTGACAGTAGATGGTATTGTAGGACCTAATACAGAAGCAAAACTATTTGCGGAGAGTTTGAGTTGGGATAATATAAAACATTTTAAGAAATCAGAGTTTACTTGCAAATGCGGTTGTGGTTTAAATAATATTCAATTAGAAGTAGTAAAAATAGCAGATGAAATAAGAGAACATTTTGGAAAACCTGCAATAGTAAATAGCGGAACAAGATGTTCAAAGCACAATAAAGAAGTTGGCGGAGTTGCTAATTCAAGACACTTAACTGGAAAAGCAATTGACTTATACGTTCAAGGAGTAGATGGCGGAACTTTAATAAATTACACAAAACAACTTGTTAGCCAAGGCAAATTAAGATATACATACAGAATATCTGCAAACGGCAATGCGTTAGTATAAACTTTTAGTAGGGAAAAATTAAGAAATAAATTGAATAAGAGATAC
>ERZ1643247.1075-NODE-1075-length-27648-cov-5.056681_pt1 | contig 27648 bp, 27 predicted proteins | sample MGYA00579264_ERZ1643247 | MGnify/ENA primary metagenome ERZ1643247 (study PRJEB29033, sample SAMEA4952262) | chicken gut metagenome | biome: Broiler Chicken; feature: Gastrointestinal Tract; material: Caecum | place: Ireland | collected 2018 | study: Broiler... | reverse complement strand
TTCCTACATCAGGGGGTACTTTGTCTATTGTCCGTTTTTACTGGACCTGTTCATTTTTTGCCGGGGCGCTTTTTTCCTCTTTTCTTCTGCGCCGGTTTATGCGATAATAAAAACATTGTATGCGGCGAATGCAGAGCATCCGCTTCCGGGAAAATCGCCTGCATGGGTTCCATTTTGAGCTGTTCCAGTATGGCCCCCGCGAGCGGAAGACGGAATCCCCCTGCTGCCTTTATCGCAGCTGCGGAAATTCTGCTTCGCGGTTGGCGCTGCGCATTGCCATGGCGGCGGACATGGGGAGCCGGCTGAAGGAGCGCAAGCGCGAGGATCTGTCTCCCGGCCCGATTTGCCGGGAGGCCTGGGCGCAGGAGCCGCTGGAAAAACTTGTGGAGCCCTGCCTGCCGTTCGGGCCGCTTTTCTGGCTGCTGCATCTGGTCGGAAAAGGAAGGGCCGGGCTGTTCCGGCTTGCAAAGATATCTGGCGGGCGGAAGCGGTAAAAGGAAGGGGAAACGGTTTGGGAGCAAGGAGGGAAGAAAGATGGAGACGCACCAGGTGGAATTTGCTGTCGTCGGGGCCGGGGCTTCCGGCCTGATGGCGGCGGGGGAGACGGCGCAGGCCGGGTCTACCCTTGTGCTGGAGGCAAAGCAGCGTCCCGGAAAAAAACTGCTGGCAACCGGAAACGGCCGCTGCAACCTGGGCAACAGCGGGGCGTCCCCCGCGCGGTATCACGGAGATGTTGCCCGTGCGGCCCGCGTGCTGGAGCGCTTCCCGCCGGAAAAGCTGGAGCAGTTCTGGCGCAGAAACGGCATGCTGTGCCGCGAGCTGGACGAAGGCAGGCTCTATCCCTACGGCATGCAGGCGGCCTCCGTGCTCGAGTGCCTGCTGCGGCGTGTGCAGCGGCGCGGCGGCGAGATTTTGTGCGATTTTCCCGTGGAGGAGATCAGGAGGGAAAAGGGGTTTTTTGCACTTTCCGGTCCGGCGGGAAAAGTGCGGGCGCGGCGCGTGATCCTTGCCTGCGGCGGGATGGCGGCCCCGGCTCTGGGCGGTAACCCTTCCGGCTACCGGCTGGCCTCCGCGCTCGGCCACAGCTGCACGCCGCTTTTCCCGTCGCTTGTGCCGCTCTCCACGCTGCCGGAGCGCGCCAGGCCGCTCAAGGGCGCGCGCGGTCTGGCGGAAGTTTCTCTCTGGGCAGGCAGCCGCGGCGTGGCCTCCTCGCGCGGGGAAGTGCAGTTCACCGGGGATTCGCTTTCCGGCATCTGCGTGTTTGAGCTCTCGCGGGCTTACGGGGAATTGACTGACGCGCAGAAGCGGGAAGCGGAGCTCTCCGTGTGCCTGATGCCGGAGCACGGCCCGGGCGATATCTTCAGCTTTCTGCGTACGGCTGCCTCATCCCCGCTTCTCCCGGCGCAGGAGCTGCTCGACGGTATGCTCAACCGCCTTGTGGCGCGCGAGGTGCTGCGCGCTGCCGTGCGCAGGCTGCCGCAGGAGGCCTCGGAGCTTCGCCCGCCGCAGCTTTCCGCCATCGCCGCCCGTGTGCGCGACTTCCGCTTTCCCGTCACCGGCACGGCCGGGTGGGCACACGCGCAGGTGACGGCCGGCGGCGTCCCGCTCTCGGAGGTGGACGTCTCCACGATGGAATCTCGTCTGTGCCCCGGCGTCTATCTTACCGGAGAATTGCTCAACGTGGACGGGGACTGCGGCGGCTACAATCTGCACTGGGCGTGGGCGACCGGCCTGCTGGCCGGCCGCAGCGCGGGTAAAGCGGCCGATCCGGCCGTTCACTGGGATGTGCGTCTCTGAAACAGCGCTGTCCCGATTTTATTTATAAAGCAGGAGGAACCACAAAACAGTGAAAACCTATCGAGTTTCAGATATTCCGCTCCCGCTCGGCTCGGAACCGGGGCTGCTGCGCCGTCTGGCGGCCGCGCGCCTGCATGTGCCGGAAAGCCGGATCGCGTCCTGCGAGCTGGTGCGCCGTTCCGTGGATGCGCGCAGGCGCGGCGATGTGCACTTCATCTGTGCCGTGGAGTGTGGGGTAAGCGGCCCGCCGCTGCACCGGCTCGGCGCGAAGGTGAGCGAAGCGGAACCGTATCACTATGAGCTGCCGCACTGTGCTCCGCCGGTCCAGCGTCCCATTGTGGCCGGGCTGGGGCCGGCCGGCCTGTTTGCCGCGCTTATTCTGGCGCGCGCCGGGGCCCGGCCCCTGGTGCTGGAACGCGGTGCGCCCGTGGAGGAACGTGCCGCGGCGGTGGAGCGGTTCTGGAGCACAGGCCTGCTCGATACGCGCATAAACGTGCAGTTTGGGGAAGGCGGCGCCGGCGCATTTTCGGACGGGAAGCTCAACACCGGCACAAAGGACGCGCGCGCCCGGTTTGTGCTCCGATCGCTTGCTGAGGCGGGAGCGCCCCGGGAAATTCTGTGGGACGCAAAGCCGCACATCGGCACCGATCTCCTTCCCGGGGCAGTGAAAACCATCCGGGAGGAGATCCGATCCCTCGGCGGTGAGGTCCGGTTTTATGCGGCTGTGTCCGATCTGCGCGTGCAGGACGGGCGTCTCTCCGCCATCGTGCTGGAAAACGGGGAAACGATCGACTGTTCCCGCCTCATTCTGGCGGTGGGCCACAGCGCACGCGATACGTTCCGCATGCTGGAAAAGCGGGGCGTCCGTCTGGAACCGAAGCCGTTTTCGCTCGGTGCGCGCATTGAGCATCTGCAGATGGCGGTGGATCGCGCGCAGTATGGCCGGTTTGCGGGCCACCCGGAGCTCGGCGCGGCAGATTACCGCCTTTCCGCGCATCTGCCGGGCGGGCGGGGCGTGTACACCTTCTGCATGTGTCCCGGCGGAGAGGTGGTGGCCGCTGCCAGTGAGGAAGGCCGTGTTGTGACGAACGGCATGAGCCGCTATGCGCGCGACGGCCGGAACGCCAATTCCGCCCTGCTGGTCGGCGTCGGGCCGGAAGATTTCGGGTGCGATGAGCCGCTGGCCGGCATGGAGTGGCAGCGCCGCCTTGAGGAGGCAGCCTTCCGCGCGGGGGGCGATGGGTATCGTGCGCCGGCGCAGCGCGTGGAGGATTTTCTGCGCGCCTGCCCGTCCACGCATTTTGGGGACGTACAGCCCACCTACCGGCCGGGCGTGACGCCCGCCTCTCTCGACGAGGTCCTGCCGCGCGAGCTGACGGACGCCATGCGGCAGGGCATCCGCCTGTTTGACGCGCGGCTGCACGGCTTCGCCCATCCGGATGCCGTCCTCACGGGCGTGGAAACGCGCAGTTCCTCTCCGGTGCGTATCAGGCGCGGGGAAGACCTGCAGAGCGTCACGCTGCCGGGCCTTTATCCTTGCGGGGAAGGCGCGGGGTATGCGGGCGGCATCGTATCCGCCGCTGTGGACGGCGTGCGCTGCGCCGAGCGTGTCCTGCTCGACGCATCACTCACATAAAAACAGGAGGAACAGAAAATGGATATTGTTCTCATTTGTGTCGGTGTGCTCGTGGCGGCGCTCGGCGTTTTTATGCTGGTTACCCCTTATGAAAAGATTGCCTCGAAGATGGAAGGCAATCCCTCCAGGCGGAACATCCGTATCCGCGGCGCCGTAATTCTTGTGTGCGGCATCCTGCTGGTTGTGCTGCAGGTCCTTTCCATACTCATCGAAAACGGTGTGATTTGATTGACACGCGAAGAAAAGGCGCGCTGCCGGCTTTTGGCCGCAGCGCGCCTTTTTCATTTCTCCTTTTCCTCTTCTGCTTCCCATGTGCCCTGCGTGTAGGTTTCATCCACCATATCGCTGATACCTGCCAGCAGCATGATGATCCCCTGTATTTTGTGGGGCTGAATCACATACACGCCCTTTTGCTGCTCATCTTCCACAATGATGTCGGCAGCGAGCAGCGGTTTCATGTGGTGATACACCTGCCCCGTCGATCCAAACCCGCACTTCTCAACCAGTTCTGCCACCGTTGCGGGGCCGCGCAGGATCTCCAACAGGATTTCCAATCGGTTTGTGTTGCCAATGCAGGCCAGCACCTTGCTCGCAACCCCGCTCTCAATGAGGGATAGCAGATCTTCGGTGGGGACAGCGTTCCGAATCCAGTTGGCTTGCCGCCCGCCGGACTGATACACGCCGAGATAGGAGACGAGGCCGTTCCCTTTTTGCTGCTCGGTTTTCTCGCACAGTTCCTCCATCAGCGCACTGAGGCGGCCGTCCGGGTGCATGTTTTTTATCACATGAAGGTGCTCTCTCTGCTCCGCGGAGGGTTTTCCCGGAAGCAATTCCGCCACCGCGGCCTGCAGGGCGTTCAATTGGGAAAAGACGGTTTGCTGAAGCGTCTCCATCTGCTCTCTGAGCGCGTCCATCTCCTGCTCGTAATTCCGTTCCATTTTGAACTTTACTCCTTTCCGAATGTAGATTTTGATATTACGTAATTGCGTAATTAAATAATAATAAAGACTTTGCCACCTGTCAACAGGAAAGAGAAAATTTTTTATTCGGATGGCTCACGGGAACCGGTCAGGAATTCCCCAAAGGCCTGCACAGGCATATGAGCGGAAAGGCGGGAAAAGCCGAAGACAAAAAGCGGGCGGGAACACCACAAAAGGATGTCCCCGCCCGCTTTTTGCGGTCAGTCCGGGATCGGCTCCGCCGGAATGGAGGGCCGGATCCTGTCAAAATCCTCGCGTTCACACAGCAGCGTCCCCGGTTTTTCCAGGGAACCCTGTGCCGCTGCCACGGCGCCGCAGAGAAGCTCACGCGGGCCTGCGCCGTGCAGCAGACCCAGGCAGAGCCCTGCCACCATGGAATCCCCGGCGCCCTGCACGCCCCGCACCGCCACCGGTGAGCCGGGGGAGTACCAGGCTTCGTCCTTCGTCACAAGGATTGCGCCGTCGCCGCCCATGGAAACGCACAGCACGCGCACGCCTGTTTTCTCCAGCAGGGAGCGGCTCACCTGCACAATCTCGCGGTGTGTGGCGGCTTCCACGCCGAATGTTTCGCGCAGCTCGTCCAGATTCGGTTTGATCAGCACAGGCGCGGCGCGCAGCCCTTCCCGGAGCAGAGGGCCGGAAGCGTCCAGCACGGTGGGCACGCCGCAGGCAGCTGCGCGTTCCCCCAGCATGCGGTAGATCGTGTCCGGCACGCCGGGCGGCACGCTGCCGCTCAGGACAAACAGCGTTGCGGAGGGCAGATACCGCTCCGCCAGCTCCAGAAAGCCGTTCAGGCAGGATTCAGGAAGCACCTCGCCCTTTTCGTTGCATTCCGTCATCACACCCGTGGAACGGTCAAACAGCTTGAGATTGACGCGCAGCCGGCCGGGCGCGCAGTAGAAATCGTGCGGGATGCGGTTTTGCTCCAACACGGCGCCAAGCAAGCCGCCGTTTTCCGCACGGGAAACACCCAGACACAGCGTTTCCGCGCCCAGGTGGCGCAGCACGATGCTCACGTTGATCCCTTTTCCGGAAGGATCGCGCCGCGAACTGACCACACGGTTTGTCGCTCCGGGGAGGAGGCGATCCACCTCCGCCGTGTGATCGATGCAGGGGTTGAGCGTTACGGTGAGTATCATCCGGTTTCCCTCGCTTTCCACACTGCGCCGCTGTTCAGCTTTTCAGCAGGACGCGTGTGAAGAATTCCGCGGCGCGGCCGATTTTTTCCACCGGCACGCGCTCGTTCAGGCCGTGAATGCAGCCGCGCTCCTCTTTTGAGAGCTCCATAGCGGAGAAGCGAAACACGTTGCCGCAGATTTTGCAGAAGTGGCGGGAATCACTGCACGCCACCATCATGTAGGGGGCAGGGATCGCCTGTGGCCACGTCTCTTTGACGGCGGCGCGCACACGCGCCCACTCCGGCGTGCTCGTGGGCGAAATGGGGGAGGGATCGGTGCCCTGGATGCGGTGCAGCTCGATGTCCTTATCCTTCATCACGCGGCGCAGGTAAGCCTGTGCCGTCTCCATCGTGTCGCGCGGGGAAAGCCGCAGGTTTGCCGTCATCTTTGCCTGTGTCGGGATGGCGTTGGCAGCCTGGCTGCCTTCCATCATTGTGAAGCAGCAGGTGGTGCGCATGAGCGCGTTCAGCTCGCCGCCGGCCTTTGTGCAGATCAGCTTGAGCACCGGCAGGAAACACCAGAGATTGGCAAACACGAGCCGCAGCGCAAAGGTGGAGTGGCGGCCAAGCGTGTCAAACAGCTCCGCGGCAGCCGGCGTCAGGGCGGCGGGGAAGGGGTGGCGGTCAATAGCAGCCACGGCGCGGCATAGAGTGGCCACGGGTGTTTTCGGCGGCGGGGCGGAGGTGTGGCCGCCCTTGCTCTTCATGGAGATCTCCACGTCCATCTGACCCTTCTCGCAGGTGCCGATGACGGCCGTTTTCTCTTTCACGCCGGGGAATGCGCCCTCCACAATGGCGCCGCCCTCGTCCAGCACAAGCGCCGGCCGGATGCCGCGGCGCTGCAGCTCTTCTACAATGGCGGGAGCGCTTGCGCCCATGATTTCCTCGTCTCCCGAGAAAGAGAGATAGACGTCGTGCGCAGGGGTGAAGCCTTTTCGCATCAACGTTTCGGCCGCTTCCAGAATGCCGCACAGCGTGCCTTTCGTGTCGAGCGTGCCGCGTCCCCAAAGAACGCCGTTTTCATCGATTTCTCCGCAGAAGGGGTCGCGCTTCCAGGCGGTGCGATCCCCGGGCGGCACCACGTCGTAGTGGGCCATCAGCACCGTGGGCGCTCCGCTCTCTTTGCCTTTCCAGTGGAACAGCAGGCCGCTGGGGCCGATCCGCTCCGGCGGGCAGGCTTCGTGCGTGAGCGGGTACAATTCGCGCAGCAGCGCGCGGAAGCGCTCAAATTCGCCCTCGTCCACGGCGGCCGGGTCGCGGCTTGACACCGTTTTCACGCGGATCATCTGCGCCAGGTGATCCGTTGCCCTGTCGTAGTCAATCCCTGTTTCCGCCGGTTCTGCGGGCTGCTCCGCTTTCGGGCGGAACAGGGCCGTGCGGATCAGAAGCACGGCGAGAAAGAGCAGAACCAGAATCAGCACAATCCAGCCGGCCATATCACACCAGCCCTTTCTTGTAGAGCAGGCGGGCCGCGCCGATGGCGATCAGCGCCCCCACGGGCACGAGCACGCTCACGGAAGAGGCGAGCGACGGCACCGCGATGAACAGGGCGATCATCACCACAAGCGGGGCAATCGCGAGCTTCCAGTTCTTCGCCACATAGACGACGCCGAGGCCGCCGAACAGAGCGGGCAGGATCATCTTAAACGCGGGCTGCAGGATAGGTGCGTTCAGAATGGGGGCCATCTGTGCAAACAGGAAGACGCCCGCCGCCAGAATGATCGTCGTCACGATGGAAGTAGTGGCGATGGCGATGGTGGAGATCACTTCGCCCTCCTGGCTGCCGGGCTTCACCTTGGCAGCTTCCATCGCGTTGATGGCTGCCGGCGCTTTCAGGTTCGTGATGTTGCCCGTGACAAAGGCGAGATAGGTGCCGCCGCTGCCAAGCATGGGCGCGTAGGTGAACACCTCAATGGAGCACACCACCCAGTAGATCGGCGCAACGCCCAGCAGGCCGGCCAGCACATCCAGCACGTTCGGCCACACGCCGAAATAAATGCACATGGAAATCGGTACGAGCAGCATAACGGCCAAAGCGGCCAGCATCCAGGCACGGCCGTATGCGTCCACCTGCACGCTGTATTCCTTTTTCTCTTTCATTTGTTCCGCCTCCTTTTCAGCCCCACAGCCCGGCCGGCAGCAGTTCGGCCGGCAGCAGCTCTGCATACAGAATCGCCAGTCCCATCGCGCCCAGCATGCTGATCGGCAGCGCGAAGTTCTCCAGCCATCTCACCTTCAGCACCTTCACAAACACGCCGCACACGCCCATGATGGCCGCGCTTGTCAGCAGCGTAAGGATGGAGAGCAACCCGTCGGAGATACCCATGCCGAGGAAGGCGGAGATCATGCCGAGAAACAGCGCGGTGAGGAAGAGATCGCCCCAGTGCGTGTCGCGCTTGCGCAGTTTGTGCACGCCGCCCAGGATCTTTTTCAGGAACAGCGGAATGATGATGAGCGGCGTAATGCAGCCGAGCGTCATTACCCATGCCACGGTGTTGAATGCGGCCGGGTTGCTCACCGGCATGGAAATGCTTTCACCGATGGCGTTGAGCGCCACAGTGGCGGCCGGCAGCTCATAGGTGACGGCGCCCAGCACGCTCAGCCGAATCCACGGCAGCGGCAGGCCCAGCGTGCTGGAGAGCGTGATGAGCCCCAGCAGGATGGACACGGAGGGCAAAACGGCAAATACGGCGCTCGACGTGATGGTGCGCCGGATCACCGTGCCGGTGATCCCGAGTTCGCGGCTTCGCCGGATTGCCTTCACCAGGAAATAGACGGACTGCGCGATGACGAACGCGCCCACCGCAATGCCCAGAATGTACATGAAAGCCGAGTTTTTGAAATCCAAAATCTGATTCCCCCTCTTGTTTTTCCCGCCGCCCGGTTCGCTCCCGGTGCGAAAAGCGTTTTGCCGCCCTTTGCCGTGCAGGATCGTGCGGTTTGTCTCTTTATCTTAGCAAAAACAGGAGGAGATTTCAACGGCGGAGCGGCAGCCGATCCTTTTTTTGTCTGTTTTTTGACAGGGGCTTGACAGCAAACCGTGTTATATGTATAATACAGTTGGAAAGTGTATTATATGTATAATACGGTTGAAGGGAGGGAACGTCGTGGTCTCGTTCGAGGGCTTCACGCTCTCCGGCAATGCGCCGATCTATCAGCAGATCCTTCTCTTTCTCAAGCGGGGCGCCGTTTCCGGCACCATCCGGGACGGCGACGAGCTGCCCTCCCGCCGTGTGCTCTCCGCGCTGCTGGGGGTGAACCCCAACACGGTGCAGAAGGCATACCGGCTGCTGGAGGAGGAAGGGCTCATGACCTCGCACACGGGGGCCAAAAGCCAGATGGTGCTCACCGGGGAAGCCATTCGGCGCATCCGTTCCGAGCTTCTGGAAGGGGACGCGCGCGCACTGGTGACCGCCATGCGGCAGATGGGCCTCACCAAGGAGGAGGCCGCCGCTCTGATCGATCGGTATTGGGAATGAGGAGGGAGTTTGACGATGCGAAAACAGTTGGCTGTCCTGTTTCTGTTTGTCCGCAGTTCGATTCTGTGGATGCTGCTGCTGTTCCTGCTGCTTGCAGCCGCGGAGATCGGCTGGTTTTCGGTGCTGCTGCGCGGATTGCCCGATTTTTCCGGCGCCGTGGATGAAACACAGGCCTATGAGCTCTTTCAGAACGCCGGGCTGGAGCAGCTGCTCGCTTCCGGCGTAATGAAATACCCAATGCTCGCCGCTCTGGCGCTTGCCTGCGTGCAGCTCATGCGTGTCGGTTCCGAAAAGGATGCCCGCGTCGGTTACACGCTGCGCCGCCTTCTTGTTTCGGAGCAGACGGTATTTGTGTGGCAGTGGGTGTGCAACGCCGCGTTCTTTTTCCTGCTCTGGGTGGTTCAGCTCGCGCTGGCCTTCGGGTTGTGCACCTGGTACACGCGCGCAGCCGATCCCCTTCTCGTCAGCGAACAGACGGTGTTTCTCGCCTTCGTGCGGGACGATCTGCTCCACAGCCTGCTTCCCCTCGGGGATGTGCTGCTCTGGGTGCGCAACGCGCTGTTCTTTCTCGTCCTCTCCGGCGCCTGCGCTCTGTGCCCGTATCGCCGCCGCCGCGGCTTTTATGCCTGGGCGACGTATGCGTGCGCTGCCTATTTTCTGTTCCGTTTCCCCGTGGGCCTGGGTGCGTTGGTGGCGGTGGATTTCCTGTTTTTCACGCCTCTTTTGCTCTATATTTGCTACCTGGTGTGGAGCCGGGATGAGAACGGTTGGAGAGAGGAGGGGCGCGCATCATGAGACGAAAGCTACAGGAATGTGTGCCGCCCTGGATTTCCCCCTTTCATGTGTGTAAAAGCTTTGCGGCCGGGCTGGGAGCCGCCGCCGTGTACAGCCTGCTGCGTTTTCTGCTCGCCTATTTTCAGGTCTACAGCCAGCTGTGGGAGCGGGACTGGCGCACCGGAAACATGGTGCTCCGGGAGGATGCCCAAATGACCCCCTTCGGGGAGCTGCTCTTTCCCGCGCTGCTCGGTTTTGCCGTGGCTGCCGCCGTCATGCTCTGCCTGGCTGCCTTCTACTATGGTTCGTTTTCCCGCGGCAGCCACAGTCTCTATCTCATGCGCCGCCTGCCGGATCGCCGGGAGCTGGCGCGCCGCTGTCTGTGCCTGCCGCTTGCCGGCTTCCTGCTGGCCGCGGCGGCGGCCGCGCTGTTCAGCCTGGCCTTCTTCGCGCTGTACCGTCTCGTGACGCCGCCGCAATGTCTGCCGTTTCACTGAAAGGAGTGGATCTCTGTGCTGCAACTTGAAAAGCTGACCAAATCGTATTACGGGAAAAGGGCGCTGCAGGACGTCAGCCTGTCCTTTCCGCGCGGGGAGATCGTCGGCCTGTTCGGCGAAAACGGCGCCGGGAAGACAACGCTCATGAAATGCATCCTGGGCCTGCTCCGCTTTGAAGGAAGCGTCACGCTCGACGGCGCGCCCGTTTCCCGAAAGAATATCGCCCTGCTGTCCTTCGGCACGAGCGAGCACTCGTTCTTCCCGAATCTCTCCGCGCAGGCGCACCGCGATTTTTACCGCGCGCACTTCCCGCGCTTTCTCGACGCGCGTTTTACCTCCCTGATGGATTTTTTCAACCTGCCGATGCACAGGCCGCTGCGCACCTTTTCCACAGGGCAGAAAAACCAGTTTGAGGTGATCCTTGCGCTCAGCCAGGGCGCGGATTACATCCTGCTCGACGAGCCTTTCGCAGGCAACGACATCTTCAACCGCGAGGACTTTTACAAAGTCCTGGCAGGTATCCTGGAGCCGCGGGAAACGATCCTGCTCTCCACACATCTTATCGAGGAGGTGGCGGGGTTTGTCGGCCGCGCCGTGCTTCTGCACAAGGGCTGCGTGGCCGGGGATCTCTCCGACTGGGAGGACGAGGGAAAGAGCCTCATGGACGTGGTGCGGGAGACCTACCGCTATCGCCCCGATCGCGTGGGCAAGGCACTCGACGCACTGGTGGGGGAGGAATCAAAATGAAGAAGATGCTGGCCGCGTTTGCCGGCCTTCTGGCGGCAGGCGCCGTGTCCCTGGCCTTAGTGATCCCGGCCGTGTGCGGCGCGCAGGACCGCGTTACGTTCACGGCGGAGACGCTTTCCGGCGATCCGGCCGCGGCCGGAGATCTCATCGTCTCCGTTCCCTCTCAATACAAGGACCAGCTTTTCTGGCAGACGGACTGCCCCGTTCAGCGCCCGGCCGATGCTTCCACTTCGTACCGCTTTGCGCCGTTCCCCGAGGATTCGGTTTTTGAGGAAGAACAGGGAAGCGTAGAGCTTACCAGCTCCATCGACTTCGGATATGTGCAGATCAGCGGCGACGATCTGCAGGAGGACTGGGAAAACGAGAAGGGCGGCATGGAGCGCGCCTACCGGGAGCTTTACCGGGAGACGCCGAACGGCACGGAGGGTTCCCGCGTCGTCCGCCTGGCGGATTACTACACGTATTATCCGCTGCAGGTCTCCATCACGCTGCCGGGGTACCGGTTTTACTGGGACGGAGAAGTGGAGCGCGAATTCGCGGAAAACAGCCAGCTCATCGCGCAGAATCCCATCCCTTCCTGGTTCGATCGCATGTTCCGCATCCCTGTGCTGGAATCGGAGCGGATGGAAATCCGGGTGGCAAAGGATGTGGACGGAAATGTGTACAGCACCGGGACAGGAGCGGTCTCGGATGCGGAGCCGGGCCCTGTCTTTTCCCTCTATACGCGAAGCGCCCTCACGAAGGATGCGTGTTACTTTGTGTTTGACGCCCACGCCACGGACGGCAGCCTTGTGGATGTGAGCGCCATTCCCGGCGGGTTCGGCATCTATTGCCTTTCGTTCCGGCAGGATGCGGACGGAGACAGCGAGCCCACGGATCTCTCCACTTTTTATCCCATCGATCCCGCCGCGTGGATTTTGGATCTGGTGCCCAGCCCCGATCGCTCGCATCTGCTGCTTCACACGGTGGAGGGGAATGCGTATGTAGTCACCGTGATCGACTGCGCCGGCGGCCAGATGGTGCAGCGCGTGGAGGCTGCGGAACTGACGGATGAGGAAGCGGCGTTCCCGATGTTTTATGTGCATGAGGAGAATGGCTTTTTCGTCTCCCTGGTCGGCAGCAACATGGCTCTCGTGTTCCGGCAGGCGCAGGATGGAGGCTGTGAGCTGGCCGCTTCCATCCCGCTCGGCGAGGAGATCAATCTCTCCGCCTATGCGTCTCCGAACGCCGTCATGGCGTTTGACGGCGAGCGTTTGGCGGTCGCCGATGCTCCCGCTTTCTGGGACTGGCGGAGCGGCCAGGCCGATTTTTCCCTGCAGGTGTTCACGGAGCAGGGCCCCGTCTATGAGGGCGTTTACCGCAGCAGCCTCAGCCTCGGGTCCCCTGCCTGCACCCTGCGGGAGGATGTTCCCCTCAGCCTCCGCTGGGAAACCGGTTCCTGAGCAATCGCGGCCCCGCGCCGCCTTCCGGCAGCGCGGGGCCGTTTTATGTCATGTGCGAATCGGCAGGACGCTGCCGCGTTCCAAAAGCTCCATGGCTACCTGGATCTTCACAAGGCCGGGCGCCAGCCCGCGGATGCGCTCCACCAGGCGGTTGACGGCGGCAATGCCGAGCTGATCCGTGGGGACCCGCATGGTGGTGAGGGGAGGGTCCAGCAGTTCCCCGGCGGCAATGCCGTCCACCCCGATCAGGGAAACATCCTCGGGGATCCGGTACCCCGCGGCCCGCAGGGCACGGGCACAGGAGATGGCGATGAGATCGTTGTCCGCAAAAAAGGCGGTGGGAAGCTTGCCGCCCAGCTGGAGATAGGCCGTCATGTCCCGGAATGCTCCGTCCGCCGTGGGGGAAACCTTCACCACATGATGCCTGGAGTCGTTTGCCACCGGAATGGTCTGGATGCCGCGCAGCCAGCCGTCCTGCCGTTCGTGAAAGTTTCGGATCATCACTTTGGAGGAAAGGTAACCAATCTCGGAATGGCCTTGTGCAATCAGATACTGCACGGCCCGCTTGGCTCCGTAGACATTGTTGATGAGCACGGAATCATATTTTTCATCCGGGAAATAGCTGTCCAGCACCACGAGGGGAACGGTCAGGCTGCGGAAGGGGGGAAAATCGGCTGCGACCATTTCCGTGGCCAGCAGCAGAATGCCGTCGCAGGGCGAAGCTTTCAGGGAGCGGAGCTGTTCGGCGCTGTCCTGGTTCCCGTAAAAATAGGTGATAAGAAGTTCATAGCCGAGCAGCCGCGCCTGCCTGGTGATGCTTTCCGTCAGCGCGGCAAAGAAATCGGTGTCGCGCACAACGGCGCCATGCCTTTTGTACAGCACCAGACACAGGGAGGGGCGGCTTGCATTCTCTTTTTTCTGGTACCCCATCTCTGCAGCCGTTCTGAGAATCCGGTCCCGTGTCTCCTGCCCGATCCCCGGTTTTCCGCGCAGCGCCAGGGAAACGGCTGCAGGGGAAAGCCCAAGCTTTGCCGCAATGTCTTTTGCATACACAGCCATATGAATTCCTCCCGGCCTGTGTTCTTTCTGTGTGGCGCAGGCTTTTGTGCTTTCATTTTATCATAAAGCAGGGCGGAAGTCCATGTGTTTATTAAATGATTTAGTAAATTCAAAAGAAATAAGGAAAATTGGTGGAGAATAGCTCCAAATATAAATGATAGATTTTGGATAAAATATATCATTTATATGGAAAAGATTGAAAAGGAAGCCTTGTTTTTATAAAATGAAAAAGAAAAGCGTATAATGCGGTTCAATCATTTTAGAACATGCGGCCCCGTGAGCGTTTCCGGTTTGCCTGCCCACGGAGCGGCGTTGTTCCGGGAAAGGAAGAGCAGGGCAGCACGATGGAGACACTGGAACACATCGCCTTTGACAGAAGGCTGGACGTGCTGGATATGGTTTACCGGGCGCGCACCGGCCATATCGGCGGCAGCATGAGCTGCATGGACATTCTATGCGCGCTCTATTACCGCGTCATGGACACGGGAAAAATAAAACGCGGGGAGGCGGATCGCGACCGTTTCCTGCTCAGCAAAGGGCATTGCGCGGAAGCGCTGTATGCCGTGCTTGCCGATCGGGGGTTTTTCCCCAGGGAACGGCTGCTCAGCTATGCCCGGTTTGACACGGCGCTGGCCGAACACCCCACCCGCAAGGTCCCCGGCGTAGAGGCCGCGACCGGCGCGCTCGGCCATGGGCTTTCGCTTGCCGTGGGCATGGCGGCAGCGGCCCGGCGGGATGGCAGCCCGGCACATATCTATGTCCTGATGGGAGACGGCGAGCAGGACGAGGGCTCCGTGTGGGAGGCGGCCATGGCGGCCGGAAAGTACGGCCTGGAAAACCTGACGGCCATTGTGGACCGGAACCGGCTGCAGATTTCGGGGAACACGGAGCAGGTGATGCCGCTCTCCCCGCTTGCCGCGCGGTATCGCGACTTTGGCTGGGAAGCGGTGGAGTGCAGCGGCCACAACAGCGAGGAGCTGGTGCGCGCGCTGCGCCTGCGCAGTCCGCAAAAGCCCGTTGCCGTGATTGCAAACACCGTGAAGGGCTACGGCAGCGAACTGATGGAGAACAAAGCGGAATGGCACCATCTTGTGCCGGATGAGGAACAGTATGCGTGCATCCGGGCCCAGTTGGAACAGCGAAGGGGGGCGGTTTCCCGTGGCTAAAGTCTCTTGCCGGAAGGCGTTTTCCAGTGAACTGTTGGCACAGGCCAGGCAGAACCCGCAGATTTGGGCCATGGCAACAGACAGCCGCGGCAGTGTAACCATCGGCGACTTCTTTAAAGAGCTCCCGAACCAGAGTCTGGAGCTGGGCATCGCGGAGCAAAATGCCGTTGCGGTGGCGGCCGGTGCGGCGCTCATGGGGAAAAACATCTTTGTGGCGGGCCCGTCCTGTTTCTTGACGGCCCGCGCCTATGAGCAAATCAAGGTCGACGTAGCTTACAACCATACGAACGTGAAGATTGTGGGCGTTTCGGCCGGCGTCAGTTATGGCCCGCTGGGCTGCACGCACACCAGCCTGCACGACATTGCCGGCATGCGGGCCCTGCCCGGGCTTTCCGTGTTTGTGCCGGCCGATGCCGTGCAGACGCGCTTTCTTACCCGCTGGCTGACCGGTTATGAAGGCCCCGCTTTTCTGCGCATGGGCCGCGGAGATGTGGAATCGGTTTACGGGGAAGAGGAAACATTCCAGGTGGGAAAGGCCAAGCTGGCGCGCCAGGGCTCCGATGTGACGCTGGCGGCCTGCGGCGAATGTGTCTGGCAGGCGCTGCAGGCGGCAGAGCTGCTTGCGCAGCGCGGCGTCGGCGCCCGTGTGCTGGATTTCTTCTCCATCAAGCCGTTCGATGAGGAGGCCGTGATCCGCGCCGCGGAGGAGACGGGCGCGATTCTCACGGTGGAGGAGCACAGCGTCTGCGGCGGCCTGGGTGAGCAGGTGGCCCGCACGGTGGTGGAAAACAGGCCGGTGCCCGTGAAGATTCTCGGATTCCCGGATTCGGAATGCCGTGTGGGCGCTTCCGCGGATCTGTTCCGGGCTTACGGCCTGACGGGGGAGGCCATCGCGGATCAGGCCCTGCGCCTTCTCGGCAAGGGGAGGTGACAGCATGGCGTTGTTTCTCTCCATCGATCAGAGCACCTCTGTGACGAAGGGCCTTGTCTGGGATTCGGAAGGCCGTTTGCTGGCGCGTGCCGACGTGCCGCACCGCCAACTGACAAACGATCTGGGCTGGGTGGGCCATGACCCGATGGAAATCCTCAGGAATACGCTGCGCGCCGCCGCCCTGGCCGTTGAGAAAGCGGCAGTCCGGCCGGAGGAAATCCGTGCCGTGGGCATCAGCAACCAGCGCGAAACGGCCGTTTGCTGGGATGCTTCCACCGGCGAACCTGTCTGCGAGGCTGTTGTCTGGCAGTGCGGGCGTGCATCGCAGCAGTGCGCACGGCTGGAAGCGCAGGGGCTGGCCGATTCCGTGAAAGCCAAAACGGGCCTGCCGCTTTCCCCTTACTTTTCCGCCGCAAAATTTGCATGGATGCTGGAAAACGAGCCGAAAGCGCAGCGGGCGCTGGCGCGCGGCACGCTTCGGTGCGGCACCGTGGATGCCTGGCTGCTCTGGAATCTGACGGGAATATTTGCCACCGAATATTCCAACGCCAGCCGCACGCAGCTTTTGAATCTGGACACGCTTGACTGGGACGCGGAGTTGGCCGCCGCCTTCGGGCTTACGGCGGAGTGCCTGCCGCAGATCCGCATGAGCGACAGCTTCTTCGGGGAGACGACCATGGGAGGCCTGTTCCCGAAACCGGTTCCCGTGCACGGTGTTTTGGGGGACAGCCATGCCGCCCTTTACGGGAACAGGTGCGTGCGGCCGGGGGAGGCCAAGGTGACGTACGGCACAGGCTCTTCCCTCATGATGAATGCCGGCCCGCAGCGGCCGAAAGCCAGGGAAGGCGTTGTCACAAGCCTGGCTTGGGGCGTGCAGCATGAGGTGGATTATGTGCTGGAGGGCAATGTCAATTACATCGGCGCCGTCATCCAGTGGCTGACGCAGGATGTGGAGCTGCTGGAGCAGGCTTCCGACGCCGGCCGCATCGCGGCTGAGGTTCCCAGCACAAACGGCGTGTATTTGGTTCCCGCTTTCAGCGGATTGGGCGCCCCCTACTTCAACGACAAGGTGCGGGCGGCGTTTGTGGGCATGAACCGTTCCACAAAGCGGGCGCATCTTGTGCGCGCCGCCGAGGAATGCATCGCTTACCAGATTGCGGACGTGGCCGCCGCTCTGCAGGCGGGAGAGGGCCCCGCTCTGCGCGATCTCTGCGCGGACGGCGGCCCCACGAGGGATGCGTTCCTCATGCAGCTGCAGGCTGATCTGCTCGGCCTGCCGATCCGGATCAGCGCCACGGAGGAGCTTTCCGGCGCGGGAGCGGCGTTCTGTGCGGCGCGGGGCGCCGGCCTCGCGGAGGAGGACGAGTGGTTTTCCCATGCGGCTTACCGTGAAATCCTGCCGCACATGCCCCGGGAGAAAGCGGAGGAAATGATGGCCGGCTGGCGGCGTGCAGTGGAGCTGCTGGCGGGCGGAACACTTTAAAAGAGGGCGGGCGCGGGCCTGCCGTTGAGAAAGAGGAGATGGTCTTGTGAAAAAGCAGACATTTGGCGTCATTGTGTCCACCCGTTCGTTTTTTCCGTCGCACCTGGTGGCGACGGCACGCAGCCAGATCCGGCAGCTGCTCGATGAACTCGGCTATGGGTGCGTCATGGTGGAGGAGACGGATACGCAGTACGGCGCCGTGCTGACATATGAGGAGGCAAAGACGTGTGCCGCCCTGTTTCGCGCCCATGCGGATGAGATAGACGGCATCCTGGTGATTCTGCCGAATTTCGGCGAGGAACTGGGCGTGGCGGAAGCGATCACCCTGGCCGATCTGCGCGTGCCCGTGCTTGTGCAGGCTTGCGACGACAGCCTCGACAAGCTGGACATGGCCAACCGGCGCGACGCCTTCTGCGGGAAAATTTCCGTGTGCAACAATCTGCGGCAGCGCGGCATTCCCTATTCGCTCACCGCTCTGCACACCTGCCCCATTCTGTGCGACAGCTTCCGCAGCGACCTGATCCGCTTTGCGGGCGTCTGCCGTGTTGTCAGGGGCTTGAAGGGCGCGCGCATCGCCATGCTGGGCGCACGTCCCGTGGCGTTCAACACCGTGCGGTATTCTGAAAAGATTCTGCAGAAGTACGGCGTCAGCGTGCAGACGGTGGATCTCTCGGAAATCATTTTCCGCGCCATGAACTGGACGCAGGAGGACGCAGTGCGCCGGAAGGTGGAGGAAATTCGATGCTATGGGGATGTCCCCGCGTTTGTCTCCGAAGAATTGCTGGAAAAGCAGGCGCGCCTCTGCCTTGCCATGGAGGAAAAGGTGGATGAACTGGATTGCTGCGCTTCCACGGTGCAGTGCTGGGACAGCCTGGAGAACAATTACGGCTGCGCCGCCTGCCTGGCCATGAGCATGATGGGCAATCACGGCAAGCCCTCCGCCTGTGAGAGCGATGTGACGGGCGCCGTCTCCATGCTGGCCGCCGGTTTGGCTGCCGGAACGCCCGCCGCGCTGATGGACTGGAACAACAATGTGGGGGAGGATCGCGATCGCTGCGTCGCCCTGCACTGCTCGAACTTCCCCAGGGATTTCTTTGGTGCTCCCATCGAGATCGAATGCCTGGACGTCCTGGGCAGCACGCTGGGAAAAGAAAACTGCTTCGGCGCGTGCAAGGGCCAGGTGGCGCCCGGCGAAATGACGTTCCTGCGCCTGACAACGGACGACACCGGCGGTGTGATGAAGGCTTATGTGGGCGAGGGAAGCTTTGAGGCGGAGCCGATCCCCACAAAGGGCGGTGTGGCACACTGCAAGGTGGAACGCCTGCAGCAGCTGCTGCAGTACATCTGCAAAAACGGGTTTGAGCATCACGTCTGTTTTGTGCGCGGCCATGTGGCTGCCATTCTGGAGGAAGCCCTTTCCACTTATATGGGCATCGAAGTGTACCGCCATTCTTAATAAAACGATAAACCGTCCCGGCTTTTTCCGGACATGCCGGAAATGTTCATGAGTCCTCAAACACCCGCCCTTCCCGCCCGGGAAAAGGCGGGTGTTTTTGTGTCCTTTTATGCTTCTCTTTTTCGAAAAAAGGGGGTATACTAACGGTGCAGAGCTCTGCCCGAAGGCGGCAGGGCGAAAAAGGAGGTTTGCAGACAATGAGGAAAACCGGCAGGGATCTGGGGTTGGGCGCCGGGTGCAGTGCCCTTTCCTGGCAGACGGAGGATGGGCTTCATCTGTGGGGCAGAAATTACGATTTTGATCGGCTGGCGGAGGGCGCCGCCATGACTTTTCTGCCGCGCGGCACCGCATACTACGGGGTGACGGGTCCGGAAGGGTGCAGCTCGCCTGCCTCGGCGCGGTACGCCTGTGCAGGCGTGGGGCTGGCGCTGTCGCCCACGCCCGTGCTCTATGAAGGGATCAACGAGCGCGGCCTCATGGGCGGCCAGCTCTATTACAGGGGCTTTGCCTGCTATGCGGACGCGGCGCGTCCCGGCACGCAGATGCTCCAGCCGCCTTATCTTGTCTATCATGTGCTGGCAAACTGCGCTTCGGTGGCGGAGGCGGCGCAGCTGCTTGCGGAGAAAACGACGCTGGCGGCCGTGCCTCTGCTGGGCGCCGTGCCGCCGCTGCACTGGTCCTTCAGCGACAGAACGGGCGAGACCATCGTGGTGGAGCCGGACGCGGAAGGCCTTCACATCTACCGCCGCACGCTGGGCGTAATGACGAACAGCCCCGGCTACCCCTGGCACCGGCAAAACCTTCTGAATTATGCCGGCATCCGGGCGGAGGATTACCCCACGGTGGAGTTCCCGGAAGAGACGCTCGAGCAGTGCTTTTCCGGGAGCGGGGCGCAGGGCCTTCCGGGGGACTGGAGTTCCCCCTCGCGCTTTGTCCGGCTGGCTTTTCTCAAAAAATATGCCGTGCCCGGAAAAGACGAACCGGAGGGCGTCAGTCGGATGATGCGCTTGTTCCAGAGCGCCGCCTTCCCGCTCGGCCTGGTGCAGGTGAGCCACACGGCAGCCGCCACCGCGCTGGATCGGGACGTGCTGCCCTACGACTACACCGTGTACACCGCCGTGTACTGCGCGGAGTCCCTGCGGGCCTATTGGACGACATACGACAACCACTGCATCCGCCGGTTCAGCCTGGCCGATCTCACGGATCGTCAAGAACCGCTTTCCGTGCCGCTTGCCGGAACGCAGGCATTTGAGGACGTCACCCCTGTTTGACCGCTTTCGGCGCACTGCCCCAGATAAAAACAGGGGCTGGTGGTCCCAAGTCCCTTTCCCAAATAATGCGCAAAAATCGGCTCCCAATGAAAGCAAAACAGCTTCTTTTTGGGGCCGATTTCTCTTATCCATTATAATTTTTCACGAAGGCTGCCTCTTCCTTTTGCAACAGATCCCTGCTTCTTTCCAATCGGTTCACTGCATGGCGCTGCGGGCATAGAGAATCCATTTGGCATGATCCAGCGGGTCCACGCCGCGCCGGGGCGCGTCCTGCCCCTCGCCGGGAGGGCATTCCCGATAGCCCAGGAATTCCGAGGCGTAAATGCCTTTGCCGGAGGTCATGGAGCGGAAGACCACGGGATAATCGAGCGAGGTGCTCACGGGCAGGGTGGCTTCCAGCGTGAAAAGGCCCTTGTGCAGGACCGGCGTGTCAAATTCGCCGCGCATGGCCACCAGATCGCGGATCACCTTTCCCAGAAGCTCTTCGCTCGCGGAAAGCGTCACCCGCACCATCGGTTCCAAAAGAATTGTGCCGCTGTTGACGAGGGCGCGCTGCACCGCCACCGGCGTGGCCACAAAGAAATCCAGCGGGTGCGTGTGCACATGGTGGTGCTGCCCGCCGATGAGGGTGAACTTTGCGTCCGTCACCTCCCAGCCGCGGCAGCCCTGTTTGAGCGCCTGCGGCAGGCTCTGGCGCACATGGTTCTGATAGCGGTACGGCAGTTCCTTTTCCTTGATGGCGGATTCAAACACGATGCCGCTTCCGCGCGGCAGCGGTTCCACCAGCAGCCGGACAATCGCCCAGCACGGCTTCGGGGCCAGATACACCTCCTCGCCCTCGGCCGCGGAGGCCGGCGTTTCCTTGTAAATCACCGTCGGGTCCGAGAAGCGCACCGAAAGCCCGTAGCGCTCCCGCACAACCTCCTCCAGCACCTCCAGCTGGATTTTTCCCGTGATGTGCAGATGCAGTTCCCGGCTCTCCGGAATCCATTCCAGGTCCAGCAGCGGGTCCTCCTGAGAGAGCTCGCCCAGCGCCTGCGTCAGGGCGGGGAGCTGCTCCGGATCCGCCGGGAAGGCCTGCACCCGCAGCAGCGGCACGGCCAGCCGGCAGAACCCGCGCGGCGGCGCCTGCCCGATCACGTCCCCGGCGCGAATGCCGGAAAGGCCGTACACAGCTCCGATCTCTCCGCTGTGGATAATGCCCACGTCCACGGCCTTCTGTCCGCTGAACCGGCGGATCTGCGTAATTTTCTGTTCGCCCTGTCCGCCGGGCAGGGGCACGCTGTCCCGGTTTTTCAGGCAGCCGGAGAACACGCGCAGGTGCGCCGCCTTGCCCATGGAGGGATCGTGATCCACCTGGTAAACCACGGCGGAGAGCGGCGCGTCGTCCCGGCCGGAAGCGGTTGGAAGATAAGCCACGATGCTCTGCAGCAGTTCCTCCATGCCCACACCCTTTTTTGCGGAGCCGAACAGCACGGGGAACAGCTTCCGCTGTGCCGTGCCGTCCCGCAGAGCCTTTTCCAGCCGTTCCGGTTCCACCGGCCGATCCTCCAGATACGCTTCCGCCAGTTCGTCGTCGTATTCGGCGGCGCAGGCGAGCGCGTCCTCCCGGAACCGTTTGGCGGGGAACACCCGGCAGTCCTCCGTGCCTTCGCCCTCCACCTCCTGCACCGGGAGGAGATGCGGGGAACATTCCTGCCGCAGCTGTTTCAGCACGCCGGGCAGATCGCAGCCTACACGGTCCACCTTGTTGATCAGCAGCAGGACGGGGATGCCCATCTTTTCCAGCGCCCGCCATAGGACGCGCGTCTGTGCCTGCACGCCCTCCACGGAGGAGACCACGAGCACGGCCCCGTCCAGCACAGCCAGACTGCGCTCCACTTCGCCCAGAAAATCCACGTGTCCGGGCGTGTCGATCAGCTGGATCCGCGTGTCGCCGCAGGCCAGCACGGCGGCAGCTGCCCGCACGGAGATGCCGCGCCTGCGCTCCACTTCCATCCAGTCTGTCTGGGTGGTGCCCTCGTCTACACTGCCGGCTCGCCGGATGCTTCCGCTCAGCAGCAAAAGCTGTTCCGTCACGGTTGTCTTGCCGGCGTCCGCATGGGCCAGAATGCCCAGATTCATGGTTGCCATGTCGTTCCTTGACCCCTCGATTCCCTGTTTCCGCCCATCCGGCGGAGAGATTTGCCTCACTATAGCACGAAGCGCGGATCTTGTCAAATGTGCGCGTTCATGAACCGGTGGACTGATAGTGATGCAGGCCGAACCGGAAGAACGCATAGCACGGAAGGAAAAAGACAAAGGCGAGGAGCGGCAGAAAGAGAAAGCCGCGCTCCTGCGATTTCCCTGTCAGATAGAGCAGGGGATAGTATTGGAACAGCGCCACCGGGATGACGAAGGTGAAGAATTTGAGCACGCCCCCGCCGTAAACGGAGAGCGGGTAGGCGCCGAACTCCCGCATCCCGTCCGTGAAGATGTTCATGAATTCCAGCCCTTCGATGGTGAAGAAGCTGAACCCCGCATACAGCACGAAGAGGGAGGAGAACACCGCCGCGCCGCCGATCAGCATCAGGCAGGCGCAGAGAATCTTTTCCGCCGTCCAGTCGATCCCGCTGTGCGGCACGGCGTAGCACAGCACCAAGATGCTCTGCGCCAAACGGCCGAGGCGGGTAAAGTCCATGTTTGCCGTCAGAACCTGAAAGACGACGCCGCGCGGCCGTGTCAGAATCTGATCAAGCTTTCCGCTCTGGATCAGCCGGGGGAAGGCGTCGAAGCCGCGGGCGAAGCATTCCGACAAGGAGAAGGCCGCCAGCACAATGGAAAAGCAGATCAACACCTCCGAAAATGTGAACCCGTCTACCGTGTGGAAGCGGTCAAAGAGAAAGGAGACGCCCAGAAGGGCGGAAAAGGAGACGAGAAACTGCCCCGCCGCCGTCATGAAGAACGAGGCCTTGTACTGCATCTGCGATTTGAGCAGAATGGCGGCATATTTCCAATAGAGTTTCATGCGATCACCCTCCCTGCACCACAACTTTTTTCAGTGCCCGCCCCATGAGCATGCGGCCCAGCACAAGCAGCCCTGCGAGCCAGAGCAGCTGCACCGCCACGCTCTGCAGCGCCTGCCGCCCGGCGAGGTGGCCCGTGTAGATGAGAAACGGCGTGCTCTGGATGGAGGCGAAGGGAAGGACGTTGATCACGGCTTGCAGCTGTTCCGGAAAGAAGGGGAGGGGGATGACGGCCCCGGAAAAGAATTCCACCACGGAGGAGGACAGAAGACGGATGCCGAGCGTGGAGATGGTGTAAAACGACGAGATGTAGATCAGCATGGAGAACGAGACGATCACCAGCAGGCCCAGCGCAAGGGAGATCGGGAACAGCAGCGCGGCTTCCCAGCCGGCCGGAGCGGAAAGCCGGAACGGGGCCGGCAGGAAAGATGCAACCAGCAGGATCGGCGCGCAGCGCAGCACTGCCCGCGAAAGGCGGACAGCCAGATTTTTCACAAACCACATGGCGTAGAGATCGCATGGCCGGCACAGCTCATAGGCGACGCCGCCGGTCGAAACGCTCTCCAGAATTTCATTGTCGAAATACCAGGACATGAACAGCGCCAGCAGCGCCTGCTGCAGCCAGACATAGCTCGCAAGCTGCGAAAATTCCATGGGGAAAGCGGCCGGGCTGCTGCGGTAAAAGGCCGCATACAGAAGCAGCGTCAGCCCGCCCCAGGCAAATTGCGTGGAAACTCCAGCCCATGCCGCGGCGCGGTACTGCAAGCCGGCGAGAAAGCGAATGCGGAAAAACGAACCATATTGTCTCATATCGCGAACTCCTGATACAGGGAGACGACGAGCTCTTCCACTGTCTCTTCGGAAACGGAAAGATCCCGGAGCTCCGTCTTTGCCGCGAGAAGGGAGATCGCCTCCTGTACGGGAAGGACGGCCGTGTCGATCGTAATCTCTGCGTGTCCGTCCCGATCTTTGAGGATCTTCATCTGCTCGAAGGCGGGCAAACGGCTGCCTTCATAGGCCACGCGGATCGTCCTGCAGGCAGAGTGGCGCGCCTTCAAATCGGAAAGGGAGCCGTCCAGCAGGATGCGGCCCCGGCCAATCAGCAGGACTCTCTCCGTCAGGGCCTCGATATCCTGCATGTCGTGTGTCGTCAGAATCACGGTGGTCCCGTTTTCCCGGTTGATGGCGCGGATGAAATCCCGCACCGCAATCTTTGAGACGGCGTCGAGGCCGATTGTCGGCTCGTCCAGGAACAAAATTTTCGGGCTGTGCAGCAGCGAGGCCGCAATCTCGCACCGCATTCGCTGCCCAAGGGAGAGCTGGCGTACCGGCGTTTTCAGCAGCTCGCCCAGATCGAGCAGCTCCGTCAGGCGCGCAAGCGTCCGGCGGTAGGCATCGTCCCCGATGCGGTAAATGTCCCGGATCAGATCAAAGCTGTCCGCCGCGGGCACGTCCCACCAGAGCTGGGAGCGCTGGCCGAACACCACACCGATCTCCCGCACATGGGCGGTCCGCTCCTTCCACGGCACACGGCCGTTGATGCGACAGGTGCCGCCGTCCGGCGTCAGAATGCCGCTCATGATCTTGATGGTGCTGCTCTTGCCTGCGCCGTTTGGACCGATGTAGCCCACCATCTCGCCGTCCCCTATCGTGAAGGAAACATCCTGCAGCGCGTGAATGGTCTCGTATTCCTTGTGAAACAGCGCTTTGACCGCCTGCCCGAAACCGGAACCGCGCTTTGCCACGCGAAACTCCTTTCGAATGTGCCGCAGCTCTATCATGGCTCTCCCTCCTTTTCCCGCATGCAAATGCACAAACCGTCAAAAAAAGGGCATTTCTGCGGAAATGCCCAAGCCTGAACCATTAAAATAACAGGCAAAAGAAGATTTGTCAAGATTTTTCAATCAAAATATAAAAAATTATTTTTTATGCAGACAAAAAAGACAGGCCATGTGGGATTTCCGCATTTTTCCTCTTGCAATGATAGAACGTGTGTTCTATAATAAAGCCAATAAAACAAACATATGTTCTGTTTTTGAGGAGGGAAACGCTATGGAGGAAAGGCGATATGCCTGCATCGATCTCAAGAGCTATTATGCCAGCGTGGAATGCGTGGATCGCGGCCTCGACCCCCTCACAACCAATCTGGTGGTGGCGGATGAAACGCGGTCAGACAAAACGATCTGCCTGGCTGTTTCGCCGTCGCTCAAGGCGCTCGGTGTGCCCGGGCGGCCCCGGCTGTTCGAGGTCAGACAGCGGCTCGCTGAGATCCGTGCCCGCACCGGGCAGGAGGTACACATGATCATCGCCATGCCGCGCATGGCCCGCTATCTGGAAATTTCGGCGGAGATCTATGGCATTTACCTCAAATATGCGGCGGCGCAGGACATTCACGTCTATTCCATCGACGAGGCATTCCTTGACCTGACACCGTATCTGCCGTTTTACCGCGCGACGGCGCGCGAGCTGGTGACGGCCATCATCCGCGACGTGCTGCGCACCGAGGGCATCACTGCCACAGGCGGCGTGGGGACGAATCTCTACCTTGCGAAAATCGCGATGGACATCGTTGCCAAACACATTCCCGCCGATCGTGACGGCGTGCGTGTGGCGGAGCTCGATGCGCTGTCCTTTCGCGAGCAGCTGTGGGAGCACCGTCCGCTCACCGATTTCTGGCAGATCGGGCCGGGCATCGCAGGCAGGCTTGGGCGGCTGGGCGTGTCGTGCATGGGAGATCTGGCGTTGCTCAGCCTGCGCCACGAGGATCTGCTGTTTCGGGAGTTCGGCGTGGATGCCGAGATCCTCATCGACCATGCCTGGGGGGAGGAACCCTGCGGTATGGAGGAGATCAAGCGCTGCCGCCCCGCCGCGAAGTCCATTGCCTCCGGCCAGGTGCTCAAGCGGCCCTATTCCTGGGAGGAAGGGCGCGTCATTGTCCGCGAGATGACGGAGCAGATGACGCTGGAGCTGGTGGCAAAAGGGTATGCGGCGGAGGGGGTCACGCTCTTTGTGGGCTATGAATTCTTCGGCCGGGAGGGCTCTCTTTCCTATGAAGGCCCTGTGAGCCTTCATTTCGGCAAGCCGCGGGCCGCTTCCGTGCACGGCACGGAAAAACTGCCCGGACCCACCGCCGCGCTTTCCTCTATCATGAAAGCCGTGCTGCGCCTGTATGACCGGCTGGTTGACAGAAGACTGCAGGTGCGCCGCATGAGCGTGGCGGCGATCCGCCTTTGCCGCGAGGAGGATACCGCCCCGCAGCTCAGCCTGTTCCGCGGGGAACGGGAAGAGCGCCGGGAAACCGACCTTTTGAAAACCGTGGTTGGCCTGCATGGACGGTTTGGCAAAAACGCCGTCCTCAAGGGGCACGATCTCTTCGAGGCAGCCACCACAATCGAACGAAACGGCCAGATAGGAGGGCATCGCAGATGAAGGAAGCATACCGGCACATCCTGCACCAGGCCCGTCCTGTTTCCGCTCGCCCCAGGATGAAGCTCGGAAACAGGGCAAAGCTGTTCATGCCGTTCGCCGCCCTGCGTGGTTTTGACATCGCAATTCTCACGCGCGAGAGGGATCGGCTGCTCTGCCCTCGCGTGCAGCTCTGCCAGGATCAAAAAGACCGCTTCAGCCGTATGCTTCTTTGCTTGGTTCCCGGGGAAGTAGTGACGGTGACGCGCTTTTTCCCTGTCAAGCGGTTGGGCGGGCAGGAGCTGGGCGAGTATGTGACGGAGACGGCTGCCTTTCTCCGCCTGGAGGGCACGCTTCTTGTCCTGGAGAGTGGCGCCGTGCCTTTGGACGACATCCGGGAACTGATTGTTTCCTGTGCAGATTGGGGGGAGCCGGTATGAGCGGTCCGTCGAGGCGCAAGCAGTATGTGGCGGAAGCTTCGCTTCCGCCAGCAGAAGACTGATGCCCCAAAAATGTGATGGTGATCGGCGGTGCCTCCAGCCTGGACGGCGCGCTTGAGGCGGCTTCCGGGAGGGGCAGCAAGAAGGTAACCGTTTTGAACAGACAAACAAGGGAGAAACGAAGACGCACACTCACGTCCATGAGTGTGCGTCTTGCCGCAGCTTTGAAACCGCTGGTGCGCATTTCAACACTTAACTTGAAAAAAGTCAAGAGGGCTTGGGATTGCTGCGCCTCAATACTGGAAAGGCTCGATAGAGGTGAAGTTTCTATTGACAAAGCCGGCAATAAGTGTCCATACGATGAGGGTACTAAGTTTGCCAGCAAGATCACCCTAAAGCAAACGATTCTCACCGAAGCCCAACGTGCCGAAGCAGAAATAATGTACCGTAAGGGCATGACTATGTCGGCCATTGCCGATACCTTTGGATGTCATTATACTACAATCGGCAAAATCTTGCGACAGCGAAATGTGCCAATCCGAGAAAAATAAGTGAGAAAAAAACCATGTCTAACAACCTTCAGGTATAATGGAGATTGTTTGACAGGATAATGCGGCTCAGCCAAGTTTACTGTATCAAAAAAACAGGGCTGAGAAAGCTTTACGCTTAAACGATGCGTATTGATTCTTCTTCCCTGTTTTTTCAAGGGAGCGTGTACACGCTATGATCTTATGCAGAAAAAAGCCCATCTGGAATTACTACGAGAAAATTTTCAGAATCATCATCCGTCAATGCCGTGAAATACAGCGTCAACTCTTTACCCGACAGGGGACAAAATCTGTGTTATTGGGTCAATCCCAAATTCTGTGTAAACTCCATTTAGGGTGCGAATAGAGCAAAGTT
>ERZ1643247.1073-NODE-1073-length-27666-cov-97.450618_pt1 | contig 27666 bp, 45 predicted proteins | sample MGYA00579264_ERZ1643247 | MGnify/ENA primary metagenome ERZ1643247 (study PRJEB29033, sample SAMEA4952262) | chicken gut metagenome | biome: Broiler Chicken; feature: Gastrointestinal Tract; material: Caecum | place: Ireland | collected 2018 | study: Broiler... | reverse complement strand
CCTGGGCTGCGATTAAACGGCCTACGGGGGTGAATTCCCCGCAGGGGAAGAGGGGATCTCCCCTATAATAAGGACTCACGGTGCCAGGTGGTAACCTCAGGAACGGCTCGAACGCTGGCGCTTCCTACCTGAACCTCAGGAACAGGCTCGGGAACGAGAACTGGAACTACCTGGGCTGATATTATATACAATATAAACATTGCACCGTGTTTCGCAACTGAAGTTGTAGCCGAATGGCTCTTTTGGTGAAAGACCATAAAATAAGAAAGAAAGGCCAGCCTGCAATGCAGGGACGTATGCATAGGTATACGCCAGGGTTAGTAGAAAAAGCCGAAAACCCTCTATATATAATCGAAATGAAAAGATTGTGTAAGGACGTTGATATAACAGACAGAGGTCTTATAAGCAGAGCGGTATATGCCTGCTTAGATAAAAAATACAGAAGAAATGATGTTATAAAGTATATGTCGCAAGTGTCTGGTTTAAAAGAAAATCAGATCAGGTATATATATTTCCGGTACGGAAAGAGAGGAATGTATCCAATTGTAGAGCTGATAATAGCAGAACTGCAGTCGGAGATCGTAAGCGAATCAGTGTCGTTTCCGAAAATCTGGTATCGGGAGAAAGTGGATGGCTCCAGTGGAAAAGTCAGAAGGATTGGGATACAAAATGTAAAGCAACAACTGTATGATTATATAGCTGTAGAGGGCCTGAAGCCAGTACTGAAACGTATAGGAGAATTCCAATATGCTTCCATAAAAGGCAGAGGAACCACGAAAGGAAAAGAGATAATCAGCCGCTGGGTAAGAAACAGGGACATGAGATATTTCGTGAAACTGGATGTACGGAAATGTTTTGAGAGTATAGACCATGATCTCCTGATGAGGTTTTTAGAGAAACATATCAAAAATGAAAAGCTTATATGGCTGATAAAGATGCTTATAAGTAGCTTCGAGAGAGGATTGAGCATAGGCTCTTATCTAAGTCAGTATCTCTGTAATTTGTATATGAGTATACTCTATCATTATATCACGGAAGAGCTTTATAAAACACGCAGAGGAAAACGTGTAAATCTTGTCCGGAACTGCCTGATTTACATGGATGATATCTTGTTGATTGGTAGCCAAAGAAGAGATATGGAGATGGCAGTTAAACGGGTAGTCAAGAAAGCAGAAGATATGGAGCTTGTGATTAAACCAAATTATCAGGTAAAGCCAATTGATGGAAACTGCATTGACATGATGGGTTTTAAAATCTACCGCACACATACGGAAATCAGAGGCAGGATATTCCTGCGTGTCCGAAGAAGCTTCCGGATAGCAAGAAAGCATGTCACTATCCGGACGGCAAAGAAGTGTATCTCCTATTATGGCTATTTGAAACACACAAACAGCAAAAGAATTATCCGAAGATGGAAAGTAAGAAAAATAATCAAAAAGTGCAAAGAGGTGATAAGGAATGAAAGCAAGATTCTTAGAGCAGCAGCCACCTGTTAAGATCATCCAGAAAGATGGAACGGCTTATGTATACATCTGCCAAAACGAAACCCAGGGGCAGGAGACCTATCCGGATATGGGAGAAGGGCAGACCACAGAGAGCTACTATGAGTATGATTACAACGAGATCATCGGAGACGCTGATAAGATGCCACTGGAGGATATGCAGGCATACCCGGAAAACTATCTGGATTATGTTTACAAGGATGAAGCAAGTGAAACCGTAGAGCAGAAGCTACAGACATTAACAAAGTCTCTTGCGGAAAACAGTGAGAGCATTACGGATGTGCAGCTTGCCCTTGCGGAAATTTACGAGCTGGTGTTGGGAGGCATGTGATATGGCAAAGATATATGTTGCGCTGATTGAGAAGGGGCTAAAAACGATTGATGATGTGCCGGAAATCATCCGGGAACAGGTAAGAGAACTTTTGCATGAAAAAGAATAATCATACGAAAGGGGAAAATTATTATGAAGAACAAAGAATACTGGATGAACTGGGCGAAAGCAGCAGGAGTAAGAGCGGTAAAGACCATTGCACAGTCAGCGATTGCGGCTATTGGAGCGTCTGCCATGATTTCAGAAGTTGACTGGGTAGTGGTGGCGTCTACCGCTGTTCTGGCGGGCGTGGTGTCAATTCTGACCAGTATTGCAGGACTGCCGGAGGTAAGTGTGCCGGAAATTGAAACGGAGGAATAAGGTGCTTACACCTGATTATCTGTACAGGATTACAGAAGGAGCAGAACAGATAGCAAGTGAACTTCATGCAAACATAATCAAAAGAATCATAGAAAGAATGATGATTCGTCTTGGACGGGGTGAAGATTATCTTCTGACAGCTACGGACAAGTGGCAAATCGAAGTCTTGCAGGAAGCTGGCTATCTGCTGGAAGATATCCAAAAGGAACTTGCCGACAAGACAAAGAAACAAGTCAAAGAGATTCAAGAAGCTATGGAGGACGCAGGAGTGCAGGCGTTATCGTGGGATGATAAAATCTATCAGGCTGCCGGGCTGTCTCCGATTCCTCTCCTGCAATCCCCGGCGCTTATGCGGATAATGCAACGCAATTGTAACGCCACCGCTGGAGAATGGAGAAATTTCACCAGAACCACCGCAAACGAAGCACAGAGACTTTTTATTAATCAGATGGATAATGCCTATAACATGGTAGTCTCCGGCGCTGTATCGTACACAGAAGCGGTAAGAGACGTAATTGATAGCGTATCAGAAACAGGCGTTAAGGTCAATTATCCATCCGGATACAGAATGTCCATTGAATCAGCTACTATGATGATTGTCCGTACTGGCATATCTCAGGCGGCGGCAGAAGTGTCGTTAGAGCGTATGAAGGAAATGGACTGGGATATTATCCTTGTTTCCTCTCATCTGGGCGCACGTGTCGGTGACGGTGGGAAGAATCCGAGCAATCATAGCTGGTGGCAAGGGAAATTCTATTCCAGAACAGGAAGAGATAAACGCTTTCCTGATTTCGTATCTTCTACGGGCTACGGAAGTATCACAGGACTTTCGGGAGTCAACTGCCGCCATTCGTTCGGGACCGGAGACGGAGAGAATAACCCGTTTGAGCAGTACGACAGCGAAGAAAACCGGAAAGCCTATGAAACACAGCAGCGTCAGCGGACACTTGAACGGCGAATCCGTGATACCAAAAGAAAAGTGCAGAATTTGCAGACCGCCGTGGATAACTGCAAAGATGAAAAATTGAAATTTGAGTTGCAACAAAAACTTGATCGGAAGTCTTACACGCTGAGCAAGCAGAATAAAGCGTATAAGCAGTATTGCAAGGACAACAACCTGAAAGAATATGCTGAACGTTTGAAAGTGGCGAAATGGGATAGACAGCAGGCGGCAAAAGCGGCAGGAGCGTCCAAGAGATATTCCATTTCAAAAGGAGGCACGGCATGAAAGAAACCGAAAAGCAGACCCGTATATTAAACGAGCAGATGAAAAAGCTCACAAGTGATATAGCCAAATCAATGTCAGACACTTTAAAATCAATAAATGAATCATGGGGAAGCCCTTATCCAGAAGAAGTACACAAAGAATCTTGTTATTTTTATAATTCAGTTAAGGACATGAGCGCTAATATACCGACATGTGATTATTATGGGAAATTAGGATATTGTCCATGTGGCGAGTGCATGAAGTTTATTGATAAATCGGAAGCTTTTTACATTTTAAAGAAAATAGCGGATAAAAGGTAGGTCAGGACACAAGGGCAAGAATATCTAAAGTCGGTATCAGAACGCAAAGGGAGAATGATTAATCATTTTTTGATTGTTTTTTGATATAATCATTCAATAATTCCTCCAAAATAGATGAAACTGAACGCTTTTCCTTAATAGCTATAATCTTGATTTTTTCAAGAATTTCTTCGTCTATTGTTGTGGTAAATTTGATTTTTTTCATAGTGTCCTCCTTTTTCCTTAGTATACCATAAATACGTATGGACGTAAACAATAAAACATGTTATAATTAATACGTAAATAAGTGTATACGTATAAAGGAGAGAAAGCATGAAAGAAATATGGAAAGACATTAAAGGATATGAGGGACTGTATCAAGTAAGCAATTTAGGGAGAGTTAAAAGTTTTCGCGGAAGCACAAAGTTTGGTAAGCCTAAAGAATTGATTTTGAAACCGTCTTTAATCAACTCCGGGTACCATGTAGTGACACTTTATTACGGAAACCAAAAGAAGCATAAATTTCAAGTTCATAGGCTTGTGGCGGAAACTTTTATTGATAATCCAGAGCATCTTCCATGCGTCAACCACAAGGACGAAAACAAATTAAATAATTGTGTTTCTAATCTTGAGTGGTGCACATATCAGTATAATAATAATTATGGAACTGCTAAAATGCGAATGCGTAAAACATTAGAAGAAAAAGGGAAATCAGGCAGTATTATAGGTGACACAAAAAAAGTCAAGCAAAAAACGCTGGATGGGAATTTGCTTGCTGTATATTCTTCTTCAACCATAGCTGCTGAACTTTTAAATTATAAGGTTTCTACAATTAGAACATGGTGTAGAGTAGGTATGGGAGGAGGATATCGGTGGGAATATGAAAACCAGATATAGATATTATAATATTAATCCAAAGAATAAAACAGTCGGAGACTGCACTGTCCGGGCAATCAGCAAAGCTATGGGTCAGGACTGGGAAACAACCTATGCAGGGCTGTCTATGATGGGGTTCTGCCTGTCTGATATGCCCTCTGCAAATTATGTTTGGGGCGCATACCTCCGGCGAAATGGTTTCCGGCGGCATCTGGTAGACGACCACGGTCAGGATATTTACACCGTCCAAGATTTCTGCGAGGATAACCCAAAAGGCACATACATATTAGCGATTGATGGACATGTGGTGTGTGTGCAGGACGGATATTACTATGATTCGTGGAATAGCGGAAACGAGATACCAATGTATTACTGGGAGAGATGATATGGACGTAATGGAGACAATACAGGCAATTCTTGCCGTGTGTGGCGGTATCTCTGTTGTAGGCGGTGCGGCTGCGGTTATTAAAAAATGGATTGCCCCGGCAGTAAAACTGAATGACCGGGTGAAGGTGCTGGAAGAACACGACAAGAACGATTTTCAGGCGATTCAGGATATTAAAGAGCGTGACGGGCTTATTATGGAGGCGCTGATAAATATGCTCAACAGCCAGATATCTGGTAATAATACTGATCAGTTAAAAAAAACGAGGGACAAGCTTATCTCTTATCTATCGAAGCAGCAATAAGGAGAACGCTTTTGAAAGTGTATGATTTTACCGTACCGGAGCTTGATTACTTCCGGGCAAAATGCAATTTCACAGAGGACGAACGTACACTTTTTGAATACCGGAGCAAGAATATGCCGCTTGAACAGTGTGCGGAACTGATGAATGTCAGCGTGTCTACTGTGAAGCGGTTGAGTAGAAAGGTAAATAGTAAGATTATAAGGGTGTGTTAAGATGGGTACATCACACCCTCTTATTTTTGATAAAATTTAATTATAAGGGGGCGTGATAAATGAGGATAGGACTAATTGATTGTGATGGTCATAATTTTCCAAACTTGCCGTTAATGAAATTGTCTGCATGGCACAAACAGAAAGGTGATAGCGTGGAGTGGTATCAGCCATTATTCAGCGGTCACATGGACAGGGTGTATGTATCAAAGGTATTCAGTTTTTCACCAGACTATGAATACTACATAAACGCTGACGAGGTTATTAAAGGCGGTTCTGGATACTGCATTGAATTGGAGGACGGAAAAGAAATTTATCATGCAGGGCGTGATCGGCAGTTACCGCCGGAAATTGAGCATATTTATCCAGACTATTCGCTTTATCCAGAATTGACAAAAGATACCGCATACGGCTTTATGAGCCGTGGATGTCCGAGAGGTTGTAATTTCTGTCATGTGGCGGCGAAAGAGGGAAGGAAATCTTATAAAGTCGCTGATCTGTCGGAGTTTTGGAGAGGTCAGAAGAACATTGTTTTGCTTGACCCGAACACAATCGCCTGTCCAGATTGGAAAGATATTCTTCAACAGCTTATCGACTCTGGCGCATGGGTAGATTTTTCACAAGGCGTTGATATTCGTCTTATGTCGGAAGAAAAAGCTGAGATGATAAAACGAATCAAGATAAAGAATATTCATTTTGCATGGGATAGATACGAGGACAAAGAAAAGATTGTTCCGAAATTGAAACAATTTAAGAAAATAACTGGATTTGGATATTGGAAAATGGGTGTATATGTATTGTGTAATTTTGACACGACATTTGAACAAGATTTAGAAAGAATATATACTTTGCGTGACCTGGGATATGATCCATATGTCATGCTTTACAATAAAGATCATATACCAAAAGGACATAGGCTCCGTAAACTTCAAAGATGGGTAAATAACAGGCTCATATTTAGAAGCTGTGATAAATTTGAAGAATATATAGCTTAAACTGTGATACTTCAGTGATACTTTTCAAGGACTTTGACGACCTGTCAGAGTTCTTTTTTTATGCCTAAAATTAAGTTAGAAAAGACAATGATTAGTCAAGTGTTTAGTCAAGACCGGAGGGATAACATGGCATTACCGCTTTATGGATATAACCCGTATCAGTTCGGGCAGGTGAACCCGTTGCAGCCGCAAATGGACAGGCTGGCAAATATGCAGGCTCAATATCAGCAGCCGCAACAGCAAAATGTAAATCAGGGGTTTCTGTGGGTTCAGGGTGAAGCCGGAGCAAAGTCTTACCTTGTGGCGCCAAACACAAGCGTACTTCTGTTGGACAGTGAGAATTCTCAATTTTACATAAAGACAACAGATCAGGCGGGTATGCCTACTCTCCGAACTTTTGTGTATCAGGAGGTAACAGGAGCGCCGCAGAACGCCCAGAAACAGCCGGAAACAAACTTAGACGATAAATACGTTACCCGGCAGGAATACAACGATTTACGGGGCAAATATGAAGAGTTATACGGGCTTCTGGAAACAGCCACAAAACCTACTGGAAAGGATGAGTGATATTATGGGAAATCCTCTTTTTAATCTACTGAATGGCGGCAGAAATAACGGGCCGGGGAATGTGATTCAGCAGTTCCAACAGTTCAAAAAGCAAATGCAAGGAGTAAACCCACAGGAAGAAGTTCAGAAACTTTTACAGTCTGGGAAAATCTCTCAGGCACAGCTTGACAAGGCCCAGCAGATGGCTCAACAGATGCAAGGGCTATTCAAATAGTACATAAATCAATGGCCATGATTTTGTAAATAAATTCAAAGGAGCAAAAGTTATGGATACAAATTATAGCTTAGCTGATATTGCTGCCGCAACTGGCGGTAATAGAAACAATGATGGTTTTGGAGACGGTAACGGCTGGTGGATCATCCTCTTTCTGCTGATCTGCGGATGGGGCGGTTATGGCTTCGGCGGTGGATACAACGGAGGCGGTACAAATTCACCGGGATTCCAGGGATTTGCGACCAGAAGTGATATTGATGCAGCGCTGTCTACTCAGGGTATCGAGAACGGTATTACCGGAATTGGTACGCAGCTGTGCAACGGTTTTGCAGGTGTGAATTCTGCGATTGCAAATCTGGGCTATCAGAATCAGCAGTGCTTAAATAGGTTTGCAAAAGCCATAGCAAATCTGTTTACAAAACATGTAAACGCAGTAGGTACTTACGCATAGTAATATGCGTTGGCAACCGGGAGAATTGCTGGAAATCTAAGTACGCAATATTTACTTTCGCATTAAATCAATGTATAATAAACATATAAATAGCGGAGGTAGATTACAAAATGTATTATGTATATGAATGGTTCATAAAAGAAACAGGCGAAGTCATTTATGTTGGAAAAGGAACGCATAACCGATACAAAGTAAGAAAGCACAACAGGTTCTTTAATGATATGATAAAGCGGTTTGATTGTGGTAGTCGCATAGTAAAAGAATTTGAGGATGAAAAAGACGCTTTTGAATTTGAATATGAGAGAGTAAATGAACTCTGGAGTGTTGGTCAATGTGTTTGCAACATAAACAAAGGCGGAGCTGGTGGGACAACCTCTTGGTGGGATGATGAAAGAAAAAAATGGTATTCAGAACACAATGCTATGAAGTCAGAAAATCAGAGAAAGAGAATGTCCGAAAGCAATCCAATGAAAAACAAACATGTAAGCGAACATGTAAATTCCAAAAAACGTAGACCGGTAATTATTAATGGAAAAGAATATAAATCGGTAAAAGCAGTGATGGAAGAATATGGAGTAGCTTATCAAACTGTAAAAAAATGGTGCGATAAAGGCATAAATCCTAAGGGAGAAATATGTAGATATAAAGATTCTAAACAAGTTGTTTTTAAAGGAAAAAGATACAATAAAGGCGGATGTAAAAAAATATTATACAAAAATAGGACATACGAAAGTGCAAAAGATCTAGCCTTAAACATAGGTAAAGACGTTGGAACTATTTCTACATGGTCTAAGCGGGGATTTGATCCAGATGGAAATGTATGCAGATATGTTGCAGATAAAAACGTTCATATATTTGAAAAAGTAAAAGATGGGGAAAAATTAAAGAAACCAATATGGGTAAATGGAATTTTATATCCATCAAAACGAGATGCCGAAAAACAACTAGGATTATCCAAAGGATATTTAGCACCTTATATTGCAGGAACCAGAAAAAATAAAAAATACATTTGCGTATATGACAATCAGCAGCCGAGCCAGATGAAATCCGACAATAGTAATCTGGAAGGTTCAGAGACTAACGAGTGAGGACGGATAACCAATAATCTCGACACGAGTACCCGGCTCCTATCGTTGATAGGATGAAGATATAGTCCGAACTGCCGAGGAAACCGGCAGATGTATAGGATAAAGAGCCTATACGATAACAAAATGGCTGCGATCTGAAACAGGCGATTGGTGATGTTAATTACAATATGGCAGCACAGACCAACATTCTCCAGAATACGGTCAACAATGGTTTCCGTGATGTGATCGAGGCTCAGAACGCCGGAACACAGAGAATCATTGACACCATTACTCAGGACAAGATTCAGTCCCTTCAGACCGAATTACAGTCTGCACAGCTGCAGCTGTCCAATCAGGCACAGACAACGAACATTATCAATGCTCTGCGTCCGACACCTACACCGAGTTATCCGGTTATGTCTCCGTATACTTCTATCATCAACCCGACAGGTTTTACTTTCGGCGTAAATGGATGTGGATGTAATACTGGATGCGGATGCTGCTAAAACTTCATATCGGAGTTTCTTCCCGGCATAAGTCCGGGATGTTCGGCACAAGCCGTTATTACGCAGGAGGGCAGGCCGACACCTGCCCTTTTGCGATATGAAAGGAGAACAACATGATTGAATTAGTATATTCTGGGACAACTCCCCAGACCGTGGCAATCGGCCAGAGCGTTGTGTATAACGTAGAGGCCGCAAAGGGCGGCTGCGCAGAGCGGCACAGAGCCGGAAGCGCACAGCTTACGCTGGTAAAGCCCGGAAGATACCTTGTTTCCTTTGCCGGAAATATTGCAGTCCCGGCCACCGGTGGAACCGTCGGGGAAATTTCCCTGGGGATTGCGTTGAACGGAGAACCGCTGACAGGCTCCATTATGCGGGCCACCCCGGCGGCAGTATCTGAGTATTTCAACGTAGCGACGCAGCATTACATTGATGTGCCTTGCGGATGTTGCCAGACTGTCACTGTACAGAATACCGGCGCTTCCGCTGTTGATGTTGATAATCCGAACCTTACAGCAGTAAGGGTGTGCGGTTGAGAAAGGAGCAGGCTATGAGTTATAAGTTAATGCAGAATATCAAGGATGAGCTTGATAAGATTGCGGAAAAGGGCCTGAACACAGGAAACCTTGAAACCGCATATAAACTGATCGATATGCTGAAAGACATGGAGAATGTCGAATACTGGAAATGCAAAGAAGGGTATTACGATGCTGTTCTTGCAGAAATGGAAGGCGGATACAGCCAGGAAGGATACAGTCAGGCAAGGAACCGTGACAGCATGGGTAGATATTCCCGTGATGGCATGATGCCAAACTATGACAGTGATAATTCCTACCGTGGCACCCGTGGGAAGCATTATGTGAGAGGACATTACAGCCGTGCAAATGGTTCCGGTGAAGATACATATAGCAGATATATGGATCAAAAAAATTCTTATCGCTCAGGAAAAGACATGGACTGTAAACAGCGTATGCTTGCAGCCTTAGAAGAACACATGGATGCTCTTACCGGGGAACTGGAAGAAATGAGCCGGGACGCAGACTGCCGGGAAGAAAAAGAGACTCTTGGTAGATATATCCGAAAATTACAGGATATTGTATAAGAAAAAAGGCGGTGGCTTCGGCTATCGCCTTAAAATATGGGTACAATGGAAAATCTAAGATTTGATATAATAAGTACAAAGGAGGCGGAACATGAAAACAGAATGGATTTATTGCCCTATCTGCAATAGCAAGACAAGAGTAAAAATAAAAGAAACAACTGAGGCAAGAAACCTTCCGGTGTTCTGCCCTAAGTGTAAAAACACATTCAATGCCGACATAAAGCCGGGATTTGATGTACAGACAAAATTATATACTGATTAGAGCCAGTTGCCAGACACAGAGCCAGTGAACTTATCGGAAATTCCGACAGGTTGACTGGCTTTTTCTTATATTTGTTTCATTTCCTCCTTTCTTAGCACACGTCCTTAAAAGAAACGGCTTGGCCGGAGGTTGAAAAGCGGATGCAATTTCCGGCGTGTGCATTCGGGCGGCTTATTAAGCAAAGTTTGAGCCAATAAGTGAACATGAGACCTGGACTTGAAATCCATAGTCGTTCGAAAAGAGTTCTGCCCAGTGCTGAAAAATGCAAAGAACCATCCGAAGGGATAACAGTAGATGTAAAACAAACCCACAGGGGGAGGAATAGTACGGCGGGTTCGACTCCTGCCGACCCTGTTACCTTGCCGGAGGTTTATCCGGCTGAATCCATTACCGCTGACGGGCGGTTAATAAGTAGACGTTTAGGAGGATTATTATGCAGAACATTGAAGCAATCTTAGTAGAACTGGGAATTGAAGTACCATCAGACAAAAAAGGAGACCTGACCAAAAAGGTGTCTGAGAATTACGTCACAAAAGCAGAACATGAAAAGAAAATCGGAAAGGCCGAGACTGAAAGAGATAATTGGAAATCAAAGGCAGAAACGGCAGAAGAAACGCTGAAAAAGTTTGATGGAGTAGATCTGGAAACCATGCAAACAGAACTGAATAACTGGAAACAGAAGGCAGAGACAGCGGCAAAGGATTATGAACAGAAAATCTATGAAAGAGATTTTTCGGACGCTCTGAAAACCGAGTTGGAATCTGTAAAATTTTCCAGTGACGCAGCAAAACGGGCGGTTATGTCAGAGATCAAAGAATCCGGCCTTAAGCTGAAAGATGGAAAGATTCTCGGACTGTCTGACCTGATCGGACAGATCAAAGAAAGAGATGCTTCGGCGTTCGTTGATGAGGAACAGGAAAAGGCAAAGCAGCAGGCAGCACGGTTTACCGCTCCGGGAACCGGAAGAAGTACCGGAAGTACAACAACGACCAAAAAAGACATTATGTCCATCAAGGACCCGACAGAACGGCAAGCTGCTATCGCTGAAAATTTGAGTTTATTTGGTAAAGGAGAATAAGAATGGCAGCAAAAACCAATCTGATTATGAAAAACGATATTCAGGTGACTGCCCGTGAGATTGACTTTGTAACCCGGTTTGAACGCAACTGGGAACATCTGCGGGAGATTCTTGGTATCATGCGCCCGATTAAAAAGCAGCCGGGCGCTATCCTGAAAAGCAAATATGCAGAGGGAACCCTTGAAAGCGGAAATGTTGGCGAGGGCGAGGAAATCCCTTACAGCAAATTTGTTGTAAAAGAAAAAGAATATGCGGAAATGACCATTGAGAAATACGCAAAGGCCGTTTCCATTGAGGCAATTAAAGACCATGGCTATGAAAACGCTGTTCAGATGACAGACGATGAATTTCTGTTCCAGCTCCAGAGTGACGTAACAGGTAGATTCTATGATTACCTGAACACCGGTACTCTGACAGCAACAGAGACCACTTTCCAGATGGCTCTGGCAATGGCAAAGGGGCTTGTGGAGAATAAATTCAAAACAATGCACCGGACAGCTACCGGAACCGTTGGGTTTGTGAACATCATGGATGTATATGAATATCTGGGGGCAGCGAACATTACGATTCAGAATCAGTTCGGTTTCCAGTATATTAAGGATTTCATGGGATTCAACACGATCTTCCTTCTGGCAGAGACAGAAATTCCCAGAGGCCGTGTGATTGCTACACCGGTTGAAAATATCGTGCTGTACTACGTTGACCCGAATGAGAGCGACTTTGTCCGTGCTGGTCTGGTCTATACCGTATCCGGAGAAACGAACCTGATCGGATTCCATACGCAGGGCGATTACAAACACGCTGTTTCTGAAGCTTTTGCAATTATGGGTCTGACCTTGTTTGCAGAGTACATTGACGCTATCGCTGTTGTGGATATTACTGACGATACCACCCTCGGAACCCTGACTGTAACATCTGCGGCAGGAACCGGATCTGGAAATACAAAGATTACCGTAGAACCTACACTTGAGACCGGTCATCTGTATAAGTACAAAACTGGAGCGTCCGCACCTTCCGTTGAATACGGACAGAGCGTGAGAAACTGGACTGCATGGGATGGAAAGTCTGACATCAAAGCAACCACAGGTCAGTACATTACCGTTGTTGAGTGTGATAATACCTATAAAGCACTGAAATCTGGAAATGATGAAGTAACATCTGCATCTTAAGGAGGAACCGGCATGGCATATGCTGACTATCAGTTTTACACAACTACATATTACGGCGATACCGTGCCGGAATCCGACTTTCCGAAATACGCTGAGCGTGCCGGTGACCGCATAGATTCTATTACTTTTGACAGACTGGTAAACGGATTCCCGGAGGAAGAAAGAGCCGTTACAAAAGTGAAAAAGGCTGTTTGTGCGGTGGCTGAAGCACTGTACCAGATAGACCAGATTAAGAAAGCGTCTATGGAGACTGTTGGAACCGTAACGAGAGAGGACGGAACAGTGGTAAGTAAGGCTGTTTCCTCTATTTCTTCCGGTTCTGAAAGTATTTCTTTTGCTACTGGAAGCTCCGGAAATACAGAAAGTATCTACGGACAGGCGGCGATTGATAAGAAAGTTGAAAGCGTATTGCTATATCAAGTTGCAACTGAATATCTGTCCGGCGTGACAGATAAGAAAGGAATTTGTTTGCTATATGCAGGACTGTAAAGTAAATATTCTTGGAACTGAGTATTCAATCAAGTTTGGGAACGAAAATGATTATCCATCACTTAATGGAATAGATGGATATTGCGATTCTTCAACAAAAGAAATCGTTGTAGACGACATAAAAAAAACGAAAGGTGAAATTGGAGCAAAAGGAAACCTTCCAGAATACCAAAAGAATTGCGTTAGACATGAAATCATTCATGCTTTTATGGAAGAATCTGGATTATCTGGAAATTTTGAGCACAAATCCATAGGCATTGAAGAAACCACAGTAGATTGGTTCGCCATTCAGTCTCCAAAAATATTTAAAGTATTTCATGAACTCAACATTTTGTAAAGGAGATGATACCAATGTATGACAAGACGGTAACAGTATTCAATAAATACGAAGACCAGACCGGCGAAATATATTGGTATCCTCATGTTTTATATGGAGTTGACCTGATTGTAGATAAGGCTGCCAATATCGCAAAGACCGGACTTGACAGTGCAGATACGGCGAAGCTGCATATCAAATACCATATTGCTGATGGCAAAAAAATGGTTGGAAATTTTCCGTGGCTACCGCCTAAAGAATGGGAACAGCAGCCGAATGATGAATTGTCAGAAAGCATTACCTTTGATTCCGGGGATTTCTTCATGGAGGGCGAATACTCTACAGACCCGATAAAGGATTCTGACTATACAGACCGGGTAAACGGTGGATTTTATGACTATATCAACAAACGGCATGATTATGTATTTCTGATAACCAATGTAGGCGGCCCGTATACTCTGATTCCTCACTTTGAGATTGGTGGTGCATGATATGGCAAGTAGAACATTTCATTTCCCCGGATTCTCTATCGTGAGTGGAGATATCAAAGCAGATGTAAGCCTAAATCGGTTTGAAAAACAGTTTCAAGAAGCGCAGTTTTGGCTTGACGGACAGGTTATGAACGATATGGTTCCATACATGCCGCACCGTGACGGAACGTTTGTAAATCTTACAAGAATGAGAAGCGCAGCATTGCAAGGAACCGGAAAAGTTGTTGCTGGTGCGCCGCCGCAAGGCCGTTTTCTTTACGAAGGAAAAGTGATGGTTGACCCGGTGACTGGTTCGCCTTGGGCGAGAAAGGGAGCGAAAAAGGTTGTTACGGAGCGTCCGTTGACGTACAGCAATCCGAAAGCTACACCACATTGGTTTGATACAGCAAAAGACGCACACGGTAAATCATGGGTGAAAGGAGTGAAGCGAATTGCCGGAGGAGGCAAGAAATAAAACAGTCAAATATGATGTTGACGGTTATGATATTGTGACAAATGCATTAAAAGACCTTCTGAACTCATTCCCTGGGCTTCTGGAAGGTGAGAATATCAAATTTTCTACTCTGGAAGAAGATTCCGGCATATCGTTTTATCCGATATCCGGAGCAGTAATCGCTACAGAGACAACATCAGTGACAGGGAAAGTGAATCAGGTATGCAATTATCCGTTCTACGTGGTCTGCCGGACTGCGGCAGATTCTCAGAACTCCAAAATTGATATCAAAGAGTTTCTGGACAAACTGGGAAAATGGCTGGAAAAACAGCCAATAACAACAGACGGACAGCAACAGAAATTATCTGCTTATCCAGATTTGACAGAAGGCCGTGAGATTACAGAAATTTCCCGGCAGACTCCGGCATATCTGGACAACACATCAGAAGGAAATGTGCAGGACTGGGTGATTAGTCTTGCGCTTAGATACAGAAATATATTTTACAGAAATAAATGAAAGGAAGATAAGCTATGAAATTAAATCGTGAAGCATTAGCACATTATCTTGATTACAGTTTTAAAAGGATAATTTCTTCAGCGACATGGGAGATTATCGGTGACGATATTGAGGAAATGTCTAATGAACTGAATCCAGATATGGAAACGCTTAAGAATATCTTGGGCCAGACAAAGACGAAAGACAACGGATATGAGCCTACTATGGACGCAGACCCGTTCTATGCGGACCCCGAAAAGAAACTCTATCCTATGATTCGTGATATTGCTCTTGACAGAAAGAAAGGTGATGCCTGCAAAACACTTATGCTCGAGGTTATTGTAGAAGATACAGCCGCTACAAACCATCTGGCATATGTACAGGAAGTTATTGTTAAGCCACAGAGTTACGGTGGTGATACGGCAGGGTTAAATATTCCGTTCCAGGTATCCGAGGATGGAGCAAGAACAAAGGGTTATGTAACTGCAGCATCTCTCAAATCTGGAAATCCAAAATTTACAGAAGGTACTATTCCTGAAGAGGAATCTCTTTCATAACAGGAGGGTAGCATGAGCAATAAATTAGTAAAACCGCAGCAACAGAACAATGTCATTGTCGTTGATGATGGCAGTAAAGTCTATGACATTGTAAATAAAAGAGGGAAGAAGCTTGGAGAATTTGAGTTCCGCCCTTCTGATACCAATATTGTAAAGCGGTACGAAGAAGTTGTGGACTTTTTCAATAATTTTTCTCTCCCGGAAGACTCTGAAAAGGCAATGCAGGAAGCAGAAAGCCAGATGGTGGAGAAGATGTCTTATCTTATTGGCGGAGACGCTGGAGACGCTTTCTTTTCAATCATGGGGCCGTTTTCTGCGCTTGCTTCCGGAGAATTGTTTGTGGAAAATGTCCTTGCTTCCATTGCAAAAGTCATTGAAAACGAGCTGTCTATCAGGACAAAAAGGGTACAGCGGCGCATGAATAAGTATGTGGCCAAGTACCACAAATAATGTATGCCTGGAAGCTCCCTACTTCTCTTAATGTCGGCGGAAAGAATTATAAAATCCGGACAGACTACCGGGTAATACTTGATATTTTAGCTGCTATGAATGATCCGGATATTTTTGATCCGGGAATGTCTCAGGAAGAAATGCAGCAGGAAAAAATAATGACTATGCTGCAAATTCTTTATATAAATTTCGATTCTATGTCTACAAAGAATTGGAAAGAAGCCGCTGAGAAAGCCTGTGATTTTATTGACTGCGGAATAAAAGACGACGGAAAGCCTAAACCCCGGACAATGGATTGGGAGCAGGATGCACCGCTGATTGTCCCTGCTATTAATAAATCTGCAAAAATAGATGTACGATCAGTGAAATATATGCACTGGTGGACATTTTTTGGTCTTTACATGGAAATTGGAGAAAGCACATTTTCCACAGTGGTAAGTATCCGTGATAAAAAAAGGCGTGGAAAGAAATTAGAGAAGTGGGAAAGAGAATTCTACAGCAAAAATAAAGCGCTCATTGACTTAAAGGTAAGAAAAGCAGAGCGGAGTGATGAGGAAAAAGAAGCTTTAAGACAGCTTTTTGGACTAAAGAATAAATAGTGCCGGACGCTCAGACGCAGAGCCTCTCAGGAGGGATTACATGCCGCATGCAGACGGTACAATACTGATCGATACAGAAATAAATGCTGACGGCATGAAAGCCGGAAGTAAAGAAGTGGAAGAATCTGTTCGCAGAATGGCATCTTCTGTCGACAAACTTGGAACAAAGGCAAAAACTGCGTTAAACAAACAAGTGGATTCTTTTGTTAAATTGAATCAAGAGTTTTCTGCCCAGTCTAAAAAAGTTGATGAATTGAAGAAAAAAGTTGCTGAGTATGGAAATCAGAAAATACCTACACAGGAATATAAAGAAATTCAATCTCAAATCGATGCTGCTAGCAAGAAAATGGAAAGACTCATCGACATGCAGGAAAAATTTCTTGCTATGGGAGGAAGTCAAAATAGTAAGCAGTACAAGAGTTATCAGTATGACATTGACCAGCTTGCAAACACAATTAAGTATGCACAAGGAGAACTTGAAGATTTAGAAGAAACGGGAAAAGCTTTTTCGCTCGGGAACCAAACAAAACAGGCCGCAGCAGATATGGAGAAATTAGCCTCCGCTGAACGAAAACTTGCTGACATGAATAACCGGCTTGGAACATCTTATTCTGCAATAAAAGGGAAGATGAATGATTATAACAAGTCTCTTACAAAGATGGACTCCGAGCAGAAAAAGGCAAGTGCAAGTGGAAATAAAATTGCTAAATCCCTAACCAATACAGCTAAAGCGACCAATAAAGCAAGTTTTGGTATTGGTAAAATGCTTGGAACATCAATTCTGTTTAGTTTTGTTTTCCAGGCAATTAATGGAGCAATGACAGCCCTCACAGAAGGTTTTACAAATTTAGCTAAGTATTCATCTACTACAAATAATAGTATTTCCATGTTGTGGAGCAGCTTAGAAAGGTTAAAAAATAGTCTTGCTACGGCTTTTGCTCCGATTTTGGATGTAATCGCACCGATACTATCAAGGTTTATCGATATGATTTCTACGGCTGCAAGCTATGTGAGTATGTTCTTTGCGATATTACAAGGCAAAGGAAGTTACACACGGGCAATTGCAGTACAAAAAGATTACGCAGCTAGTTTAGATGATTCTGCCGGAAGTGCAGAAGACCTTGCTGGGAGCACAGAAGATACAGCAGATGCCACAGATGATGCAACGGAAGCGGCAGAAAGATATTTGTCTCCTCTTGATGATATTAACAGATTCACAGAAGATCAAAGTAAATCCTCTGGGAGTCCTTCTTCGGGAGGAAGTAGTAAAAATCCATCTGGTTCAGGAGTTGCATCGGAAGGACCGCTATTTGAAGAAGTCCCGATAGACAATAAGTTTTCGGATATATTAGATTCCATCATCGACAAATTAAAAGACATTCGGGATATTTTTATGTCTGGATTCTGGGATGGTCTTGGAGACTATAAGCCGGTTCTTGCTGAGCTTAAATCAGATTTGGAGTCAATAGAAAATTCGCTGAAAGAGATATTTTCAGACCCACAGGTCGTTGATGCAGCGTCAAATTTCGCAAAGGCGTGGATATATGCGTTAGGACAAATTTCAGGATCAGCAGCAAGGATCGGCTTAACAATTGCTCAAAACTTAGTTGGCGGATTTGAAAAATTCCTCAATCAAGAAAAAGACCGAATTAAAGAATATCTAGTTGGTATCTTTGATGTAGGTGCAGAAATAGGAAGCATCTTAGGGGACTTATCAGTAGCAGTTGCAGATATTTTTTCCATTTTTGGAAGCGATGTTGCGCAGCAAATAACTGGTAACGTAATGAGCATTTTCGCTGAACTCGGAATGATGCTCACAGAAAATGCCACAAAGCTTGGCAGAGATATACTAACAGTCATAGCACAACCAATCATAGAGAATAAAGACTTAATCAAAGATGCACTGATGAGTACTCTTGAGGCAATTGAGCCATTTACATCAGGTATCTTGTCTCTTGTACAGCGAGTGCGTGACGGAATTACAGATATCTATGATAACCACTTAAAACCATTTTTTGATTCCATTGCTGACGGATTTTCTGAAATATTTGGAAATCTCCTGGAGGGATATAACACTTATATGGTTCCGGTTCTTGATGGTCTAGCAACAAAATTCCAAGAATTGATGGATGGACCCGTAGGAACAGCTATTGACCAGATTGTAGGCTTGATAAGCAGGCTGATTGATTTTATATCCATATTGTGGCAAACGATTTTAGTCCCATTTTTCGCATGGATAGCAGAAAATATAATGCCTGTATTAGCACCTATTGTTCAATTTATTGGCGAAAATGTTTTGAATGTATTTTCTCTTATCGCTCAAGCCATCGGAAATTTAGCTGACATATTGAGCGGAATATTAGATTTTCTTTCTGGTGTATTCACCGGCGATTGGGAGCTTGCATGGAAGGGAATACAAGAAATATTCGATGGTGTATGGAATTTAATTACTGATTTCTTGTCTTCTTCCTGGGAAACGATCAAAACAATTATTAGTAATGGAATAGAAATTGCCAAGGCAGCCATCAAAGCTGGATGGAATGCAGTAAAAACAGTTACATCATCAACATGGAATGCAATAAAGGAAAAAATCTCTTCTATCTGGAGTTCTATCAAGAGTACGGCATCGAATGCTGCACAATGGATTTCTGATAAAGTTTCAAATATTTTCGAAGGTATGAAGAATAAAGTCTCTGGAATCTTCGAATCTTTGGTAGATATTGTGACGCAACCTCTTAACTGGATCATTGATAAACTAAATGGATTAATTTCGGCAGCAGAATCCGCACAAAACTGGATTGCGGATGCTTTGTCATTCAGCATCGATATCCCATGGCCTGTTTCAGATTTGGTAGGATTCGACAATTTCACTATTGGCGTTGACAGGATCAGCTTGCCAAGGATTCCATACCTAGCTTCTGGAGCCGTAATCCCTCCAAATAAGCAGTTTATGGCGGTACTTGGAGATCAGAAGCAGGGCAATAATATCGAGGCTCCAGAGAGCCTTTTACGGCGTATCGTAAGGGAAGAATCAGGCAATAGCGGAGTGAAAAGAATAGAAGTACCTGTCTATTTGAATAGAAGGGAAATCGCAAGAGCTACTGTTGATGAGGCGAAACTAATGAGACTGCAAACCGGGAAAAATCCTTTTGAATTAGCATAGGAGAGTTAAAATGGCACAACAACACTTAATGCTCGGCACATATCAACCACCAGACGTTGACGAAGACGGATATCAAGTGCAATTCGCAACGACTTCAACAGCCAGTTCCGGAAGAACACAAAGAGGCAATATGATTAATACTACTATGTTTACAGTGGAAGCATATAGTCTCAAATGGACAAATATTTCGGCGGTGGCTGTAAAAAAAATATTAGAGCAAATTATGGGGAAAAATTCTTTTTCTTTTTACCATTTCAATGTTTATTCCTGCCAATGGGAAGAAGGGGAATTTTATGTGGCGAACATCAATTCTCCCTTTTACTCGTTGGAAGATGGAGAAGAAAGGGTAGAAGAATTAAGTTTTCAGGTGACTGGAATAAACCCTGTTTGAAGGTGATAATATGTCGAAAAATGTCAGCAATTCTTTTAAGAGTGTAATTAAAAAAGCTGGGCCTTTTTATGCCTACGCAAAAATAACATTATCGAATGGAACTGAATTTATTTTAGATTCCGTTGATGATTTCATGGACTCAGAAAATAGCTATTCTGAGCAGCCGGATAGCGGCTTCCCTTTAGGGTTAGCTCTTTCGAAAAGTATAAAAATTAGCATCGACAGCAAAGTTGCTATCGAAGAGGTTTTACAGGACACATTATCTGAAGATATTAAAGACTCTTCCAATGATAATATAAAGACCTACATTGAAAAAACGCTGAAGGATCTTTTTATGGCCAGGATCGTGCTTTACACGGAAGCAGATCTTGACAATGGGACAAAGGAAAGAATTCAAGAGGGGATATTTACGGTTATAGACGCCGTCTATCCAGGGGATGTAATTGAAATAACCGCTTACGACGATATGTATAAAGCAGACCAAATTTTTACATCTCATTCTTCTTTCCCGACCTCGGCGCAGACACTTCTCAATGAGGTTTGCGGATCTTGCGATATTACTTTGGGAAGCGCCACTTTTAGGAATAATAATTTTCAGATCCAGCAAGCCCCAGAAGGAAAAACAGGCCGGCAGGTGATCGGATATATCGCTCAGATTGCTGCTGGAAACGCAGTTATTAGCCCGCAGGGAAGATTAATCATAAAATCCTATGATGTGAATTTTCCAGAAGGGGAAAATCCATCTGCGAGTGAAATTGAATCAGAATCCGGAATTCATATCATTTCTCAATATATTGATGATCCCACAATTAGTGTTGACGATGTGACAATAACTGGGGTGTCCACGAATATAGAAAATGAAGATTCTGGAGAAGATGAAATTTATTTATCCGGAAGTGATGATTATTCGATTAAGATTGATAATCCGCTGATTGTAGGTCATGAAAAAAATGCGGTTGATATGATTGCTCAGTCCATCATCGGAATTAAAATGAGACCATTTTCCGGAAATTTCATGCCGGATCCAACGATAGAATTTATGGACTTGGCGTACCTGATAGACAAAAAAGATAATGCTTATCAGACAATAGTGACTGCCCATAATTTTACATACCTTGGTAGCAGCGCTTTGGAGTGTGGAGCTGAAAGTCCAGCCAGATTCGGAGAATATTACAGTGATGCTTCGGAGGTATACCAAAAAGCAAAAGACCAGATCAGAAAAAATAAGACACAGTGGGAGCAGGCAATTGAGAATCTCACAAATCAAGTCGCCAATGCGTCCGGTTTTTACGTGACAGAGGAAGAGCAGTCTGACGGAAGTGTAATCGCTTACATGCACAATAAACCTACACTGGAAGAATCCAATTATGTCTGGAAAATGACATCAGAATCTATTTCCGTGTCTACAGACGGCGGAGAACACTGGAATGGCGGAATCACAGTAAATGGAGAGGTCATTGCAACGATCATGAGCACAATCGGAATTAATTTCGATTGGGGCGTTGGTGGCACACTTTCCATTCAGGATTCGGATGGGAATCAGACAATGTATTTGGACGCCGAAACGGGCGTTGTCAGGATCAATGCTGCGTCTTTGAAGATAACCGGTAAAACAATCGAAGAGATTATTGATGAACATCCCGTCAGTGTAAATCTTACCCAGGAAGAAATTTTCAATATTTTGACAAATAATGGGAAATCAGAAGGGATCTTCATGGAAGATGGGCAGCTATACATTAATCTGTCTTATGCGAAAGCCGGAACACTGTCTGCTGATTATATCAAAGGAGGGCATATATCTGCTAATTTAATTCAAGGCGGATCGATGTCAGCAAGTGTTATTAAAAGTGGGACAATGTCAGCAGACAGAATAAGTGGAGGATCAATATCGGCAGATCTTATTGAAGGCGGAAGTTTAACGATAGGTGGATCAAACAATAAATACGGAGTTATAAGAATATTAAATTCAGACGGATCTTTAGGAGCGCAAATCGAGTCTGGACATTTTAGAACGTATCCCGGAAGCAGATATAGTTTTGTTTTCACAGGAGACATAAGGATAGGAAACAATTCATCATTTGTATGCCTATCATTCGCTGAATTCGATCATGATGTTAATTTTACTGATGATGTTGATTTCAGATTTAAAACACGTTTCTGGACTCCCGCGGTAATGTATAACCTTTCTCACGTAACGTCAGGAGGACATATTGTTTTTGCACGAGACGGGCAAACATTAGCATATTTAGCATCATCATCTAAAAAATACAAAGATCACATTAGGGATTTGACAGATGAAGAAGCAGAAAAACTACTAAACACCAGGGTGGTGTGGTTTAAGTATAAAGAAAACTATCTGAATGAAAACGATCCGATGAAAGGGAAAGAAATCCCAGGGTTTTACGCAGAAGAGGTAGAAGAAATTTCTCCTGTTTTAATCCAATATAATGACAAAAATGAAGCAGAAGACTGGAATTATAGAACTATGATCCCGTTAATGATGCAACTAATTAAGAAGCAATCTAAAGAAATCGATGATTTGAAAAAATCTATAGAAGATCTCAAATTGTTGATATCAAAGTAAAGGAGGTAATGCAATGTTTCAATTACTTTCAATTCAACAAACTAAAAACGCAACTACCAAAAACGTGGACGGCGAAGCTATTCGATGCGTTATCTTAGCTGATAATACATCAGATACGCTCCCAGAGACAGGGAAGGATGCGAAAGATATGGGAGACGATCAGACCTTTCTTCCTGGATCTATCGCAGTCACTCCGTCTTTTAATTTGGCTATGGTTAACAATAGCGGGGAATGGGGTGATTGGTCATGAGATATCATACAGACATAGATCCTGTTTTAGCTATCGAATGGGATCATGACATCGAAAAGCTGGAAAAATGCGAGTCTGATGTAAGCCCATACGAAGAAATGCTGAAAAACAGGAGGTGATCGGATGGAAATCAAGGGAATTGATGTATCCGCTTATCAAGGAAACATTGATTGGAAAACAGTAGCAGACTACGGAATGGGTTTTGCAATTTTAAGAATTACCGAGAAGGGGAATGTGATCGACAGCACATTTGAAAGAAATTATAAAGGATGCACTAAAAATAACATCCCTGTTGGCGTGTATAAATATAGTTACGCCATGTCAGTAGCCGAAGCACAGAAAGAAGCAGAAAAAGTGGTAGATGTGCTTGACGGAAGAAAACTGGATTTTCCGGTATGGTTAGACTTGGAACATCCAGATCAAAGAAATTTGTCGAAATCGACACTTGAGACAATGATTAAGACGTTTTGGAGCGTTGTTAAGGCGGCCGGATATAAATTTGGCATTTACAGTAATGTCGACTGGTATGAGAATATTATACCGGAATCAACCAAACCTAAATACGATTTTTGGATTGCTAGATATCCGGCCAATGATGATGGGTGGCTGCAAGAGAGATTACGTCCATCTTATGGTGTGGGATGGCAGTACAGCAGCAAAGCGACTATACCAGGCATACCAACTAAGGTAGATCGTAATGTATTTTATAAGGACTACAAAGAGGAGAGTGGTATTGTGTCATATACAAAATCTGATGCAATTAGTCGAGTCATTGATATTGCAAAAGCTGAGGTCGGATATCTTGAGAAAGCATCAAACAGCCAGCTTGACAGCAAGACGGCCAATGCCGGAAGCGGAAACTACACAAAATACTGGCGTGATACATATCCGTCATACCAAGGACAACCATGGTGCGCAGACTTTATCTCCTGGGTGCTTATGAAGGCATTTGACCAGGTGACAGCAGCAGCGTTGTTAAAACACTGGCCGTATGTGTATTGCCCGACGCTCGGAAATTTGTTTACGAGATATGCGAATCCAGAGGTGGGAGACATCGTGATCTTTTACAGAAGCGGAACTTTTACACATACTGGAATTGTTACAAAAGTAGTAGGAGATCGCTTTGAAACAATCGAGGGGAATACATCTGGAGCATCCGGAGTAGTAGCAAACGGAGGCGGAGTTTGCGCAAAATCCTATCTTAACAGCACACTGCCTGGAACAAAATTCTGCCGGGTGGATTGGAATATTGCTATAGAATGGATGAATAAGAACGGAAATGCATCACAGAATACAACACCTGGAAGGAGTGGTTATATGTTTAGCCCAGAAATCATACAAAAAGGCAGCACGGGTACTTCGGTGCTTTTGCTGCAGGAAATCCTCAGAGCCAGAGGATTTAAGGGAAAAGATGGAAAAGAGTTAGAGCTTGATCGGTCATTTGGAGATAATGTCCAATATGCTCTCAAAGCTTACCAAAAATCCAGAAAAGGCGTATTGGAAGTAGATGGGATCTGCGGAACGAATACATGGAAAGATTTGATTGCTATTTAAAAAAAGTACCCCTGAGCTTATTGCTCAGGGGTGTTATCTAACAATGCTTTAACATCTTCGTTCTCTCTAAAAACATTGAAAAATCTGTACATGTTATAATACAATCCCTCATCCATACCTACTATCAAGTAAACAGGCGAAATTTGTGACCTGTATACTCTAACATGTCTCAAGCCATCAAAAAAGCATTGTACTAATTGTTTGCCGTAAAATTCCGAAACAAACAAGTCAACATATTCTGCTGGCACGATTGCGTCGTCCCCCTCTTTTATTATTTGAAACTCTCCCCATTTTACTATTTCTGATCCTTTGTAAATATTCATTTTTAATACCTACCTTTCTTTATTTTGTATCTTTTTTTATGGTGATTTTATCTCCATCAAATTCCAATATTACGCCTCTGTCTTCATCCGTGATTCCCATCTCCCTAACCCACGTAGTAGGGATGGTAATTCTATTTGTTACGCCTCCACTTCCAGCAGTGCCTCCAGATTTATTAAAAATAACTTTTGCTATTTTCTCTTGCATTTTACATCCTCCAATGATATTATATATTTAGTCACACAGGATGGATGCTTCCTGCTGTGGAACACCCAGCTATCCGGGTGTCAAGGATTGAAATAATGAGATTTATGGCAAATCTGGTAGATGGCAGGGCTAAATGCCCTGCCTTTTACTTTGCAGCTTTTCCGGCACTATAGCAATCATAAAATTGATCTGTGAGTTTTGCTAACTGTTCCGGGCTGAGTTCTTCTTTTAACTCATCCGGTATCCATTTATACGATTCTGAAAATGTTGACTGCATACTTCCGATCTTGGATGTTTTCTTTACCATTTCCAGCTTATACATTTCTCCAAGCTCTTCCAGAGTGATATCTCCATTTTTTACAGCTTCTTTTCCGTCCCTGGTTAAAATTCTCATCGCCTTTTCTTTTTTGATGATCCCAATGCCTTTAATGTACATTTTTATCCTCCTTATGCAATTCTTACGTTTATAACTTCCTCATAAGGTCCGCAGCAAAAGAATTTTATTGATTCAATGGCAGCTTCTTCACTCATGCCTTCTGCTTTTATCTTCTGTACGGCATCTTTTTTAATTACTACCTTTGATTCCTTATCAATTACATCATACATAAATTTCATCATTTTTATTTCCTCCTTTATCTTACTTCTTCTTGATGATTATATTATATATCATTCGTAACGAATAGTCAAGAGGTTTTTTAAATTTTTTTAAAAATATTATACCATTGATCTTATCCATCTCTGAACTTTTATCAGCAAGAGCATGACGGTAAACTGTTTTTATACATATTATTTCCATATCCTTCAGCCTGAGCAAGCGCCGATTGGTATTCTTTAGGTATATCCGGTTCAGGAGCTGTATTTGTCGCTTCTTTTTCTACATTTTTAGTCATAATATCCCTCCTGAAAAAAAGTTATGAAAAAAGCGCACTAAAAGTGTTGATAAGTTATGAAATCTGTGCTAATATAATAACATAAAGATTCGGAAGTCATAACTCATATGTTTTGTGGTGATTCACATTATAACTGATTTCCGAACTAAAGTCAATAGAAAAGTTCGGAAAAGGAGGTGCGAAATTGTACGAACGCTATGTAGAACTGAGAGATAAAAAAGGAGTAACGGATTACAGAGTATCGAAAGATACAGGAATTTCAAGATCTACTTTTACAGACTGGAAAAATGGAAGAAGTGCTCCAAAGGTTGAAAAATTGTTATTGCTCGCAGAGTATTTCGATGTACCTGTTGAATATTTAATTAAATAAAGGAGGGCTTATGTATATCGCACCATTTGCCTGCGGTGTAATAGCAGGAGCAGTAGCAGAATTTACCTTATTGGTTGTTCTCGCTGCAATTTATTCTAAGAAAAGAAAATAAAAAACGCTCCGACAGGTGCCGCAAACACCCACCGGAGCAAGTAGCCAACTAACGCGACTAGCTGTCTACGGATATATTCTACCATTTATTTCCGCAGATAGCAAGAACAAACGTTCGAAATGGAGGAAATTTATGGAAGAAAATAAGAAACCATCATGGGAAGGCATTGAAGAATTTTTTGCCACATCGGTAATCCAGCAGGCAGAAAGGTCAGCAAAACGCTGGTTTATCGCATGGGTAATCACCTTTGCGGCGTTGATCGCAACAAACGCCTGCTGGATTTACCAGTGGAATAGTTACGATTATATCTACCAGGACAGCCATGGAACAAACAACATAAACACAGGCACACAAGGAGACATAAATGAGCCAGAAAGCCAGGATTAAAAAAGACAGGAGTAAAAGTAAAGGAATTAGAAGAAAAAAGAAAAAGAGGAGGCGTTGAGATTGATGAATCCTATTATCCGGAGTGCTGAGAGAGCAGCATACATCCTGGATGTATCTCCTCAAGCTTTCCGAGAACAAGCCAAACGTGGATTTAACAATTACAGCAAAGTAGTAAAAGGAAAAAACAAAAGAACCTATGAGTTCTACCCTTACATTGCTGCTGAGTACTTAAGAGTACCTGTACAGGCTTTTGAAAAAAGAGACATGGAATTTCGGAGGAGGTTAAAAAGTGATTAAAAATCTGTTACTAATTGCATCATTGACCGCCGTAACGGTGTTATCAGGCATCTTTGACATAAGCACAGTCAAGACGCTGGCAGCAGTTGTGCTCGGATCAGCAGTGTTAAGCGCAGGATTGGTTTTAAATTTAGAAAATAGAAAGGATGATAAAAATGAAGAAATTTGAATTAACAAGCGAGAGCATCGTTAATATTTTTGGAAAGAAATTATTCCGGATCAAGGCGCTAGTGGAATTTGGAAACGTGAAAGAAGGAGAACTCGGAGGTTTTGTAGAAAAAGAAGAAAACCTGAGCCACGAAGGGAATGCCTGGGTCTGCGGGGATGCCAAGGTCTTCGGGGATGCCAAGGTCTTCGGGGATGCCTGGGTCTGCGGGGATGCCAAGGTCTACGGGGATGCCGAGGTCTACGGGAATGCCTGGGTCTGC
>ERZ1643247.1069-NODE-1069-length-27758-cov-5.755008_pt1 | contig 27758 bp, 23 predicted proteins | sample MGYA00579264_ERZ1643247 | MGnify/ENA primary metagenome ERZ1643247 (study PRJEB29033, sample SAMEA4952262) | chicken gut metagenome | biome: Broiler Chicken; feature: Gastrointestinal Tract; material: Caecum | place: Ireland | collected 2018 | study: Broiler... | reverse complement strand
TGCACACAGAACGCCAGAAGAAGCAAAGGCATTTGCACAAAACGCAAGACAAAACGGCTTTGGCGTACTGATTGCAGCAGCTGGCAAGGCTGCGCATTTGGCAGGGGCGGTAGCAGCAAATACCACATTGCCGGTAATTGGAATTCCAATCAAGTCTTCCACATTGGATGGATTAGATGCGCTGTTATCTACGGTGCAGATGCCGGGCGGAATTCCAGTGGCGACGGTAGCCATTGACGGCGCAGAAAACGCTGCGTTGCTGGCAGCACAGATTCTGGCGGTGGAAGACGTGGAGCTGGCACAAAAGTTGGATGCGGCAAGAGCGGAAGCGGCGCAAAAGGTATTGGAGAAAAACCGTGCAGTCGAAGAAAAATATAACCGTGGATAAGACGCAATTGGTACGAAAGAATGCGGCAATACAAACAAACGATGAAGAAAGGATATCGAGATGGAAACGGTAAAGAAAACGGAACAGCTTTATGAAGGCAAGGCGAAGAAGGTATATGCAACAGAAAATCCGGATTACTGCATTGTGTCATACAAAGACGATGCAACGGCATTCAATGGATTGAAAAAGGGAACCATTGCCGGAAAAGGTGCGATTAACAATCGTGTATCCAATTATTTGATGCAGATGTTGGAACAGAATGGAATTCCGACGCATTTCGTTATGGAATGCAACGAACGGGAAACCGTTGTCAAAAAGGTATCCATTGTGCCTTTGGAAGTCATTGTCAGAAATATTGCGGCAGGGTCTCTGGCAAAAAGGCTGGGACTGGAGGAAGGAACCAAACTGAAACGACCGGTTCTGGAATTTTGTTATAAAAACGATGCATTAGGCGATCCCATGGTAAACACCTATCATATTTTGGCAATGGAATTTGCAACACAGGAAGAGTTGGATCTGATTTGCCAATACAGTTTCAAAATCAATGATGTGTTAAGCGAATATCTGAAAGCAGTCAATATTGAACTGATTGATTTTAAGCTGGAGTTTGGAAAGACAGCGGATGGCACGATTCTGCTTGCGGATGAAATTTCTCCGGATACTTGCCGTTTCTGGGACAGTGTCAGTGGGCAGAAACTGGATAAGGACAGATTCCGCCGGGATTTAGGTGGTGTAGAAGATGCATATCAGGAAGTATTGAAACGTCTGTTGGGTGAATAAAGTCAAAAAAGAGAACAGGAGTGTAAAAAATGAGTAATCTTCATGAAGAATGCGGCGTATTTGGCGTATATGCCAAAGAAAAAACAACGGTTGCATCCACCGCATACTATGGTTTGTTTGCGCTGCAGCACAGAGGACAGGAAAGCTGCGGGATTGTAGTCAATGATGACGGCGTATTCCAGTATCATAAAGACGACGGTTTGGTCAATGATGTATTCAAGCCTGAAATTATGGAAAAGCTGGGAGAAGGAAATATGGCGGTTGGTCATGTACGTTACGGTACGACAGGCGCCAGCGACAGACTAAATGCACAGCCGATTGTCATCAATCACATCAAAGGCAAGATGGCGCTGGCACACAACGGGAATCTGGTCAATTCTTTCGAACTGCGTCAGGAACTGGAATTGGAAGGCTCTATTTTTCATACCACCAGTGATACAGAAGTGATTTCTTACATTATCACAAAAGAACGGCTGAATGCACCGTCGATTGAAGAGGCAGTCAACCAAGCAATGTACCGGATCAAAGGCGCTTATTCTCTGGTTGTGATGTCCGCATCCAAAATGATTGCAGCAAGAGATCCCCATGGCTTTCATCCCCTGTGCTATGGCGTAACCAAAGAAGGCACCTATGTCATTGCATCAGAGACCTGTGCATTGGACGCGGTTAGTGCGACATTTGTCAGAGATGTGCAGCCCGGTGAAATTGTAGTCTTTGATGGAGATGAAATTCGTACCATTCATGAACATGTAGGAGAGACGGAAAAACGTCTGTGTATTTTTGAGCATATTTATTTCTCCAGACCAGACTCTTGTGTGGATGGCGTCAGCGTACATCATGCCAGAGTGACAGCAGGCGCTTGTCTGGCAATGGAGCATCCTGTACAGGCTGATGTTGTCATTGGGGTTCCTGATTCCGGTTTAGATGCAGCGATTGGATATGCAAGACAATCCGGGATTCCCTATGGAATTGGGTTTATCAAAAACAAATACATTGGTCGTACCTTTATTGCGCCTGGACAAAAAGTTAGAGAAGATAAAGTGAAAATTAAATTGAATGTGGTATCAGAAACAGTAAAAGGCAAACGTGTGGTTATGGTGGATGATTCCATCGTCAGAGGAACGACTTCTGCAAGAATCGTCAAATTGCTGCGGGAAGCAGGTGCAACAGAAGTACATGTGCGCTCTTCTGCACCTCCATTTCTGTTCCCCTGCTATTATGGTACGGATGTGGATTCCAAAAACGGATTGATTGCGGCGAACCACAGTATTGAGGAGATTTGTCAGATCATTGGTGCAGATTCGCTGGGATACTTGAACTTGGATCATCTGGGGATGCTGATGGGCGTACCGAAAGGCGAAGGATACTGCGCTGCTTGTTTTGATGGGAACTATCCGACGGATATTCCGAAGGAAACCAATAAAAACAGATTTGAAGGCAAGCTGAGCGAGAGGAGAGATAAGAAATGAAAAGCCACAGTGAAAGCTATAAAGCGGCAGGCGTGGATATCACAGCGGGATATCAGGCGGTAGAGTTGATGAAAAAGCATATTGCCAGAACGGTAACCGCAGGCGCGATGTCTGATATTGGCGGTTTTGGCGGTTTATTTGAAATGGATTTGACCGGCATGACCAAGCCTGTTCTGGTCAGTGGTACGGACGGCGTTGGTACCAAGCTGAAATTGGCATTTCTGATGGACAAGCATGACACGGTTGGCATTGACTGTGTGGCGATGTGTGTCAACGATATCATTTGCTGTGGCGCGAAGCCGCTGTTCTTCCTGGATTATATTGCGGTTGGGAAAAATTTCCCGGAGAAGGTAGCATCCATTGTTTCTGGCGTGGCAGAAGGTTGTGTGCAGTCCGGTGCAGCGCTGATTGGCGGAGAAACAGCGGAAATGCCCGGCTTTTATCCAGAGGATGAATATGATCTTGCAGGCTTTGCGGTAGGCGTAGTGGATAAAGACAAGATTCTGGATAATAAAACCATTGTGGAAGGCGATATGGTAATTGCACTGCCTTCCAGCGGGGTGCATTCCAATGGTTTTTCGCTGGTGCGCCGGGTGCTGGATGTGGAACATGCAGACATTCGGACGCCTTTGGCAGAACTGAATGGAAAGTCGATCGGAGAGACGCTGTTGGCGCCTACCAAAATTTATGTAAAACCCATGTTGGCGCTGTTTGAGGAAGTAAAGGTAAAAGCAGTTTCCCATATCACCGGCGGCGGATTTTATGAAAATATCCCCAGAAGCATTCCGAAAGGCTTTGGAGCGAAGATTGACAAAAACACACTGCGGATTCCGCCGATTTTTGATTTGATTGCGAAAAAAGGCAATATTCCCGAACGAGATATGTTCAATACCTTTAATATGGGTGTTGGTATGAGTGTTGTGGTAGCAAAAGAAGATGCACAAAAGGCGCTTGCCATTTTGCAGGCACAGGGTGAGGATGCATACATTATGGGTGAAATTATCCCATCTGGGGAAGGTGTGGTGATATGCTGAAAACAAAAATAGCTGTTTTTGTTTCCGGCGGCGGCACCAATTTGCAGGCGTTGATTGACGCGCAGCAAAACGGCTCGCTTTCCAGCGGTGAAATTGCGTTGGTGGTAGCAAGCAATCCTCAGGCATATGCATTGACAAGAGCGGCGGAACACGGAATTCCGTCCGCTGTTGTTGTACGCAGGGAGTTTCCGTCTCAGACAGCATATGAGGAAACACTGAAGGAGGTTCTGGCGGAATATGGAATCGAGATGATTGTGCTGGCAGGATTTATGTCGATTCTTAGTGAAAACTTTACATCTGCCTATCCCAAACGCATCATCAACATTCATCCATCTCTGATTCCATCTTTTTGCGGAAAAGGATATTATGGATTAAAGGTGCATGAAGCGGCGTTGGCATATGGCGTAAAGGTGACGGGAGCAACAGTACATTTTGTCAATGAAATTCCGGATGGTGGAGAAATTCTGTTGCAAAAAGCAGTGGAGGTCAAAGAAGGCGATACACCGGAAGCGTTGCAAAGGCGCGTGATGGAAGAAGCGGAATGGATATTGCTTCCAAAGGCAACGGAACAGGTGGCAAGGGACTTGCAGAAAGGAAAATAAACTATGGATATTTATCGTGTGGATACGATGACCGATTTGGTACGGGGAAATGCATATGTAGGCAGAGGTATTGTGATTGGAAAAACAGCGGATGGAACGAAGGCTGCAGTGGCATATTTTATTATGGGACGCAGTGAAAACAGCCGCAATCGCGTGTTTGTCGAACAGGGCGATGAGGTTGTGATTCATCCATTTGACGCGTCTAAAGTGGAGGATCCATCTTTGATCATTTATTCTCCCATCAAAACATGGGAGAATCATTTGATTGTGACAAACGGCGATCAGACGGATACGGTATACGATTTCCTGCGGGCAGGAAACACATTCGAAGAAGCGTTGGAAACCAGAGAATTTGAACCGGACGCACCGAATTTCACACCCAGAATCAGCGGTATGCTGACATTCCATGATATGGATTTTTCTTATAAAATGAGTATTTTGAAGAGTGCGGACGCGGTCGGAAGCGCTTGCAATCGCTATACGTTTGCCTACGCAGCAACAGCAGGATTGGGGCATTTTATTCATACGTATGTCTGTGACGGCAATCCGCTGCCTACGTTCCAAGGGGAACCGGAACGGGTATCCATACCGAATGATATTGATTTGTTTACCAAAGAAATTTGGGAAAATCTGGATGAACAAAATAAAATTTCCATTTATGTACGCTATATCGACTTGCAGACGGGTGCAGTGGAAAACAGAATGATCAATAAAAATCAATGAGGAGAACGCCTATGGACAGAACAAAAGAAACCTATCTTTCCCCATTCTCCACCAGATATTCCAGCAAGGAAATGCAGGAGGTTTTTTCGGAGCAGTTTAAGTTCCGTACCTGGAGAAGGTTATGGATCGCGCTTGCAAAAGCGGAACGGGCATTGGGATTGGATATTACGGAAGAACAAATTGCGCAGATGGAAGCCCATCGGGACGATATCAATTATGAAGTGGCAGAGGCACGGGAAAAAATCGTGCGTCATGATGTGATGAGTCATGTTTATGCCTATGGAAAGCAATGTCCGGCGGCAGAACCGATTATCCATCTGGGGGCAACCAGCTGTTATGTGGGAGATAATACGGATGTAATCATTATGCGTGAGGCTTCCCGGATCATATTGAAAAAAGCGGCGCAGGTGCTGAAAAATCTGGCAGACTTTGCGGCGGAATACAAAGGGCTGCCCTGCATGGCATATACCCATTTGCAGCCGGCACAGCTGACAACGGTGGGAAAACGTGCGACATTATGGATGTATGAACTTTCGCAGGATATCAAGGAGCTGGAGCACCGCTTAGACGAGCTGCTCTTGCTCGGGTCCAAAGGCACCACTGGCACACAGGCAAGCTTTATGGAGTTATTTGAAGGTGATGAAGCAAAGATTAAAAAAATGGAAGAAATGATTGCGGCAGCCATGGGATTTTCAGGTGTCGTTCCGGTTTCTGGACAGACTTACTCCAGAAAAGTAGACGCCTATTTCTTAGCGGTACTGTCCGGGTTTGCACAGAGTGCATATAAATTCTCCAATGATATGCGTATTTTGCAGTCCTTTGAAGAAATGGAAGAACCCTTTGAGAAGAATCAAATCGGTTCTTCTGCGATGCCCTATAAGCGCAATCCGATGCGCAGTGAACGGATGTCTGCTTTGGCAAGGTATGTCATTGTGGATGCGCTGAACCCGGCGTTGACAGCAGGCACGCAGTGGTTTGAACGGACGCTGGATGATTCCGCAAATAAGCGGATTTCTGTGGCAGAGGCATTTTTAGCAGTAGACGCGATTTTGAATATTTATATCAATGTAACCGGCGGGATTGTCGTATATGATAAGGTGATTCACCGCCGTGTGATGGAAAAACTGCCCTTTATGGCGACGGAGAATATTTTGATGCAGTCGGTGAAAAAGGGTGGAAACAGACAGGAACTGCATGAACGTTTGCGTACGCACTCCCATGCAGCGGCAGCAAAAGTAAAGTTGGAAGGCGGTCAAAATGATTTGATTGACCGCATCGCTGCAGATCCTGCATTTGCGTTGACAGAAGCGGAACTGCATGCAGAGTTGGATCCGAAGCGATATATTGGAAGATGTGAATCTCAGGTGGATGAATTTTTGAACGAGGTCATTGCACCGATTTTGGAAAGATGGCATGATACAGAAATTCAGGCAGAATTGAACGTTTGAGTAGAGGAGGAAAGATCGGCATGAAAGAATTTGAGTTGAAATATGGCTGCAATCCCAATCAGAAACCGGCAAAAATTTATATGGCGGACGGCAGTGATCTGCCCATTGAAATATTGAACGGAAAACCGGGATATATCAATTTTTTGGATGCCTTTAACAGCTGGCAATTGGTAAAAGAATTGAAAGAAGCGCTAGGAATGCCGGCGGCAACATCCTTTAAGCATGTCAGCCCAACTTCCGCAGCAGTTGGCGTTCCGATGAGTGCAGAGTTAAAGAAAGCCTGCTTTGTTGAGGATATTGAAGGGCTGGATGATTCCCCGATTGCGCTGGCATATGCCAGAGCCAGAGGGACGGATAGAATGTGTTCCTTTGGAGATTGGGTTGCGCTCAGCGACGAGTGCGACGAAGTGACAGCGCGTCTGCTCAAAAGAGAAGTTTCCGACGGAATCATTGCGCCGGGATATACGCCGGAAGCATTGGAAATCCTCAAAAGCAAACGGAAAGGGAACTATAATATCGTCAAGATAGATCCCAATTTTGTGCCGGAACAACAGGAGATCAAACAGGTTTACGGGATTACGTTTGAACAGGGCAGAAACAATTTCAAGATTGATCACACCTTATTGGAAAATATTGTGACGGAACATAAAACGCTTCCGGATGCGGCAAAACGGGATTTGATTATTGCGCTGATTACACTGAAATATACCCAGTCCAATTCTGTATGCTTTGCCAAAGATGGACAGGCAATTGGAGTGGGTGCGGGACAGCAGTCCAGAATCCACTGTACCAGACTGGCGGGGAATAAAGCGGATGTATGGCATTTGCGTCAGCACGAGAAAGTTTTGAATCTGCCCTTTTTGCCGACTGTGGGCAGACCGGACAGAGATAATACCATTGATGTGTATATCTCCGATGATTATGAAGATGTACTGGCAGAAGGCACATGGCAGAACTTCTTCTCGGAAAAGCCGGAACCGCTGACCAGAGAAGAAAAACGGGCATATTTGGATACGATTACCGGTGTGGCGCTGGGAAGCGATGCATTCTTCCCCTTTGGCGATAATATTGAACGTGCGGCAAAAAGCGGCGTTACCTATATTGCAGAACCCGGCGGATCCATTCGAGATGATCATGTCATTGAAACCTGTAACCGTTTTGGTATGGTCATGGCGTTTACAGGCATGAGATTGTTCCACCACTAACAAAGGGGAGGTTAGAGAGGCATGAAAGTAATGGTCGTAGGCGGCGGTGGCAGAGAGCATGCTATCGTAAAGAAGATCAAAGAAAATCCTGCTGTGACAGAGTTGTATGTGTTGCCGGGAAACGGCGGAATTGCACAGGATGCGATCTGTGTGGATATTGGTGCGAAAGATATTGACGGTATTGTGGCATTCGCAAAGGAAAAAGCTATTGATTTTGCGATTGTGGCTCCAGACGACCCATTGGTATTGGGTGCTGTGGATGCATTGGAAGCCGTTGGAATCTCTTGTTTTGGACCGAATCGAAATGCGGCGATTTTGGAAGGCAGTAAAGTGTTTTCCAAAAACCTCATGAAAAAATACCAGATTCCGACAGCGGCATATGCTGTGTTTGACCATGCGGCAGATGCACTGGCATATCTGGAGACAGCACCCATTCCAACGGTGATTAAAGCAGATGGTTTGGCACTGGGAAAAGGCGTAATCATTGCAGAAACAAGAGAACAGGCGAAAGAGGCTGTACATACCATTATGGAGGACAAAATATTTGGCGCCAGCGGTGACCAGATTGTGATAGAGGAATTTTTGACAGGACCGGAAGTGTCTGTGCTGGCGTTTACAGACGGTAAGACCGTGGTTCCGATGGTTTCTTCTATGGATCATAAACGCGCGCTGGACGGCGATCAAGGGCTGAATACCGGCGGTATGGGGACCATTGCGCCCAATCCGTACTATACCGAAGCAATTGCGGCAGAATGCATGGAAAAGATATTCCTGCCAACGATGCATGCGATGAATGCAGAGGGAAGAACGTTCAAAGGATGCCTGTATTTTGGTTTGATGCTGACAGCCGATGGTCCGAAGGTCATTGAATATAACTGTCGTTTTGGAGACCCGGAAACACAGGTGGTACTGCCGCTGTTGGAAAGCGATCTGTTGACGATTATGCAGCAAATTGCCGCAGGTACGCTGGCAGAAGCGGAAGTTGCATTCAGCAAAAAATCTGCTTGCTGTGTGATTCTGGCATCGGAGGGCTATCCTGGCAAATATGAGACTGGTTACGAAATTACATTGCCGGCAGATACCAGCCGGATTTTTGTGGCGGGTGCAAAAGTCAAAGACGGTAAGCTCCTGAGCGGCGGCGGTCGTGTATTGGGTGTCACGGAAGTGGCAGATACTCTGGCGGAAGCGGTGGAAAAGGCGTATGAAACGGTAAAAACCGTCCATTTTGCAAATGCATATTATCGGAAGGATATTGGGAAAAAAGCCCTTGCGGCGGAGGTGTAACATCTATGGTTTACAGAATTTATGTGGAGAAAAAACAGGGATTGCAGACAGAAGCGGATAGTCTGCGCAATGATCTGGTTAATCTGTTGGGGATGAAAGGACTGACAGGACTACGGATTTTGAATCGGTATGATGTGGAACATATTGATGAAACGTTGTTTGACTACTGCAAAACAACGGTTTTTTCCGAACCGCAGCTGGATCATCTTCTGACAGAGATTCCACAGGACGGTGCATCGGTATTTGCGGTGGAATTTTTGCCAGGGCAGTTTGACCAGCGGGCGAATTCTGCGGCAGAATGTATCCAGATTATTTCCAAGCAGGATCGGCCATTGGTCAAAAGCGCGAAGGTGTACCTGCTGTATGGCGAATTGTGTGAAACGGATATAGAAGCCATCAAAAAATATGTCATTAACCCTGTGGAATCCAGAGAGGCGTCATTGGCAGAGGCGGATACGCTGGAAATTGCCTATGAGATTCCTACCGCTGTCGCAACATTGGACGGGTTTTTGACAATGGAGGAAGCGGCACTGGCACAGTTTATCGCTGACCAGGGATTGGCGATGGATTTGGATGATATCAAGGTATGCCAGGCATATTTCCAAAGCGAACACAGAGATCCTACCATTACAGAAATTAAAATGATTGATACGTATTGGTCGGATCATTGTCGGCATACGACATTTTTGACAACCATTGACCACGTGACGTTTGAAGACGACCTGCTGCAACAGGCATATCAAGAATATTTACAGACCAGAGAAGCCATTGGGCGTACCAAACCCATCAATTTGATGGACATTGGCACGATTGTGGCGAAGCTGCTCAAACAGCAGGGAAAGCTGGAAAAGCTGGACGAATCGGAAGAAATCAATGCCTGCACCGTCAAAATTGATGTGGAAGTGGCAGACAGAGTGGAAAAATGGCTGTTGCTGTTCAAGAATGAAACCCATAATCATCCGACAGAAATCGAGCCCTTTGGCGGCGCGGCAACCTGTGTCGGCGGCGCTATCCGAGATCCCTTGAGCGGACGTTCCTATGTATATGCCGCTATGCGCGTGACGGGCGCTGGGAATCCACTGACACCGGTGTCTGAAACATTGCAGGGAAAACTGCCGCAGCGCAAAATTGTAACGACAGCGGCGGCTGGCTACAGCTCCTATGGAAATCAGATCGGTTTGGCAACCGGGCAGGTAGACGAGCTTTATCATGACGGTTATGTAGCAAAGAGAATGGAAATCGGTGCGGTTATCGGTGCTGCACCGGCGGAAAATGTACGCAGAGAACGCCCGCAGGCAGGAGATATTGTGATTTTGCTGGGTGGCAGAACAGGGCGCGATGGCTGTGGCGGCGCGACGGGTTCTTCGAAATCCCATACGTTACAGTCGCTGGAAAGCTGCGGGGCAGAAGTCCAGAAAGGAAACGCACCGGAAGAAAGAAAACTGCAAAGATTGTTCCGCAATGGAGAAGCCTCCCGTTTGATTAAGCGCTGCAATGATTTTGGCGCAGGCGGTGTGTCGGTTGCCATTGGGGAATTGGCAGACGGGTTGGAAATCAATTTGAATGCCGTGCCGAAAAAATATGAAGGGTTGGACGGCACAGAGCTGGCGATCAGTGAATCTCAGGAAAGAATGGCGGTCGTGGTGGCTGCAGAAGATGTGGAACGATTCAAAGAGCTGGCATATGCGGAAAACCTGGAAGCGACCGTTGTGGCAGAAGTGAAAGCAGAGCCGTATTTGGTGATGTATTGGAATGGAAAGAAGATTGTCAATGTTTCCAGAGAATTCCTCAATTCTAATGGTGCAGAAAAACATATTGACATTGCACCTGCCGCACCGGAACCGTATGAGAAAGAAATCAAAGAGGATTTCAAAGAGGCATATTTGGATTTAGCAGGCGACTTAAATGTCTGCTCCAAACGTGGATTATCCGAGCGTTTTGATTCTACCATTGGCGCAGGTACGGTTTTGATGCCATTTGGCGGTAAGTACCAGAGAACACCCATCCAGGCAATGGTAAACAAGGTGTCCATGGAAAAAGAGGATACCAAGACTTGTTCTTTGATGGCATGGGGATATAACCCGTATATTGCAGAAAAGAGCCCATATCATAGTGCCTATCTGGCAGTTGTGGAATCCGTGGCAAAACTGATTGCCACCGGCGCGAAATTTGAAGATGTCTATCTGTCCTTCCAGGAGTATTTCGAAAAGCCCATGAAGGATCCGAAACGTTGGGGAAAACCGTTGGCGGCGTTGTTGGGTGCCTTTATGGCGCAAAAGGGATTGGAAATTGCTGCTATTGGCGGGAAGGATTCCATGAGCGGAACGTTTGAGCATATTGATGTACCGCCAACGCTGGTGTCGTTTGCAGTCACAACGGAACATATGCGCCATATTCTTTCTCCGGAATTCAAAGGAGAAAACCATAAGGTGGTGTTGCTGCGTCCGGTATATGACCAAAATGGGCTGCCTACGGCAGACAGTTTGAAAGCGCTGTTTGCACAGGTCCATGATCTGATGCGGGCAGGCAAGGTGTGTGCGGCATATACTCCGACGTATGGCGGTGTAGCGGAAGCCGTGCTGAAGATGACCATGGGCAATGCCATTGGATTCACCTATGCGGACGGACTGAGTCAGGAAGCCCTCTTCGGCTACCAATACGGCGCCTTTGTACTGGAATTATGTGCAGAGGACGAGATCGGAATGCTGCTGGGAAGAACCGGTGGGAAGGCGATGGTAAAAGACGGTGTTTCCATTGCACTGCAAGAACTGTATGATGTGTATGAAAACAAGCTGGAACCGATTTATACCTGCAATCTGGAAACGGAAACAAAGGAAATCCCTGCCTTTACGTATCGTGCGGAACAGCTCGCAAAACCGCGGATGTCCTTTGCAAAACCAAAGGTGCTGATTCCGGTATTCCCGGGTACCAACTGTGAATACGATTCGGCAAAAGCGATGGAGCGCGCCGGCGCAGAAGCGGAAATTTTTGTCATCAATAATTTGTCGGCGGCGGGGATTGCACATTCTGTGGAAAACTTTGCTAAGAAACTGCAGGAAAGCCAGATGATCTTTATTCCGGGCGGTTTCTCCGGCGGAGATGAACCGGATGGTTCCGGGAAATTCATCACAGCCTTTTTCCGCAATCCGGAGATCAAAGAAGCGGTGACAAGGCTGCTGGAAGATCGGGATGGATTGATTTGCGGTATTTGCAATGGATTCCAGGCGCTGATTAAACTGGGGTTGGTGCCTTATGGAAAAATTATAGATACGGATGAAACCTGTCCGACATTGACGTACAATACCATCCACAGACACCAATCCAAGCTGGTGCGCACGCGTGTGGCTTCCAACAAATCTCCTTGGCTTGCGAATGTACAGCCCGGCGATATCTTTACGGTACCCATTTCTCATGGGGAAGGTCGTTTGCTGGCAGAGGAAACGCTGCTGCGGCAACTGGCGGAAAATGGTCAGGTATTGACGCAATATGTGGATGAGAACGGCAATCCCACGAATGATATTCAATACAATCCCAATGGCTCAGCCTTTGCCATCGAAGGACTGCTTTCTCCGGATGGACGTGTGCTGGGTAAGATGGGACACTCCGAAAGAATTGCCGATGGACTGTATCAGAACGTACCTGGCACCTTTGATATGAAATTATTCCAATCCGCAGTGGAGTATTGGAAATAAACGAAGTTTGATCCCGTGTCCTTTTGGACACGGGATTTTTTATATTACATCCATCAAACTTTCTGGCGGTCCGGGAGGGAATCCGGCGGCTTTCTTTCCGTAAGAAACCGTGTGCCTGCATTCGCAAAGACATCAGAAACACATAGGAATTTTTCATCGGAATGGTTTGAAGCCATACCAGTTGAGAATGCTAAGAATAGATGGGTTTTGTGCCAAAGCGGCGGAGCCGGTAAGGGAACCGAATTTGCCGATATCGGAACAAAAAAGCAGGAAATCCGAAAAAAATGGTGGAAAACGGGAGAAGATTATGTTTTTAGAAAATATGCTTCCGATAACATTCGACTAAAAAAAGCGTATGAATCAAAAAAAGTTTTCCAATGCATCAAACTTTTTTTAACCGGAGATGCTCTATATAGTAGACGCGTCAAATGAAGAAAAAGGAGGCTTTGACCTTGACAACGGAAGAAACAGCGGCATGGGTGATTCGGATGCAGGCGGGAGAAGACAATGCATTTGACGTCCTGTTTGCCGCATACCAACAACAAGCGGTGCGCACTGCTGCCCTGATCTGCGGCGATGCTTCTATGGCGGAGGATATTACGCAGGAAGCTTTTGTTACTTGTATGCTGCAGATATCATCCCTGCGGAATCCATATCGTTTTCCGGCTTGGTTTTTTCAGATCTTAACCAGATGTGCATGGAAATATGCGAAAAAGGCGAATAAGCTAGTTCCATCAGAAGCGCTGTCCGCACATCAGGCAGATGGATTGCCGCCGGTATTCGATCATTATCCAAGTGAGAAAAGGGCGATGTATGAGAGTCTGTACCGCGCCATAGACGGTCTGGGACGGAAACAGAGAACCACCGTTATTTTATACTATTTCAATGATTTTTCGGTCAAAGAAATCGCACAAATTACATCTTCTCTGGAAGCGACGGTAAAATCCAGATTGTTTGCGGCAAAAAAACAATTGCAACAGGTGTTGGCAGCAGAGGAAGTACGGGAAAAGGGGGCGTTGGTTTATGAAAAAAGATGAACTGGATCGCGTGATTGCGCACGCATTGGAAGAACGAGTATCGGATTTGGAGGCTTCTAGTGGAATGTTGGAGCAGATCAGACGAGAAGCGAACCAACGGCGAAAGGAGAGCGTTTCTATGAAATTGTTTACACCAAAAAGAATAGCAGCAGTTGCAATTTTGTGTTTTGCATCGGTGACTTGTTATGCGGCTGTGAATCTGGCAGGAACGGTGGGTCACAGCAACAATCATATTCAAACATACGCGCAGCTGGAACAGGGAGAGGAAACCGTCGGTTTTGATATGAAAACGATAGAATCGTTCAGCAATGGATTTGTATTTAAAAACGGTGGAACCGGAGAAACCTATGGAGTGGACGAAGCAGGCAATCCCATTGGAGAAGCCTATCAAAGCCTGAGCGTTTCCTATGAAAAAGATGGAAAATGGTTGGTTGTTACTGCACAAAATGGGGATCCCAATGTGGATGCCGGACAGAGCGCGTGGGAAGGGTACAGCAGCCAGCTGTATAAATTTGTACCGCCTGATTATCAACTGACAGAAGAGGATCTCGAGCGGGAAGCCAGTGGTGAATTGGTGATTTCCTATGGTAGTGCAGAAGTGGAAGAAAGCCAGATGGAAAATTATTTTTGGCAGGATGGCGGATTGTATTACAGTATGACCGCACAGGATTGTCAGTTGGGCGAAGAAGGGATGACGCAGATGGTGCAGGAATTGATGGCATCGAATGACTGATGAAGCAAACAACGCTGGAAAACGCGCATGTACGAACTTTCTGTAATCCAACACAACAATGGGTATTCGGAAGATATTCCGAATACCTGTTTTTTTTGATAAATGTTCTATTTTCATGTATCTCCCGCGGAATATCAAAAATGCAAACAGCTGTTTTGGGGATACTAACAAGATACGCCGCAAGACAGAAGTAGGCAGAGCGCCAAGATGTTTTCGGAAGGCGATTGCCAGAGATAGCCATAATTTGTATGAATGGAACCAATGGCAGAAAACGGAAAGCTGGAATTGAACCGCCAGGTTGTGAAAGGAGGTATGATTGGACGGGAGATGGCATACGGTTGGATTGGGAAGATTTTCATGAGCAGACGGTCGTCATTTGGGAAGATACATAGAGGGGAAAAGGCTTTTCCATTGGTGATGGTCTGAAACGGGAGGAAAAGAAAAGTACAGCAATTGCATAAAAATAGCATATGACTCAAAAAGCAACAGACGGTTGCTTTACAGATACTGCGGTTTCGGATATCATGAAACAGAAAGGATGTGATCAGATGGAAACAAAAGAAGTACTGCGGCAGATACGAAAAGCAAACCGTCTCACGCAGGAAGAGATGGCAGAGCGGCTGATGGTGACAAGGCAGGCGGTCAGCCGCTGGGAAACGGGAGACACAGTGCCAAACACGGATACGCTGCAACGGATTTCCAGGCAATTTCATGTATCCATTCATACATTGTTGGGGACACCGCAGCATTTGATTTGCCAATGCTGTGGGATGCCGATGAATGAGGATGTGTTGTTGAGTCAAGAACAAGATGGAAGTTTTAACGAAGAATACTGCAAATGGTGTTATGCAGAGGGGAAATTTACCTATGACTCAATGGAGAGTCTCATTCAAACTTGTGTTCCGATTCTGATGGAGCAGTATCCAGATATCGATGAAAGGACGCTGCGGCAGATGATGCAACAGCAGCTCCCGCAGTTAAAACGGTGGAAGGAGGATCAGAAATCCTAGCACAATGGGGCACCAGAAGCATTCAGATTCCTTTTTTGTTGTAATCCAGCGGTTCTTGAATCAACCGGGCGGGTTCAATTGTTAAAACCGTTTTTTCTCTTGTGTGGCGTTGAAGCGCATATTGGCGCTGTAAAGGATCCGTAAAAATGGCTCGCTGCTTCTGTATCAGAATCGTTCCGTACTCAGCCGGGTTATTGTTTCGCAGAAAGAACGCTGCAGAATGGATGCTTCGCAAGGGCAAGATGCAGGGGTGCGGTAAAAGCGAATTTTGTACGAAGAATCAGCCCTTTTGGGATACGGATAAACACAAAAAGGCAGAATGAATGTTTTTCATATGCAAAGAGCATTCCCCTACAATGGGGAATGCTCTTTCGGGAATATAAGCTGTATACAAAGAAGAAACGAAAGGGTTGCAGAGGTTCCCTTTTCTGGAGGTATTATCCTTGATACTCCGTGTCATCGACATCCAAGGCTTCTACCAGATGGACTTCCGGATATTTTTGCATAAAATTATTGAGGGTGTACTGGTTGGCAAACAGCAGAATGGGGCGATCGAAGTGATCGTATACCAGTGTGCTTCTGGCAACCAGATATTCTTTGATATCTTTGGGCGAATCAGGTGCGACCCAACGGGCAACACTATAATCCAAGGGTTCCATGCGAACTTCGGAATGATATTCGTTGTTCAGGCGGTATTCAAACACTTCAAATTGCAGCTGCCCTACAGCACCCAAGATTACGTCGTTGAATTCGTTGTGATAAACCTGAATGGCGCCTTCTTGAGCAAGTTGCTGGACGCCTTTATGGAACTGCTTTGCTTTCAGGGAATTGACCGGATGCACCCGCATGAACAATTCCGGCGGGAAGGTGGGCAGCGGTTCAAAGAACAGTTTTTCCTTGCAGTCAGTGAGCGTATCGCCAATCTGATAGTTTCCGCTGTCATAGATGCCGATGATATCGCCCGCAATGGCGGTTTCCACAGTTTCCCGGTCATTTGCCATTAGATGGGTGGATTGGCTGAGCTTCATCTGTTTTCCGGTACGAGAGAGGGTGACAGACATACCTCTGGTAAAGGTACCGGAACAGATGCGGAAAAATGCCAGCCGGTCTCGATGCGCAGGGTTCATGTTTGCTTGAATTTTGAAGATAAACCCACTGAAGAAAGAATCGGTTGGTTTGACTTCTCCGGTGGTCGTCTTTCGAGGTCCGGGGGCGGGAGACCATTCCAGGAAATGTTTCAAAAACGGAGTGATCCCAAAGTCTGCTAATGCGGAACCAAAAAAGACGGGAGAAAGTTTTCCTTCCGCAATGGCTTTCAGGTCAAAAGGGTTGCCGGCGCCGTCCAGCAATTCCATTTCTCCGCGCAAAATATCCAAATTGGCATCGGAAATCACACCTTCCAAGGTATCACCAAATACGCCGTTTGCGCCAAGTTCGATTACCCCGTTCTTTTGTTTGTATAAATAAACTTTATTTTCCAGTCGATCATAGATTCCTTCAAAGGTCAATCCATTGCCGATCGGCCAGGTGATGGCTGTGGAAGGCAGCCCCAATGCGTCTTCTAAATCTGCCATACAGTCCAGCGGATCTTTGGACTGGCGGTCTAATTTATTGATGAATGTAAAAATCGGAATTTCCCGCATGCTGCATACTTTGAACAATTTCACCGTCTGCGCTTCCACGCCTTTTGCTGCGTCAATGACCATAACGGCGCTGTCGACAGAGGTCAAAATCCGGTAGGTATCTTCTCCAAAGTCATTATGTCCGGGGGTATCCATGATGGAAACGACTTTTCCGTCGTATTCAAACTGCATAACAGAAGAGGTGACGGAAATTCCTCTTTGTTTTTCGATTTCCATCCAGTCACTTGTTGCAAATTTGGCATTCCGTCTTGCTTTTACCGTACCGGCTTCCCGGATGGCGCCACCATGCAGCAGCAACTTTTCTGTTAGTGTGGTTTTCCCGGCGTCTGGATGGGAAATAATTCCAAAAATCCGCCGTTTTTGAATCGCTTCCAGATTACTCATGTGCATATTCCTTTCTGATTGGTTCTATTTCCGTGATCATTGTTCTGTCCATAACATTTCTATTCTAACCGAAATCGGATAAAAATGGAATAAAAAAATGCAGAATTTCATGCAGAAAGTAAAAAATGCAGTATCTGGCAAAAATACATTGACGAGCGTTTGTCTTTGGATTACAATAAAAGAAAAACAGAACTATCTATTTTAGAAGCGTTACGGAGGTATATTATTATGATGAAAGTAACAAGCACAGACAAAGCACCCGCAGCAATTGGACCTTATTCTCAGGCGATTGAAGCAAATGGTTTCCTGTTTGCATCTGGTCAGGTTCCCATTGATCCCGCTGTTGGCGATGTGGTAGCAACTGGTATTGTAGATCAGGCAGAACAGGTAATGAAAAACATTGGCGCGATTTTGGAAGCAAACAACCTGACATACACAGATGTTATCAAAACCACATGCTTCTTGGCAGATATGGGTGATTTTGCAACATTCAACGAAGTTTACGGCAAATATTTCACAAGCAAACCTGCACGTTCCTGTGTCGCAGTAAAAACACTGCCGAAGAACGTACTGTGCGAAGTGGAAATCATTGCAGTAACAGCAAAATAATGCTGTTTTTTCAGAAAAAGCCAGCATTTATATAGTCAGGAAAAAGGATTTATATCAGACACTTTCTCAGAAAAAAACAATGGAGGGGACAGATTTTTTTTGGAAACGGTCGAATACCGTTTCTTTCCATTGTTTTCCAAAGGATATAAATCCTTTTTATTTTTTCTTGAGTGTGAAAGCGGGAAAGAAAAGCGATGTTTCTGCATGAGTGATGAAAAACCCTTTGCCGCGGCAAATCCATCTTTTGGAGGCGGTCTTGTACATCAATGGTGCAAACCATAGAAAAAAGGAAAAAAAGTATTGACAGAATACAGAAAGCATAGTAAAATGGAGAAGTCGTCGAGGCGTGGCTCAGCTTGGTAGAGCGCTACATTAGGGATGTAGAGGTCGCAAGTTCAAATCTTGTCGCCTCGACTATACAAAAACTCGTTAAAACGTTGCCGCAATGTTTTGACGAGTTTTTTTGCAATTAGGGAAGGATGAATATTTGGGAAGCTCTGAGGAGAAGCAAGCGACAGTGCGAAATAGGGGTGAGAAAGTGGAAAAGGACTATGGAGCCATGGAGAGTGCGGCGTTGGTGCCATTGGCAAAGCAAGGAGACATGCAGGCGTTGGAGCAGTTGCTGCTGCGGCATGAAAGGATGGTGTACCACATTGTGCTGCGTACGATGGGGCAGGAGGAAGATGCCAAAGACATCTCTCAAGAGGTATGGCTGAAAGTATATCGAAATCTGAAGCAGTTTGATGAAAAAGCTGCATTTTCTACATGGGTCTACCGAATCGCGGTCAATACCTGTATTGATGAGATGCGCAGGCGAAAAGGCAAACAAACCTACTCGCTGGAGCAGGAAATGGAGGACATGGAAGGCAGTCATCAGAAGCAATTTGCGGATCCATCCGAGACGCCGGAAGAACGGTTGATGCGCAATGAATTACAGCAAGAGGTGCTGCGTGCGATGAAGGCGCTGTCTCCAGAGCATAAAACAGCGATTGTACTGCGGGAAATCCAGGGGTTTTCCTACGAGGAAATCGCAGAGATTACAGCAACGCCATTGGGTACAGTAAAATCCAGGATTTCCCGCGCCCGGATACAGTTAAAGGAAGAAATTTTGAAAAATCGGGAACGAAAACAAGAAAATCATCGTCAAACAGGCAGAAAGGAGGGAAGGCGATCATGAAATGTGAACAATGCAGGGAGCTGTTATGGGATTATGCAGCGCATACGCTGTCAGAGTCACAGATGGAAGAAGTGGCAGCGCATTTGGAATGCTGTAGGGCATGTGCGTTGGAGGAACAGGAAATCAGAAAACTAGAAAATGCCTTGCATGCCCTTCCCGAGGTAGAACTGCCGGAAGGATATCATCAGGAATTGATGGCGCGTATTGCGAAAGAGACAGCGCAGGCGGAACATTCGGTTATCCCTCTGCGAAAAAACGGCAGAGGCGGTTGGAAAAACTTAGGGCTGATTGCCGCAGCAGTATTAGTATTGGCTGCAGCAGGCGGTATACAAGGAATTGAGCAGATGCGTCAAACGCAGCAGGAGATGGTGGCAGAAGTGGAAATGCAGGCGAGTGGAGGAAATCAGACCGTACTAGAGAAAGATGCGGCAGAGCCACAGGATACCGCATTACCGAAATCACAGGAGACTGCATTGCCCAAAACACAGGATACGACAGAAAAGCTCGGTGCGGCGGACAGTGAGTCTGCGGAAATGCAATATGGGGACACACAGGAGATGTCGTCTCAGTTGCAGGAGAAAAGCAGCATAGAAACCGAAGGTATACAGCAGCGCTCTTCTGTGATGGAGAAACAGACAGAAGTACCGGTACAGCAGCAAATAGTGACCGAAAACAATGAGGTGCAGGCGCAGGTCCCACGAACAGCATCTGCGCCACAGGATACCTTGACGGATATGCAGCCATATAGTGCGGTACAGACGGCAGAAGAGGATCAGATTGCAGCAGGAGCCGGAACAGAAGAAGCGGGAGATTTTTCTCTGCAAAGCCTTGCGGCAGTCCATGCGGTGTTGGAAGTGACGGATATTCCAACGGCATTGGAGGAAATACGCCGCATTACTGCAGAGATGGGGATGACAGAATCCAGTATGGAGCAAGATCGCATTACGGTTTCTGTGTCTGCGGAACAAACCGCGGATTTTTATAAACATCTGCAGGAAGTGGGCACTTTGACAACAGAGGAACTTCATGCAGCGGATGCAGCGTATGTGGAGATTACCGTGCAGTTACAGCAGGCATCTGAAGAGGAACCGCAGCAATCAGGAAACAGCCAAGAGCGTGACTTCCAATAGGGAGCATGCTCTTCTTTTTTTACTGGAAATGCAGAAGGAAAAGAGAAGCGGTTTGGCTGTAAGAGGAAAAGTCTTTATGCCAGAAATAGCAGAAAACACTGCACTGTTTTTTGTTTACAGTACAGCCGTTCTCTCTCATATCCCATGTATGGCATATGGCGAGCAGAACAGAGCGAGGAGCAGATAACGGTAAAACAGATGAAAACGAGAATGGAGGATTGAGTTTGCTGGTAGTACATGGGATAAACGCATTGGACATGGGATGGATTTAGAGAATACTTTTGTTCGGCAATGATGGAACATGCGCACGGGCAGCTGCCGCCAGTGCATTGTCTGTTCTGGAACAGGAGGAGCGAAAAACGCCAGCCAGACGGGCAGAACGGCAATGGTACGTCTGCCGGTGCAGATTGCTGCATACAGATTGGAATTGTCAGTATACAAAGCGAGGTCGGATGTTGTCTGCGAAAAAGAATACACATGGAGAGAAGAAGCCGGTTGGAAGGGGTCACGTTTTTCTGGAAGAAATGGGATTTTGGATATATTTAGCAGAGAGAAGCGATTGAAAAGAGGAAAAAACAGGCAAGGCAGGACGTTCGGATAGGATGCTGCTTGTTTGCAAGGCTATACAATTTGCCGAAAAGCAAAAACGGAATTTAAGAAAAACGGACATACCTTACAAACTTTAACAATCTACTTGACTAAAGTGTTAAACTGTTTTAATATGAAGGAAACAACGGTTGGAGGTGCAAAATGATTGCTTGGGACGGATTGCTGACAAAAGAGGAGCAAACCATTTTTCGACTGCGGGCATTGTTTGAACAGTATGGATACCGCAGATTTAAGATGAGTAAGTTTGAAGAATATGACTTTTACGCAGAAAACCGCAGTTTTCTGACGACAAAAAATATCATTACATTTCATGGTATGCAAGGACATCTGCTGGCACTGAAGCCGGATGTGACGTTATCCATCGTCAAACAGACGAAAGGAAACATGCAGTGCCCGGAGCGGGTGTATTACCACGAAAATGTATACCGTGCGCAGCGAGATGCCGGAGAATATCGGGAGATTATGCAGGTGGGACTGGAATATCTGGGAGAAGTGGATGACTACACCATCTGCGAGGTGGTGCTGCTGGCAAAAAAGAGTTTGGACAGCATCAGCCGGCGCTCCGTATTGGATATTTCCCATATGGGTTTTGTGAGCGGACTGCTGGAAGAAACCGGTTTGCCGGCATCTGTCCAGAAGCGGCTGCTGGAATGCGTAGGCGGCAAAAAGGCGCATGAAATTGTGCGGATTTGTGCAGAGCATGCGGTGGATACAGCGTTGACGGAATGTATTGCGCAGATGTCGATACTCCATGGTCCGTTGTGCGAAATGCTGCCCCAGGCACGGGCGTTATGCCGCAATGGGAAAATGGAGCAGGCAGTGTCGGAATTGGAGACGCTGGCGAACAATTTGCAAGCCTGTGTCTATGCCGAAGGGGTGCATTTGGATTTTTCTGTAGTCAATGACATGGATTATTATAACGGGATTATTTTCCAGGGCTTTCTGGATGGGATCCCGACAGGGGTGCTTTCCGGCGGCAGGTATGACAATTTGGTACACAAATGTGGAAAGGACGCCGATGCCATTGGATTTGCCGTATATGTAGATCAATTGGAGCGTTATGATCAGGAAGAGAAGGCATACGATGTAGATGCGCTGTTGCTGTGTGATGAAAGCACAGATACCATTGCCAGACTGCGGGCAGTTCAGATGCTGCAAAGCATGGGGCTTTCGGTGGCGGTGCAAAAAGAAGATCACGGCAGGCTGAAATATAAACAGCTGTGCAGGCTGCATGAAAGCGGGGTAGAGGTCATTGGCTGAATACTTAAATATTGCACTGCCAAAGGGCAGATTAGGAGAGCGGGCATATGCGATGCTGGACGGTATCGGCTTTGGATGTCCGTCGATTTTGGAGCAAAACCGGAAGCTGATTTTTGAGAATACGGAAAACCGGGTGCGGTATTTCTGGGTGAAGCCGTCGGATGTGGCGGTGTATGTCGAAAGAGGCGCGGCGGATGTGGGCATTGTTGGGAAGGACATCCTGCTGGAACAAAATGCGGAGGTGTATGAGCTGCTGGATCTGGGGATTGGCGTCTGCCGTATGGCGGTAGCCGGATTCCGGGGGACGCGGATCAGCACAGACCGCACGCTGCGGGTGGCAACCAAATATCCCAATATTGCCAGAGAATATTTCCGCAGTCAGAGCATTGAAATTGAGATCATCCAGCTGCATGGTTCCATCGAGATTGCGCCGATCCTGCACATGTCTGATGTGATTGTGGACATTGTGGAAACAGGTACGACGCTGCGGGAGAATAATCTGGAGCCATTGGAAACGATTGTACCCATCAGCGCAAGACTGATTGCCAATAAGGCAAGCTACCAGTTCAATCGGGAGCGGATGCTGGAAATGTGCCGGCGGATGGATGCACTGAGAAACGAACGAAAGGAGGGTGTCGGGCGTGATTCGACAGTATCGATATAACGAAATTTCCGTAACGGAAATCATGGGGCGCAAAGAAGAACATGCAGATGTGTCAGAGCAAGTGGCAAGAATCCTGGCGGATGTCCGACGGGAACAGGATGCGGCGTTGTTTCGTTATGGCGCCCAGTTTGACCAGGCAGTGCTGGACACCCTGGAAGTGACAGAACAGGAACGCAAACAGGCTTTGGCAGAAGTGGATGACGGGTTTTTGGATATCCTGCGTACAGCAGCAGCCAATATCCGGGCATTCCATGAAAAACAGAAGCGGCAGGGGTTTGTGATCACAGAAACCAATGGCGTTGTACTGGGACAGAAAATAACGCCGTTGGATCGTGTGGGCATCTATGTGCCGGGTGGGACGGCAAGCTATCCCTCTACGGTGCTGATGGATGCCATTCCGGCAAAGATCGCCGGTGTTAGGGAAATCATCATGGTAACGCCTGCCAAAGGCGGGAAGATTGCGCCGGTGATTTTGGCAGCAGCAGAGATTGCCGGCGTTGACCGGATATTCAAAGTTGGGGGCGCACAGGCCGTGGCGGCGCTGGCATACGGAACAGAGAGCATACCGAAGGTAGATAAAATCGTCGGACCGGGTAACGCCTATGTCGCAGAGGCAAAGAAGCAGGTGTTTGGCCGTGTGTCCATTGACATGATTGCAGGACCCAGTGAGATTTTGATTCTGGCGGATGACAGCTGCGATGCGGAAATTGTCGCCGCGGACATGCTCTCTCAGGCAGAGCATGACAAGCTGGCGAGTGCTGTACTGGTGACGGACAGCCAACGGCTGGCAGACGCCGTGGCGCTGGAGATTGAACGGCAGATCCCGCTGCTGCCCCGGGCGGAAATTGCAAGGGCGTCCATTGACGTCTATGGCAAGATCCTGTTGGCGGAGTCTATGGCACAGGCAGTGGAAATTTCCAATGAAATTGCGCCAGAGCATTTGGAGATTTGTGTGGATGATCCGTTTGCCTATCTGGCAGGCATCCGTCATGCTGGCTCGATCTTTTTGGGGAAATATGCGCCGGAAGCATTGGGGGATTATTTTGCAGGACCCAATCACACACTGCCCACCAGTGGGACGGCCAGATTTTCCTCTCCGTTGTCGGTGGATGACTTTTTGAAAAAATCCTCGTTTACATATTATACAGAACAGGCATTGCAGCAGGTAGGCGGGCAGATTGTGCGCTTTGCCCAGGAAGAAGGACTGGATGCCCATGGAAGATCCGTTTCGATTCGGCTGGAAAAAGGAGGTACGGTATGAGCAGATTTATGAGTGAGCGGTTTGCCGGGCTGCATGCGTATACGCCGGGAGAGCAGCCGCAGGATATGCAGTATGTGAAATTAAACACCAATGAATCCCCGTATCCACCGTCACCGGAGGTTTTGGAACGGCTGAATGCGGCAGAGATCGAAAAGCTGCAGCTCTACCCGGACCCGGAGGGATGGGCGCTGCGGCGGAAACTGGCTGCCTTATACAACGTAGGAGCAGAAAATATTTTTTTATCCAACGGTTCTGATGAGATATTGAATTTTGCGTTTCTGGCGTTTTGTGATGAAACCCACGGCGTGCTCTTTCCGGATATCAGTTATGGATTTTATCCGGTTTATGCGGCGCTCTATGGCATTACGGCGAAGCAGGTGCCGCTGCGGGCGGATTTTACCATTGATCCCCAGCCATACTGCCGGGATGAAGGGATGGTCGTGATTGCCAATCCCAATGCGCCGACAGGGCTGGAATTGCCGCAGGAGGAAATTGCGCGGATTGCAGCGTCAAATCCGAACCATGTGGTGATCCTGGATGAGGCCTATATTGACTTTGGCGGGACGAGTTGTGTGGAGCTGATCAAGCAGTATGAGAATTTACTGGTGGTGCAGACTTTCTCGAAATCCCGTTCCATGGCGGGAGCCAGACTGGGCTTTGCTATTGCCTCCAAAGGTCTGATTCAGGACTTGAATCAAATCAAATATTCCACCAATCCATATAATATCAACCGGCTGACACTGGCAGCGGGAGAGGCTGCGGTGGACAGCCAGGCGTATTACACCCAAAATTGTGCAAAGATCATGGAAACCCGCGAACGGGTCACGGCACAGCTGCGTAAAATGGGATTTACCGTGTTGGCGTCTGTGGCGAATTTCATCATGATCCGCGCAGACTGGATCAGCGGTGCGGCGCTGTATCGCGGGTTAAAGGAAAAAGGCGTTTTGGTGCGGCATTTTGACAAAGAGCGGATCCGGGACTATGTCCGGGTGACCATTGGCACGGATGCGCAGATGGACGTCTTCCTGGAGAAAACGGCAGAATTGCGGGAGGAGGCAAAAGCGCGTGCGAAGCAGTGAGATTCGGCGAAAAACGGCGGAAACAGATATTGTGCTGACCTTATGCCTGGATGGGACGGGCAGGAGCCGGGTGGATACCGGTTGTGGATTTTTGAACCATATGCTGACGCTGTTTGCCAAACACGGACGGTTTGATTTGGATGTAGTCTGTCACGGGGATACGGAGGTGGACGACCATCATACGGTGGAGGATATCGGGATTTGTCTGGGGATGGCGTTTGCGCAGGCGCTGGGCAACGGCGCAGGGATCTTCCGCTACGCAAGCCAGATCCTCCCGATGGACGAAGCCTTGATCCTGTGCGCGGTGGATTTGTCCGGGCGGGCACATTTGGCATACGATTTGGAGATCCCCACAGAAAAAGTGGGGACGTTTGATACGGAGCTGACGGAAGAATTCCTGGCGGCCTTTGTGCGCAAAGCCAATTTGACGCTGCATCTCCGCCAGCTGGCAGGCAAAAACAGCCATCATATCATAGAGGGCGCTTTTAAGGCGCTGGCGCGTTCCCTGGCACAGGCGGTCGCCATTGATGAAAGATATCGGGATGAGATCCCGTCGACAAAAGGAGTGCTGTCATGATTGGGATTATTGATTACGGTGTGGGCAACCTGTTTTCTCTGAAAAGCTCATTGGCATATATTGGAGAGGAAGCCGTGGTAACCGGCGATGAAAAGAAACTGAAGCAATGCGAAAAAATACTGCTGCCCGGCGTGGGCGCGTTTCGAGATGCAGCCTGGAAGCTGCGTCAGAGCGGTCTGGCGGATGTGGTACTGGAAGAGGCGGCAGCAGGCAAACCGCTGCTGGGCATTTGCCTGGGGATGCAGATGCTCTTCGACAAGAGTTATGAATATGGGGAATACAGCGGTCTGGGCTTGATTCCCGGTGTGGTGCGCCCCATTGCGCCGATGATTGGCGAAGGGAAAAAAGTGCCGCATATTGGCTGGAACGGGCTGCATTTTCCCAAAGGAGCGACCAGATGCCCGATTTTTGCAAATATATCGGAGAATGACTGTGTATACTTTGTGCATTCGTATGCAGCAGTGGAATGCGATGCGTTTGTAACGGCAACGACAGAATACGGTGCAGAACTGACGGCTGCCGTAGCAAAGGGAAATGTATATGGTACACAGTTCCATCCGGAGAAAAGCGGAGAAGTGGGGCTGCGGATCTTAAAAGCATTTTGCAATCTATAAGAAGGAGGAACGGGTATGTACATTTTTCCTGCCATTGATTTGATGGAAGGCTGCGCGGTACGTCTGGTACGCGGGGATTATGCCCAAAAGACAGTATACAGCAAGGATCCGGCTGCGGTGGCGCGTTCGTTTGCCGAAGCAGGAGCAGAGTTTTTGCATGTGGTGGATTTGGAGGGCGCCAAAGACGGTACAACGCCCAATCTGGAAACGATTCGCCAAATCGTTGCCTCCAGCGGGTTAAAGACGGAGGTAGGCGGTGGCATCCGTTCGGAAGAAACCATCCGGACGTACCTGGCGGCGGGGGTCTACCGCGTGATTTTAGGGACGGCTGCCCTCACGGAGCCGGATTTCCTGTCCAGGATGGTTGCGACCTATCCGGAGCAGATTGCGGTAGGCGTAGATATCAAAGACGGGAAGGTGGCTATCAAGGGTTGGACGGAGGTTTCTGAAATGGGACTGGATCCTTTCTGTCAGACCCTGGAACAACTGGGCGTACAGACCGTGATTTGTACAGACATTTCCAAAGACGGGCTGCTCTCCGGCACCAACTTGGAATTATACCGCCATTTGAGCAAAACCTACCGGATGAATTTTGTGGCTTCCGGCGGCATATCTTCTTTGGCGGATGTTGCAGCATTGCGGAAAATGGGGCTGTATGGCGCGATACTGGGGAAAGCGCTGTATACCGGTCATTTGGACTTAGCACAGGCGATCCGGATGGGAAAGGAGGAAAATCCATGATTACCAAGCGCATTATCCCCTGTCTGGATGTCAAGGATGGTCGCGTCGTCAAAGGGGTGAACTTTCAGGGGCTAAACGATGTATCTTCCCCGGTGGCGCTGGGGAAATACTACAGCGACTGCGGCGCAGACGAGCTGGTATTTTATGATATTACCGCGTCAGCGGAAGGACGGGCGCTGTTTACAGATATCCTGCAGGAGGTGGCAAAACAGATTTTTATCCCGCTGACCGTAGGCGGAGGGATCCAAACACTGGAAGATTTCCAGCGTGTGCTCCAATGCGGTGCGGACAAGGTCAGTGTCAATTCCGGCGCAATCCGCAATCCGCAGCTGATTGCGGAAGCGGCGAAGAAATACGGCGATCAGTGCGTGGTGCTTTCGGTAGACGTCAAACGGGTGGATGGACGCTTTACGGTCTTTGCCAAAGGCGGACGGGAAAACACCGGTATGGACGCCTTGGATTGGATCCGCAGATGTGTCGGCATGGGCGCAGGAGAAGTGGTGGTCAACAGCATTGACACCGACGGGGTGAAACAGGGCTTTGACCTGGAGATGCTGGCGGCTGTTTGTGATGTGGTTTCGGTTCCGGTGATTGCTTCCGGCGGA
>ERZ1643247.1067-NODE-1067-length-27779-cov-7.411809_pt1 | contig 27779 bp, 25 predicted proteins | sample MGYA00579264_ERZ1643247 | MGnify/ENA primary metagenome ERZ1643247 (study PRJEB29033, sample SAMEA4952262) | chicken gut metagenome | biome: Broiler Chicken; feature: Gastrointestinal Tract; material: Caecum | place: Ireland | collected 2018 | study: Broiler... | reverse complement strand
TCTATTGTCTCACATATGACTATGATTTTCGAGGTACGGAGTATTTACCGTTTACAGTTATTCCAAGAATCATTTTGGTTTTCTTTATATTGCAAATTACCATTATTATTAACTCTCACTGAATAAATAGAAGGAACATTGGGAGTTTCCTCATCTGGTTTTCCTATGGTTTCTACAGAAGCATAATTAGAATATGTATAGCCATCTATTGCTCTTCTATAATTTTTTATAATTATCTCATTGCTTCCCATAACCGGAATACTATCACTCTGCACATTATCACTGGTAATCTCCTGATATTCTTCATTAACATAATGGACCGTAATAGTATATCCACTTTCTTCCCAAATAATAGTAAATGTCGAGAAACTCTCCGTCTTCACTTCCACCTTCTCCACCTGTTTCGCATCGGTGGTCTCCAGCGCATCAACTTTTCCGGCTTCTCCCATATCTACAACCTGAGATACATTTCCATCGGCGTCTTCTTCCAGATGCATTACAGATACCTCTGTATTCTTTGCATCTTCTTCGCTGAGTTCTGCCGGGATTGCAGCCTGTTTGTACTCGATGGACACTTTTACTTCGCTGTTCGGCTCGATTTCATTGCCTTCTTCGTCTACGAAGGTAATGTCATATGCCAGGAAACCTTTGATTTCTGTCTCGGTTTCGGCAGCTTTTTCCTGAATCTTCTCTTCTACTTCTGCATACTGTGTCTGTGTATCTGCGTCATCTTTCAGAATCGGAACGACTCTCAGTTCTGCGCCTTCCGGGATGGCTCCCTCTGCCACTTCGCTGACTGTGATAACAACGTCATCGTTCGTATATGTCAATTCTGACGGTGCTGTCTCATCCTTAGCTTCTGTAGTCTTCTCTTTGTCGGTCTCCTCTTCAGAAGTTTCAGATGTCTCGTCTTTTTTGTCAGAGTCGTCCTCTACTCCTGTTGTCTGGTCTTTATCGCTTGTCTCTGTGGCTTCCGTTGTCTCTTCTTTTGCTTTCGTGGTCGTCGCAGTTGTAGCGTCTTCCTTATCCTCTGTGGTCGCTTCGGTGGTTTCTTCCTTCTTTTCGGTCGTTTCCGTCTCCGGAGCGGATTCCTCATCGGATTGTTCCGACGTATCTTTTCCATCATCTGCGGATTTTTCTTCCTCAGACGCACCTTCACTCTTTGCTGTTCCGGTCTCTTTTACCTGTTTTTCCGTAGTCGTAGTCGCTGCTGCCGGAGCATCCGCCAGTATGGACACGCTGTTACAGATAACTAAAACCATGCAAAGCATGAACGCTATTAATTTTTTCCTCATTTTACTCTTCATGGCTGCCTCCTCCTGTTTTTTCGTCGTTCTGAACCAAAGCTTCATCTATTAATTTCAGCATTTCCAGTGCGCTTCGGAAATACTGCTCGTTCTGTTTTTCGACCCAGAGAATACTTCCCTGCCACGTACTGTTTTGCCTGTCCAGAATTTTTAAAATGAATGTCTGGTCTTTTTTGTAATCCTTTGTTCTCACATTCTGGCACTCCTTTCTGGGCAATTTCATTCATTTGTCATGAATCTCTGGTCTTGGGATTTTCCCTTTTCGCATAGAATCCATCAGGGTTTATGCTTATCATGAAGTTATTATACTAATGAGGGCATTACAGAAAACATTACATCAATGCCATTTTAGAAACTTTTTGTACACTAAATTTTTGTATTTTTGTAATATTTTTGTCACGGTTTTTCTGAAGAAATGTAATGGTTTTAAGTGGGGACATTTCTTCTTCCAGTGTCTCTTTTATTTTTTTACATTTTTTGACATTTTATGTTGATTTTCAGCATGATGTGATGTATAGTTACAATATGATTTATAATATATTTTTATATCATTTTACATTGTGACATTATAGGGATTTGTTCGGATCAATATAACAGGAAGGAGTTGCCTTTGTCCAAAGAACAACATTTTGATTCACAGACAGCAAATGATAAAGGCAGTACATTTCACAGAACGTATGATAACGACCAGCGAACTTTTGACCGGCAGGCTTTTGATAGTAATCATAGCCCTGTTTCCTTTGAGAGCAGCAAATATGCTCATGCCGACAGCGATACGGAAGTCCAGTATGACCAGCACGCCAAGGCGCTTCTCGGACACCGGATTGTCCTGGCTCATATTTTAGCGGCCCTGATCCCTGATTTTCATGGCAGGGAGCCGTGGGAGATTCTTCCCTACATTGACAGCCAGATCTACACGGGTGTCGTGCCCACAGAACCGGGACAGACCAACGAGGTCATAAATACAACCGGAAAACGTATCGTCGGTCTTAGCACAGAGAACAGCGAACTTTATGAGGGGCAGATTTACTTTGACGTCCTCTTTTACCTGCAGATCTACAGCATTTGAATCTGCATGAACATGAAAGAAGATTTTACGGAATATTTTGCTTTAAATCGCACTGAGGTATTGGGTGACCACGTATCCAAAGGACGCCTAGACCTTCTCAACCTATTTATTATCGGCCTGTCCGGAGAAGTACCCGACCTGTCCTCTCCCGGCGATGCCCGCTACCGCCTGCACCGCCTGCTACGGATACTCTTCTCCCCGGTACTCTCCAAAACACAAAAGTTTGAAGTCCTCCGGCGGGAATACGGGATCGCACCCGAACACTACGACGCGGAAACGATAGATTCATTTAAAAAGGAAGTGGATACCATGTGTAACCTAAGCCAGGGCGTAAAAGAATACGGCATTAAAATCGGCAGGGAAGAGGGACTCGCAGAAGGATATAGCTCCGGGCGCACAGAAACGCTCACAAATACTATCCTTCGTTCTTTTCAACTGGGGTTTTCTCTGGAAAATATTTCTTCTATCACTGATATGAGTATTGAAAAGATTAAAGAAGTCATCTGGGAAGAGATGCATGTGAGGGTGTGATACAATCAAAAATACAAAACAATAACTACATCAGCAGTTTATGCTCCGCGGAATAATTTACAATATTTTACAATTTAGTGTTGCATTTACAGTTTGTTTGTTGTATATTATCAGTAAACCTTCTATACCTTTTTTCATCCCGCATACAGAACTCCAGACAAGCCATTAGCGGAATTATGGAAGCGCCCGCCACCAGGTATAACAAACTATTAGACATGTATTTTCGGGAGGTACATAAATGTTAGAACAACGTGATTTTATCATGATAGCCGATATCATGAATCAGGCCTTGAACCCCATAAAAGATGATGTTCATATCATAAAACAAGATATTTCCGGCATGCATCAAGATATCAAAGGGCTTCAGACTGAGGTTGCTAAGATCGGCCCTATGCAGGAAGATATCAAAAAGCTCTGGATCGAGGTCTCCAAAATCGGCCCTATGCAAAAAGATATTGCTGACATGAAATCGGAAATGAACACCATGAAACAGGACATCTCCGGCTTAAAACAAGAAGTCGCCGGCATCAAATCAGAAATCGCTGACATGAAATCAGAAATGAACACCATGAAACAGGACATCTCCAGCTTAAAGCAGGAAGTCACCGATATGAAACAGGATATTTCCGGTATCAAATCGGAAATGAACACCATGAAACAGGACATCTCCGGCTTAAAGCAGGAAGTCGCCGGTATCAAATCGGAAATGTCCAGCATGGAACAGAATATTTCCGACATGCGGCAGGATATTCTCGAGATCAATCTTAAACTTGAGAACAATATCGATCACAAGATCAACATCCTTGTTGAAGGCTACGGTTCTCTTAACGACAAGATGGATACGATGCTCGAGGAGCAGCAGCGTCAGAATAAAAGGCAGGATTTTTTTGATCTTCAGCTCAAGGGTCATTCGGTCAGGATTAATCATATTACAAGTGTGATAGAACATCTTCCTTGTCAGCATAGCTTATAAAAGGGAAAAGACGAGCAAAAGATTCTGTTCTTCGTCTCTTTTACTCGTCTTCTTTATTTTCCCACGACATAGCCGCTTGCTGTTTTTGCTTTTATTTCTGCCAACATCAGATCTCCATCAAGGATTTTGATGAGATCTAATGTACTGGAGAAGTTCTGTTTTTCAACTTTTTCTACCCAGAACAGTTCTCCCTGCCATGTAGAGTTCTGTCTGAATTGTACGGTAATTATAAATGTGCCTTTCTCCCCTCTATGATTTACAACATCAACCTGATCCGCTACCTTTGGTTTTTTCCGGGATTCCTGTGTATCCGAAACATAAAAGCTGCGGCTTCTGGTGGATGACTGGGGAAATTGTATCTCATCAAAGAACTTTTCCATTGTTCTGAGAAGCTGAACCAGGTTGGAAAACAGAACCGGTTCCTTTTGGTAACAGTTGTACAGCTTCCCTGATATTTCTCCGTCAAAGCTCTCATCTACACAGACGTTAACCAGATTCGGAGCGGATATGTTTATAGGATACTGCATTTCTTTCATATTTATCTGCCTCTTTCAGAATGATTATGCTTCCCAGCGGATTCCGTTTTTCTGGAATACTATCTGTGCGCTGTCCTTATCGGCATCAGCGAGAGAAGTAATGTAAAATTCAAGATATTTCCTCCAGGATTTATGTTCTCTGGAGAAGTATCTCTCAATCCGGTCAAAGATCAATCCGCAGTTCTCTTTGTTTGTTCCCACCAGCAGTATAAGGAACTGACTTGGATTGTACCGCGTGAAAGAATCCCCTCTCCGAAGACAATGTTTAATTGCAGCCATTAATTCTTCTGACATAGAACCAAGCTTATCCGGGTCTTCCATCGGCGCACCTTTACTGTCCACCAGAGAGCAAAGCATCAGATATACGGACTGTCCGTTTCTCTCCATAATCCGGCGCACCAGGCGGTAGCTGTCGCGGAAACTTGGCAAGGTCATATAGAAGGCTCCCGCCTCTATCTCCTCTTCCCTCAGCCGGCTCTTTATTCCCCGGATAGTCTGCGGTGCGTTGCTCATTCGTTCGCTCATGTATTTGAACTGATCGATCATCTTTTCCGATGGACTGATTCCCAGTTCTTCAAAGAACAATTTTGCCGTCGATTCATATTCGTTCATGGCTTCCTGGTATCGGTTCATGGCCATATAGCAATCAATACGAACTGCCTGCCATTCATCAAACGGATACATTGCACAGGCCGGCTCACAGAGTCGGAGGATCTCTTCATATTCTTCTTTGTCCCACAAATAATCACAAAGCTGCTGCAAGGCACTGCTGTACATTTTCTTGCACTGCACACTTTCGATGAGCACCCATTCTTCTTCTGAAGAACCCGGAAGCAGCTCTCCTTTATATATACGGCACGCTTCCCTCAGATAATCCATCCGCCTTTCGACGGCGGCTTCCATTTCTGCTGCCTGAATAAGATCGACAAACTTATGAACATCGACTTCGGTATCCATAGGCCCATTCCAAAAATAAATACCCTTCGATATTCTGATATAGTTATGCTCTGGAAGTCCCATATTTACCAGCATTTTTTTCAGCCTGTATGACGTCACTCTCAAACTATTTGGTGCATCTGCCAGTTCCTCTGCCTTGTACAGATTTTCTATGAGTTTATTACGGGATATCCCCTTTTCTCCGTAATACAGAAGAACCTGCAGCAGCTTCATCGCCTTCGTTGTTGTATTTCTTGAAAAGGATATCGGTTTATCCCCATACATTAAAGACAATCCGCCCAGCATCTGAACCTTCAGCACCGGTAACTTTACATCCATAGATTTATCACCCTTTATTATCCCCATTTTATATTGATTCTTTTATTATTATAAAACCGAAAAACAGAAAAATCAATGTCCGTTCGTGGAGAAATCTGTGCATTTCACGCACTATTTTCTTTTATAATTCTATATTTTCCCCATCATATGGTACAAAAATTGTTCCTTTAAAATATTTTTTTGCCTCTTTCTTGTAGAGAGATTTTCTTCGCCTGATATTATCATCCTCTGTGTGCCAGAGCAAAAGGTTTTTTACTTCCAGCCGACTGCCCAGTTCAGCGGCGTCCTTCACCGTACTGTGACATTTTTCATATGGTTTATAAATATCTTTCTGATCATACAGACAAAAGGCTTCATGTAATAGATAATCTGTCTGATACGCATACTGATAACAATGATCCTGATACGGCTCATCTCCACAGAAAGTCAGGCGTTTCCCATTATTTAAAGTCGTCACAAACCCAAACTGTTTGGCCTTCGTTGATCGTATATCGAAAAAATGTACTTTATAATCCAGAATCTGCCTGTCTTCCCCATCTTCCACCTGATGGATGCATATCCTGTCGTCAAAGAGCCTCATTATTTTTTCTACCAGAGTCATCGCACAGATCTGCCGAATGATTCCAGCCAGTTCATCGTGACAGTAAATGTGAAGATTTCCCTCATAAGAGCCTTTTTCCATCATCTGTCCTGCATTTCGTACCATCCAGATCACGCCCAGCAGGTGATCCGTATGTTTGTGAGTTACAAACAATTCGTGAATCTCGCTGACAGATACCTGTGCCTTTTCCAGACAGGTGAGAATTCCATTCCCGCCTCCGGCGTCCACCATAAAATATCGTCCTTTACTGTCCTGCAGCAAAAAACAGGTATTAAAGCACTTTGTTACAGACGCGTTCCCTGTTCCCAATACAATCAGTTTTTCCATTCAGTCACCTCCGCTGTAGTCCTTCACATCCGCTTTTTATAATATTCAAAAGCCGATGGTATGGCATATTCTTCCTTAGCCTTCTGCTTGGATACAAAAATCCACTCCCCGGCTTCTTCCGACTTTCGTGCATTTTCCCAGATAGCATTTTGCTTTTCCTCCGGCGCTTTCATTAGTCGGAACCGGTATCCACTCATATGCCATTCCACATGGGAGAAAATGTGCTTCTCATCTCCCAGAACATCGATTTGTTCTATAATATATCCCGATCCATGAAGTCTTTTCTCCATATATTCACGGGCTTTTTCCAGCGTATATTTTCCTTCCGCATTTGGAAATTCCCACAAATCCGGCAGCAGCCCGTGAGGAGGCCTTTTGTGTAGAAGAATATCCCAGGAAGATTCTGAAGAACCATCAGATACATTCTCTACTTCAATGAGAAACACTCCCTTTTCTTCTATTTTTCTCGCTTTTTTTCGGGCTTTTACCGGGAAATCCAATTCTCGCCCGGCTTTGTGCGCCTGGCAGACATTTTCCCATGGACACTGTCCGCATAAAGGCTGGCCGTTTGGAAGACATACAGCCGATCCCAGGTCCATAAGAGCCTGATTAAAATCTCCCGCTCTTTCCGCAGGGAGTACACGCCGCACCTCTCTGCCAATCTCCTTTTTTACTTTCTGCCTGGTTATATCGCCGTTCTCCGCCAGTAATCTGGAAAATACCCGCAGTACATTTCCATCCACCGCCGGCTCCGGCAGTCCGAACGCGATGGACGCGATAGCTCCCGCCGTATATTCACCTATTCCCTTCAGCGAAAGAAGTTTTTCGTAACTTCCCGGCAGCTCTCCTCCATATTCTTCCATAATAGTGGCGGCTGCTGCCTTCAAATTCCTCGCGCGATTGTAATATCCCAGGCCTTCCCACAGCTTCATCAGCTTGTCGTCATCCACTTCCGCCAGGGCTTTCACTTCCGGAAGCTCCTGCATCCAACGGTCGTAATATTTTTTTACGGCCTCCACCCTGGTCTGCTGAAGCATGATCTCAGAAATCCAGACATGGTAGGGCGTAGGTTCACTTCGCCACGGCAGAATTCTTGCGTTATAATCATACCATTTTAAAAGAATATTGCCAATCCCCTCCGGCGCAGCTTTCAACGGCACACAGATCTGACGCCAGTTTTCCTTCAGTCTCTCCAGAGAAAACGCGGCGTTGGCCGGGCTGGTGGAGGGCAGCTTTACAGCTTCTTTCCCGGTTTCTTTCTTCTGATATTTTTCATAATATTCAAAGGACTTCGCCCCATTGCAATAAATCGCCTGTATATCGGCTTCCTTGAAAATGACGTCCAGGTTATTGGGAACCACATTTCGTATGGTGCTGTCTGAAGAGCCTTCTATATCGCAGCTATGGATCACGTCCCACAGAGCAATGTGATTTCGATGGAGAAACTTCTTTTTTTCCTCTATGGTCTGCGGCACATCTTCTGACAGTACTCCCGCCACAGTCTTCCAGAAACGATTCTGAGGGTGTCCATAGAAAAAATTCTGTTCCCGTGATTTTACAGAAGGAAAACTTCCCAGAACCAGAATTCTCGACTCTTTATCATACAACGGAGGAAATGGATGCTCGATTGCCATTCTTTTCTTCCTTTCTTTCTGCGTTTTTCTTATGTAATTATATCAAATTTTTTTATACAGTGGAATTTTTTTAACTGAAAATCTGTACTCTGACCAGAAAGAGCTAACCCTAAAAAGAGCCGGCAAAACTGCCGGCTCCGTTGCTGCTATATAAAACTTTAAAATATTTCGTACTCCCTGCCATGTTTGTTCAGCCAGTTCTGACATTCTCTGTACTCCGGCATCACCCTTTCCACCTCTGTCCAAAAGGCGGAGGAGTGGTTCATCTTCTTCAGATGAACAAGCTCATGAACAATAATGTAATCTATAATCTCCACCGGAAGCATAATGATCCTCCAGTCAAAGCTAAGACTTTTCTTCCTGTTGCAGCTTCCCCACAAAGTTTTCTGATCTTTAATCTCAATATTTTTGTAATTGAGGCGGGCAAGAGCAGGACGATTATTTCTTTTTTTATTGGCTATCTGAACATGATTGAACTTAAGATGCATCTGATTTCCGAAATCTGCGGTTCTTCGGGCAATGATATCTGCTGCGCACTTCTTATAGTAACGCATCACACAATACCGAATAAATCTCTGATTCATATTCTCTGTCCGAATTGTAAGAATATGCCCTCCGCCGGGTCTTTTATCCACATAAAGCTTCGTTTCCTCACCCTGTGAAACATACTTTACCCGCAGCTCCATATTCATATTGCCCATAAATGGGAGCAGCATTCCGCTGTAATATTGAACCCGTCCATCTTCCAGTTCCAGCGTAACCGGCAGTGCCTGATGGTTTCTTTTCTTCGACCGTTCATATTCCTGCCAGATTTTCTCTTCATTTATACGGATATATTTCTCCGCCATTTCCTGGCTCATACCAACAGGAACCTTCATACTGACAGACAAATCTGCGTTCACCACAAAGCTTACACATCTGTTGTCCACACTTACTATATTAATAGGTAGTATATCCGTTCCCTTCTGCACCTGCAAATATGTCATGAGCCGCCCCTTTCCTGCGTTGATTCAGTAAACCGCTGTTATTTTGCAGTATAACTCTTTTTTTAGCAGTTTTCAACACATTCAGAGAAAGTAACCATCTTTTAACAGTTTTGTAATGACTGTTTGCAAAAATGCAATATCAGAATACTACGCCAGCTCTTAAAATCACATTTGGATATGGAGAAAATTCTCCCGTCCGGATAGCAAATCTGCATTTGCTGCTAAACTTTTTCAAATCTTCATGCGGCATATATTCTACCTCCGCATCTTTCAGTGAATCTTTAATGTAATCCTCCAAATCCGGATTAAACTCTTTAATTTCGTGGGCAAGATAGTATCCCTCCACACATGTTTCCTCCAGAACAGCATCCATAACCTGTTTGAAGGATGGTACTCCCGCCGTCAGCACAAGATCCACCACTTCTACATCTTCCGGTATAGGCATGCCGGCGTCGCCGATCATAAATAAATCTTTATGTCCCAATGCCGCTATCAGATAAGACAGCTGTGCATTTAATATTCCTCTCTTTTTCATGATAACCTCCCGTTTGTTCTGTGAAAAAGAATCGCAGCAACTGGTTCTCCCAACTGCTGCGACAATACTATGCTCAAAGACACATTATTCTACTGTGTAAGGCATCAAGGATACGTGTCTTGCTCTCTTCACTGCCACAGTGAGAGCTCTCTGATGTTTTGCACAGTTACCGGTAATTCTTCTCGGTAAAATCTTGCCTCTCTCAGAAACGTATCTCTTTAACTTATTAACATCCTTGTAGTCGATGACTGAATTCTTATCTGCACAGAAAATGCAGACTTTTTTTCTTCTGCGTCCGCCTCTTCTTCTCATGGAAGAATCGCCGCGTTCTTTGCTGTATGCCATTTGATATTACCTCCTAAATTCCTCAAACCTTAGATAAATGGCAGTTCTTCTTCAATCCCCTCTGGAATTGTCATGAATCCGTCGCTCACCGCTTCTGACGGAGCCGGACGGCTGGTCATGGTCGGCTGTGGTTCCGGTGCAGGAGCCGGTGCTCCCTGGTAGCTGTTCTGCTGATATCCTCCGCTGTAATTCGCTGCAGCAGCCTTGCTCTCAGCAAAATCCTGTTCTTCAACCACAACATCTGTGGTATACACCTTAACACCCTCGCGGTTGGTATAACTGCCTGTCTGAATTCTTCCGGAAATAACAATCTTCGTACCCTGTTTCAGATACTTCTCTGCAAACTCTCCCTGTCTTCCAAATGCAACACAGTTGATAAAGTCTGCGTCCTGGTCGCCTTCTCTCCGGAATCTTCTGTTAACTGCTAAAGTATATCTTGCTACGCACGTTGCCTTCTCTCCCTGTGAATATCTCACATCCGGATTTCTGGTCAAACGTCCCATCAAAATTACTTTATTCATGGAATTCCTCCTATTCGTTATGCATCCTGTTTAACGCATAAATATCTGATGACTGGCTCCATGATACGTACACGCTGTTCAAGCTGTGCCGGGCAGTCACTGGATGCATCGAATTGGATGAAATAGTAATATCCCTCTCTCATCTTCTGAATTTCGTAAGCTAATCTCTTCTTACCCCATTCATCAACGTTAGTAATCACTCCACCGAATCTCTCGATTAAAGCTTTCACTCTCTCAACGGCTTCGGCTCTAGCGTCGTCTTCGATCTTTGCATTCACAACCAATGCTAATTCATACTTATTCATGGTTATTCTTGCACCTCCTTCTGGTCTTTATGGTCCTCCCCTCCCGGGAGAACAAGGATTTTCGCACTACAATGACCTATTCTACCATAGAGCATTCATAAAAACAAGTTATTTTTTTACATATCCCCGGAAATTCTTCTCCACAATCTTTCGCGGAAGCATAACCTGGCGACCGCAGCCATTGCACTGCAGCCGAAAGTCCATCCCGACCCGAAGCAGCTTCCACTCATTAGTTCCGCAGGGATGCGGCTTTTTCATCTTGATCACTTCTCCAACCTGAAAATCCATGCTGCGCCTACCTCCATGAATTAACTATAACAAAATTTTGCTGCCGCGTCAAAACAGTTTGCGGTAACCAGCGGCACCGGCCGCTGCAGCCAGTCCCAGTACCGCCAGCAGCAGACCCGCAATCTGAGATATCAGTCCGGCAGTACCTCTCCTCGGATTCTCCGTTTCTCCCCAGTCTTTTGCTTCTCCCAGCTCACTTTTGACATTACTTTTTCTTTTTTCCGCCATTTCCCGGCTGAGAACCACGCAGCTGATTTCTTCTCCGGCCTTCTCTGAGTCCAGACAATTTCCAGCGGCATCCCACGCCTGATAAGAAATCGTCTGTCTGCCCTCATATGCTTTGAGTTCCTTCACAACACTCTGGTTACTTTCCAGATCATCAGGAGTGATTCGGATAGTTTCTTCTTTTTCATCAGCATCTTCCCGCCGTATAGTTAAATCCATGTGCGCAAAGGCAAAATTATCCATCACCGTGATGACAAAAGGATGTGTCTCTTCTTCATAGTATTCCTTTTCCAGACCTCCGATCTGAACTGCCGGCGGCGTCTTGTCCACCGTAAAATAAATTGTTTTTCCTCTGAGTGTGCTGCTCGTCTCCTTTATGATATTCCTTTTTCCGTTTTTCATAATATACCCGCTGGATTCAAGCGTAATCTGATAAGTTCCCTCCTCCCGGAAATTTCTCTCAGAAATGTAATGTCGTTTCACATACCAGCCGCTTCTTTCTCCCGAAACTGCCTTGCCTGTCAGTACAGCATATTTCCCATCCCGTGTTTCCCGCTGCCAGAGAGATTCTATTTTGCTCTTTGCCGCAGGCTGATGATATCTTTGCGTCATCTCCTGTGCGGATTCTTTTTCTGATGGAATATCTCCCAGATATAACTCCCTCCAGCTCTGGTTATCTTTCAATATCGTAATTCTTGTATCAACAGGATTAACACTGTATTCAGTAATCACGATCCCTTCTGGCTTTCTCATATATCCCCGCTTTAAAATTGTTTCCAATCCATCCTGCAGCACGTACACTGAGCCAAATCGATTAACCGTAAACACAATTCCTTTTCCTAAAGTACTATGGTTTCCGGCCAGATCTTCCGCATATGTCTGCAGCCGGTAGACTCCATCTGCCTCTTCGTTATATGGAAAATTAACCCATGTATATTTGGCAATTACCGCAGAGACGCCGGATGCGGAAGCCCCATCTGCCACCCCATCGATAGCTCTGTTCACCGCTCCGTCAATTTTTTCCAGCTTTACATTTACCAGTCCGTCTGCAAGATTCTTATCTCTTATCGTTACGGACGGACACACTTTCCCTGTATACGCCATATTATCTGCCGCTCCGTCAACCTGAATTTCAGGCGCAGTACGGTCAATAACAAAGCGCAGCGCCTGTTCACTTTTCGATACATTTCCCGCCAAGTCTGTACACTGAAAATAAAGGCGGTATTCCCCGTCCTTTTTATACATCTGTGTTGCAATATAATGATTGCTTTCGGTATGTGTCAAAGAAATCGTTTTCCCTTTTTTTCGCCGATTCTGAAAATACACGGCAGCACTTTCCGGATCTATATTCTTATCTTTTACATGAAATGTGATCTTCTGCGGGGAACGATAATATATCTTATTTTCCGCATTGCCAGCATCGATTGCCATCTCAATGACAGGAGGTGTCTTATCTATAGTAAAATTATGATCTTCATCCCATACCGTTTTATTTCCCGCATAATCTTCCACTTCAAGCTTTATCCGATAATTTTTTCCTTCTTCCGCAAAAGTCACCTGGCATTGATGCAGTTCCCCCTCCCCGATCCATCTCCCAATCTGATAATTTTGATTGGAACCGGAGATATCCCACCGCACCGCATGGGGATTGAAGTTTCTGTCCCGGACGGTAACCGTAGCCGTTCTGGTGCAGTTATAATATTGGCCGTTCTCTGCATCATCAGTATCATAAACGACCCTGACCTCAGGCTTTTGACTGTCAGTCACAACGCGGTATTCCTTGTATTTTGCAGACGTTTGATTACCTGCGTTATCTATGAGCGTCGCGCCAATTTTCAGAGGCTTCTTTTCGCCGGTATCCCGAAAATCCTCTGCTTTCACATGCATTGTCAGCATTTTTTCATAGACGATATCTTTTTTCTGGTTTTTATTTTGCCAATCTGACTCCAGCCATCCGGATTCCTGTCCTCTTGACGGCTGTTCTTCTTCAGACACAGCCTTTTCCTGTTTATTCCTCCTCTGATCCCTGATATCAAGCGTAAACTCTCTGATTCCCGCATAACTGTCCGTTCCTTTCGCCGTTATAGTGATGGGACCTCGATAATACTTTACTTTTTTCTTCTCATCTGTATAGTCTGCCTCTGATAACTCCAGGGTAATTCCGCTGCTATTTTGATGCATGGAAGGAGAGGCCAGAATCATCCCCGGGCTGTTGACTTCACGGCTTTTCTGTCCCGCAAAGTTTTTCGCCCATATAAAAATTGTCCCTTTGAAATCCTGCTGACTCACTACGATATCCGTGGAGTATTCGGACAGATCATCCTTCAGCACGTCTGTTTTTTCATTGGAACTGATGACAGCCTCACTCCCCTCTGACTCTTCCCGCCCTTCTTTATGCATGATAGCCTGCACGCCGCTGATATCATCTTTTGCCGTAACCGAAACAATCATTTTCTTTCTGCCAAAATACTGATATGTTTCATAAGGCGCAAAAAAATCCTGTCCTTTGATGCGAATCATAATTTCCGGTGGTGTTGTATCATACGTACACTGCCCTTCCTGAACAGAACTTTTCTGTCCGCATCCATCTGTCACCCATCCGGAAAATGTATAATTAGCTTCTTCTTTTAGCGCAATCACTGCTCTGTTTCGCCGTTTTCCCTTTTCGTAGCTGCTTGTCCACACGATGGCGTAATCATCCTCACTACAGAGGGGACATATCTGCCGTCTGTCTGCGCGGGTCATAACATTCTGAAACGAAAAATCCTGCTGATTAAAGTTTTCTTCTTCTATTTCAACTATTATGACCGGGCTTTCTGTAAAATAACTTCGGGCTCCCCATATTTTCCCGGGCTCCTGATCATAGATAAATGCTTTAAGCTCCGGCGGAGTATTATCAAGGGTATAAGTCGGGCCCTCATACGCGCTTCCGTCCATACAGAAATCTGTCTCACTGTTTTCTTGCGCCGTCAGTCTGTTTCCTGCTTTATCTTCATATTCGATATGAAATTGATAATGTCCTTCTTCCTCCCATTGATACTGAAGAATAAATGTATTTCCTTTTTGTTCCCATTTTCCTCCATTTAGTTTTTGATTATTTCCACTTTGCCCCCTCTGCTCCCACTGTTTCGCAACATCTTGTTTTCTGCCGCTTTCATAATCTTCTTTAAACACCTTTATTCTCACATCTTCGGGCGAAAAATAATCTTCTTTTATCTTAATCGTAACCTCTCCTTTTCCAGAAGCAAACACTTCGCAGTCCGATGAGGAAATCCTCTTTATATTTCTCTGGATGATACGGTTTACATTTTCCTCAGAAGACTTCTCACTGCTGATCCCTCTGCAATTGCCATAGATAACGGACAACTCCGGTTCTTCCCTGTCCACCACAAATGGCTCGCTCTCAGCCGTATAAACTTGTTCGCTGCTGTTTTCTTCCGTCTTTATTCGACAGGAGAATGCAATCATCCATTTACCCTGCAGTTTAAAATAGAATTCTACTCTGTTTTCATCCACATACCAGTCTTGAATCTTATAACTGCCATCCTCACTGCTTTCTCTGTCAGTTCCTGCTTCTTCTTCCGCCACATTGTCAAGCGGAACTGCCCGCAGCGTAATTTCTCCTTTTTCCACCCATTCTTTTTCCACTGATATTTTCCCGTATATGCCCTCATTATAATAATTGATGTTTTCCACCAGATTACATTTATCTGACGGCAGAATGATCATCTCCGGTACCGTGTCCGCCGCTGTCGGCATTTCTCTTGCCGATACAGAAAACATATTTGCTTTTACTGGCCTGTTTTTTACTGATGCCAGCTCCGTGCGGCTACATCCCGCAGTAAAACAAATACCGGACACACAGACGCAGATGAGCACCTTCATCCTTTTTCTATACTGTTTTTTCCATTCTCTTTTTCTTTTCCATTTTTTAAAAAAATACCAAAATGCTTCGTATATTTTTACTTTCCAGAATATATACGACGCTGCCGCCGCAAACAAGATCATTCCTGCATATCCGCAGAGTTCCAGATACCGCCATATCTCTATTTTTGCCACAATATGCATACTGTTCTCTACCCCATTTATCCTCCTCCCTGCTTTAAGGCCATTGCCGCCAGAGCATTTTTTCTGCCAGCGTCTATGACAAGATTTTTCAGATTATCGATTTCTTCTTTTGCTCTGAATTTCTCCAGTATGTCGATTCTGCCAAAATAATTTTTTTCCGAGCCATCTGCTGCCTTGCTCTCTTCCGTCTGTTTTTCATTTCTTTCACCCCAGTCTGCTTCCTCCCCTGTCTCTTCTCTTATTACATAAATTTTATCCAGTTCTTTCTGTATTCTCTCACTGGATATTCTCCCCTCTTTCTGGAATTGAACGGCAAAACCTGCAAGCTCCACCGCCACTTCCACTGATACCATGTAGGCTGCGGCCGCCTGAGAGGACGAGCTGCTTTCCCGGAGTGTGATATCATTTAAACTGCTCAGAGTGTTAAAAAAATCAACATATCCGGGCTCTTGCTGTTCGCCGCTTCTATCCTCTCCCGATGTCAGAAATGTATTATAATAAGAACATATGCGTGCATATAAATACGCTCTTTTTCTTTGGGCTTCCTCTATACCTCCTGAAAGCTTACGGGCCGCATCTTCAAACCATACCTGCGCAGCTTTTTTTCCTTCTATAGTATTCATATAGAAAAAGTATCCGATTCCTATGTGGTAACAAAATACGCCATAGGTTTCCGGGTTCTTCTGTCGCAATATCTCAAGTACCGGCGTTCCTCCGCCGCCTTTCCCTGCCATTTCCAGTATATTCATCAGTTCCGCTGCTTCCTTCACTGTAAAATCATTAACTTTTACATATTGCTTCAGCAAACTTTCATAAATCATGCTGTTTGCAGGCGATATTTCCAGGGCCTCGATATAATTCTCCGCCCTGACGTCGCTGTCTGAAGCTCGTTCTGCCTGTCTCACATAAACAACGATGGCATCTCTAATGATATCTCTGATGATGTTCCGGCAAAAAAGAGAAAGGAATCCACTTATTGCCATTCCTGCGGCAAGACAAAGAAAAAAACAGATTTTTTTCTTCTCTTTTCTTCTATATATTTTTGTACTTTCTTCCAGATGTTCGATCGCATATCCGGCTTCCTGACAGTTTTGATAACGCTCCGCCGGGTTGGGCCGGGTACAGGTCAAAATAAACTCTTCCAGAGCGGGAGAGAATCCCGGATCCCACCTGCGTATAGGGCAGATCTGATAGGGTGGCTGTTCCGGACTTCTTCCGGTCAGAAGATGATACAATGTTGCCCCCATACAATAGATATCTGTCCTCTCATCACTCTGATCGCCTCCATACTGCTCAGGAGCAGCGTATCCTCTCGTTCCCAGACAAATGGTATCTTCCTCATCCGTCTCCCGATATTCCCTCGCCGTGCCAAAATCAATGAGAACAATCTTCCCATCCGGTTTTATTATCACATTGGAAGGCTTTAAATCTCTGTAAATCACCGGAGGCGTTCTTGTATGCAGATATAAAAGCACCTCGCAAAGCTGCCTTCCCCACTCAATCACTGTGCTTTCATCTATTCTTCCATATTTGTCCAACAGTTTCTTCAATGTATGCCCGGGAATATATTCCATAATAATCAGCAAAGAATCTTTCTTGACAATAATGTCTATAATCTCCGGCAGATTCGGATGATCCAGCTCCTTTAAAATATTGACTTCTCTGATCAATCTCTGTCTGAGCCATTCATAGCACGAGCAGCCCTCCCGGCAGATTTCTTTTATGGCCCGCTCTTTTCCCAGAGTCACATGCCGGCTCAGATATACGGTACTCATACCTCCCCTGCCCAGTACGCTGATAATTATATATTTCCCATCGACGATCTCTCCTGCCGTCAGCATTTACAGCTCCCCCTTCCAGTGGTATACTAAACTCTCAGACATTGACACAGTAAATGTACAAGGAGTGAATATTTATGATAGCCAGAGACGATATTATCATCCGAAAAGCGATTTTACATATTCTTGATACCATGCACGGGCAGTGCATCCTCTCTAACACCCTTCTGGACCCGGGTCCGGACTTATATGAATTTATTCGTAATCATATTTATAAAATAGTCGTCAGCGATGACACAAAGGACTGCGAATTTAATCCGGAGACGTCGCCCATCTACCCTATATTGACAGCGTGGGATGAATCAGATGAAGAATCTTTTATCGCCACCAGTCAGGCGATTGCCGAGAAACTATATACATCCATGGGAGAAGGGCTGGACATTCCGGCTGCAGACCTTTTGTTTGTCACCTTCCAGGCAGAGGGCGTCATCTATCTGGCGCTTCTGAAAATGAACTACAAAGAAAGCTATACCCACGAAATCTCTGTTTCGGACATCCCTGCCGCTGGCGTTTTTTCTGATACAGATATTGAGTCTGATACAGATGTTTCCTCTGGAGCCACATCCAAGGAAGAACCAGCCACAACAGAAGTCCGCGCTGATATCGTAAAATCCAGGGCGCTGCTTCCTGCATCCGGCACAAGAATTCCGGAGGCTATCATCATTAATCTTGATGATATGTACATCAAGCTTCTCGAGAAACGCTATGAAGTCAACGGAGAAAAGGTATTTTATCTCTCTGAAAACTTCCTCGTCTGCCATACCAGCCTTCCACCTAAGAGAAAGCTTAATATTCTCACAAAGGTGATTAACACCATATCTAACAAATATGACGGCGCTGACCTGAAGACGAAGATGGATACAAAAAGCGCTCTTCAAAAAGAATATGTGGACCGGCAGTCTTTCGACGTCGAAGAAATCGGCAATCGGCTTTTTGGGAACAGCCCGGAGAAAAAATCCGAATTTGATGAAAAAATGGAACAATATGATCTGCAGTTTGATAACTTTACTGTTACCAACGAATCAACTGTGAAGAAGCTGGAGAAACAGATTATGGTGACAGACAGCGGCATTGAGATCTCCATACCTATGGAGACCTATAATAAACTTGCCAATCTGGAAGTTCAGACAGACGTTACCGGCAAAACCACTATTATTATCAAAAATATAGATAATCTGATTTTAAAATAACACTCTGTTCTCAGCATAAGAATAGAATACAGCAAAATATCCCCTTACACGATTTCTCTTCTGTGTAAGGGGATATTATATTCTCGCTTCATTCAGGCAGGAGTCAAACTAGCTATAATAATATGAATCCACGCTGTTCAAAACGATTTTATTATTTATTGCTTCTTCTCCAGATTTTCATCTTCTCAGCTTCTGCGATAAGTTCATCTCTGAAATCCGGATGAGCGATGCTGATTAAAGCTTCTGCTCTCTCCCATGTGGACAGACCTTTCAGGCATACCTTACCGTATTCTGTTACCACATAATGTGTATTCGGACGGGTATCGGTAACGATAGAACCTTCAGCGAGAGTTGGACGGATTCTGGAATGCATCACACCGTCTTTGGATGTAAAGGTGGAAGAACAGCAAATGAAGCTCTTGCCGCCTTTGGATGCATAAGCGCCCAATACAAAGTCAAGCTGTCCGCCTGCTCCGCTGATCTGTTTTGTTCCGGCACTCTCTGCGTTTATCTGACCGTACAGGTCAATGTCTACCGCATTGTTAATGGAAATAAAATTATCAAGTTTGGAAATAGTAGCCGTGCTGTTGGTATAGTTTACCGGTGCGCTCATACATTCCGGATTATCATCCAGATAATCATACATTTTCTGTGTACCGGCGCCAAAAGCATATACCTGACGTCCACGGTCGATAGATTTCCTTGCTCCGGTGATCTTTCCTGCCTTTGCAATATCTACAAAGGCATCAACGTACATCTCTGTATGTACACCTAAATCCTTCAGGTCAGATTCGGCAATCATGGAACCAACAGTATTTGGCATACCACCGATACCGAGCTGCAGACAGGCGCCGTCAGGAATCTCTTCCACGATTAATTTGGCTACAGTCTTATCCACATCTGTAGGCGCTCCTCCTGCTCCCAGCTGTCCCATTTCCGGATTAGAACCTTCTACAATGTAATCTACCTCAGAAATATGGATGCCTTCTTCATATCCGCCAAGACAACGAGGCATCTTCTCATTTACTTCTACGATGATAACATCTGAAATCTCACAGACTGCTTTCATATGAGAGGCGTTTGGTCCGAAGTTGAAAAATCCGTGTTTATCCATCGGAGCAACCTGGAACATAGCAACATTGATATGGCCGATATTTTCTCTGTAATAGCGTGGAAGCTCAGAATACCGAACCGGCGCATAGTATGCAAATCCCTGATTCACTGCCTTTCTCTCAATTCCACTCATATGCCAGGAATTCCATGTAAAATGCTCTGCTACATTGTCCACCTTGAAAATCTCCGGAACCCATAATAAGATACCGCCACGTACTTTTACATTCTCCAGTTCGTCTGCTCTGGCAGCGAGAGCTGCATCCAACGCAACAGGCGTACCAGTTGTCCATCCATAGTCCACCCAATCGTTAGAATTCACAACTTTTACAGCTTCTTCTGCTGTCACAAGCTTCTTTGCGTACTCTTTAATATAGCTCATGCGTCTCCTCCTTGAAATATTCACAAAATTCGAAAAATTTTCATAGCTATATTTTACCATTGTTATAAATTGTGGTCAACCTTGAACTATTTCTTCCGCCCTGTAATTCTTTCTTTTTCTGTAATTTTCACACGGTCCTCAGGCAAAATATTCACATTATTTTTATATTTTTTTGAAATCGGGATAACAAATCTTTCATCAATATAGAGGAGATCCTGTGATAAATCCAGCCTGCTTATATGCATGAAATTCACAATATAGCTTCGATGACAGCGAACAAAATATTCCGGCAGAACCTTTTCCATCTCACGCAGCGAACCATAGAATGACAGCTCTTCCTGACCAGAGTGTAAAATCAGCTTCTTCTCTCTGGCCTCCAGATATAAAATCTGTGTATAGTGAAAATATCTTCTCTCTTCACCGATGCGGACAAACAATCTGTGGGTATACATTTCCCTCTCTCTCCGTCTGTAGTGGTACGTCAGCACCTGGCGTATGGCTTCGAGGGCTCTCTGTCTGTTTACTGGCTGCATCAGCAGCATTATTGGATGCAAAGAAGGTACCAGATATCGCTCCGGCGATATCCTGGGACTGGCAATAATCAGAAGCTCCGCCTCCGGAAATATATTTCGGAGTCTTTTTAGTTCTGATAAGTCCTCTTCGCTGCTTATCTCAAAAATAAGTATATCCCAGGAATGACCATGTTCAGCCGTTCTTTCTGTCTGCTTTCTCAAAGATGCCCCATATATATCACAGACCTGCATCTCTGCTCCCATCATACCTGTACAATATCCGCAAAGCTTATGTAGTATATCTGCTTCTTTCTTCTTATGACAAAAAATCAAAACTGAAATCATTTTTCATCTCCTGTACGGAAGCAAAATATGACTACATCCCCTCCTTCCGTTCCTGTGCTTCCAAATATCTGTCTGCAAAAACAGTATAACACATTTTTTTACATTTTTATAAAAAATTGACAAAAGATATTATTTTCCTGATAAAGCAAAAGGGTATGAAAAATTAACACAAAATCTTATTTATTATTTAAACAAAAAGGGACCACAGTCCTTGACTGCAGTCCCATATTGAATGCTGCCGCGCGGTTTGCACCGGCATATTTTCAATGTTATTCATATTTGTGACAGATCATATCCGAACATCATTTCCTTTTGGATGCCATGCGCCGTATCTGTACGTCACATTTCTTCCTGAGAAATTGCGATCTGCCTTATTTTATCCTGCGATTCGATGAAAACTAAGAGGAACAGGCCTGTCCGCTTTCTTCTGTTTCACTTTCGAGCCACAGTTTCTCATCGCACGATGAATTATTTGCCAACCTGAGCTTTGATTGCTTCTGTCAGCTTAGGAACGATCTTCAGAGCATCGCCAACGATACCGTAGTCAGCTACATCAAAGATAGGTGCATCCGGATCTTTGTTGATAGCGATGATGATATCGGACTCTTCCATACCAGCTACGTGCTGGATAGCTCCGGAGATACCGATTGCGAAGTAAACCTGAGGACGAACGGTTTTACCTGTCTGTCCAACCTGAAGGTCTTTTGGTTTCCAGCCGTTATCTACAACTGCACGAGAGCAGGAAACTGTTCCGCCGATAGCCTCTGCCAGGTCATCCAGAAGAGCGAAGTTCTCTGGTGATCCAACGCCACGGCCGCCGGATACGAGAATCTTAGCTGCCTGGATATCAACAGTTTCAGATACAGATTTCACGATATCGAGAATCTCTACATATTTGTCGTTCTCTTCGAATCCCGGATTGAATTCGATAACTTCTGCCTTAGCTCCCGGTACAGGGTCTTTTTTCTGCATAACGCCCGGACGTACGGTAGCCATCTGTGGACGATGGTTCGGGCAGGCGATAGTAGCGATTGTATTTCCGCCGAAAGCAGGACGTGTCATAAGTAACTGTCCCTGACGTGGTTCTGCATCACCACGTGCTTTGAACTCACCAATCTCAAGAACGGTACAGTCAGCGGTAAGACCAGTAGCGACACGAGCGGATACACGAGGACCCAGGTCACGTCCGATAGCTGTAGCGCCAACCAGTAAGATATCTGGTTTGTATTCATTGATTACAGAAGCCAGTGCATGAGTATATGGCTCTGTTCTGTACTCTTTTAAAGCTGGATCATCTACAACGATGACTCTGTCAGCACCGTATTCAGCCAGTTCATCTACAAGACCTTTTACGTCAGAGCCGATTAAAACTGCTGTTACGTCTGTTCCTAAATCTGCAGCCAGGTCATTTGCTTTTCCAAGTAATTCTAAAGCGATGGAATCAATCTTATTGTCAACCTGCTGAGCATAGATAAATACACCTTTATATTCTTGTAAATTCATTCTATTCACCACATTCCCTTTTTATTAGATAACATGTTTAGTTAACAGTTTGTCCATGATGTAATCAACGCCTTCTTCCGGTGTTTCTGCTGTCATCATGACACCTTTGCCTTTACGAACCTTATCGGAAGCCTTAGCGATCTGTGTAGGTGAACCTGCAAGACCCAGGTTGCTGTCATCTACATCTTTGAGATCTGGTCTTCCCCATGTTGTGATCTCTGCGTCATATGCATCGAAGATTCCGCCCGGTGTCATATAACGTGGCTCGTTTAATTCGGAAAGTGCTGTAATTACGCATGGCATTTTTGCCTTTAATACATGATATCTGTCGTCATACTGACGCTGAACGATAACGCTGTCGCCTTCAATCTTGATATCCTGTGCGTAGGAGATCAGAGGAAGGTCAAGATGCTCAGCGATCTGAGGACCTACCTGAGCGGTGTCACCGTCGATAGCCTGACGACCAGTAATGATTAAATCATATTCAAGGTTGCGGATTGCTCCTGCAAGTGTGGTGGATGTAGCCCATGTATCAGCTCCACCTAAAACTCTGTCTGTAACAAGAATACCCTTGTCAGCGCCCATAGCCATAGCTTCACGAAGAACCTCTTCTGCTTTTGGAAGTCCCATTGTAACAACAGTTACTTCTGCGCCAAACTGGTCTTTTAATCTAAGGGCTGCTTCAAGACCTGCTTTATCATCCGGATTCATGATGGTGAGCATAGCTGCTCTGTCCAGAGTTCCGTCCGGTTTAAACTTAACTCCACCTTTTGTATCAGGCACCTGTTTAATACATACTACGATTTTCACAGTATTTTCCCTCCTTATTTCAATAAGCTGCCAGAAATAACCATACGCTGAACTTCAGAAGTTCCTTCGTAGATCTCTGTAATCTTAGCGTCACGCATCATACGTTCTACATCGTATTCTCTGATGTAACCGTAACCACCATGTAACTGAACGCACTTGGTTGTTACTTCCATTGCTACTTCTGCAGCAAACAGCTTAGCCATAGCAGCTTCTACAGAGTAAACTTTCTGTGTAGCCTTTGCCATCGCAGCTTTGTAAACCAGAAGCTGAGCAGCCTGAACTTTCGTAGCCAGGTCAGCCAGTACAAACTGTGTATTCTGCTGCTGAGCGATTGTTCTGCCGAACTGTTTTCTTTCTTTTACATAGTTGATGGTAAGGTCTAAAGCGCCTTCTGCAATACCCAGAGCCTGGGAAGCGATACCGATACGTCCGCCGTCCAGAGTATGCATAGCGATACCAAAACCTTTACCCTGCGGTCCAAGGAGGTTCTCTTTTGGAATACGGCAATCCTGGAAAATCAGCTCGTATGTAGCTGAACCACGGATACCCATTTTCTTTTCTTTTGTTCCGAATGTAAATCCTGGTGTTCCTTTTTCTACGATAAATGTGGAGAAGCTCTTTTTCTTTCTTCCTCTTGCGTCAACCTTAACGTCTGTGATAGCGATTACAATATAAATATCTGCATAGCTACCGTTGGTGATGAAACATTTAGAACCGTTTAATACCCACTCATCGCCGTCTAATACAGCCTTTGTCTGAGCGCCCTGAGCGTCTGTACCAGCACCTGGCTCAGTCAGTGCAAAAGCACCTAATAATTCGCCTTTAGCCAGCGGAACCAGATATTTCTGTTTCTGCTCTTCTGTTCCGTAGGTCATAATCGGATCTGCGCAAAGAGAGGTATGTGCAGAAACGATAACGCCTGTAGTACCGCATACTTTGGATAATTCTTCTACACACATAATGTATGTAAGCGGGTCACAGCCCTGTCCGCCGTATTCCTTCGGAACCGGGATTCCCATGAAACCTAATTTCTGCATTTTAGCAACGGTTTCTTCTGGGAAATGTTCTGTTTCATCTACCTCCTGAGCAAGAGGTTTTACTTCGTTCTCAGCGAAATCTTTGAAAAGCTGTCTAGCCATTTCATGCTTTTTGCTTAATGTGAAATCCATTTTCATTCCTCCATTTAAATTGGTTATTTCAGCAAGCCGGACAAATTGAGCAGTCTGTCCATAACTCACCTAAAGCCGTGGAGACAGAATGCCCCCACGGCATTATAAATTTGCTTAAATTATTTGCTGTAATCGTAGAAACCGATACCAGTTTTCTGTCCCAGTTTTCCTCCACGAACCATTTTTCTTAATAATGGATGTGGACGATATTTTGGATCTCCTGTCTCGTTGTACAGAACTTCCATGATTGCCAGGCAGATATCAAGACCAATCAGATCACCCAGAGCCAGAGGTCCCATCGGATGATTTGCACCTAATTTCATAGCTGTATCAATGCCTTCAACAGAAGCAACGCCGTCTGCATAGATTCCTACAGCTTCATTGATCATTGGAACTAAGATTCTGTTAACTACGAATCCGGCAGCTTCTTCTACCTGTACAGGTGTTTTGCCGATCTCTTCGGAGATAGCTTTGATCTTGTCAACCATTTCAACCGGTGTGTTGATACCAGCGATAACTTCGATTAATTTCATAACCGGAGCTGGGTTGAAGAAATGCATACCGATAACCGGTCTGTCTAATCCTGCACCAATTTCTGTGATGGATAAGGAAGAAGTATTTGTTGCAAACATACAATCAGCTTTTACGATATCCTGTAATTCTTTGAAAGTCTGTTTTTTAACTTCCATATTCTCCAGAGCTGCCTCTACGATTAAGTCAGCATCTGTACAGATATCTTTTGTACCTGTAGTGATTTTTGCGAGAATTGCATCAGCTTTTGCCTGATCCATTTTGCCTTTAGCTACTCTTTTCTCGAAGCCTTTAGCAATTTTGTTTTTACCGTTTGCGGCAAATTCGTCGTTAATATCGCATAAATATACTTCATAACCTTCTGTCTGAGCAAAAGCCTGAGCGATACCGGAACCCATTGTACCTGCGCCAATAACTCCAACTTTCATTGATTTATCCTCCTAAAATAATATATAATTTTGCCTGCATTCCATTTTAAAAAATGGAACGCAGGGCTTATTAACTATCAATTAGCAATTCTTGAATGGTTCTTTTACTTTGTCTTTGTTTTTGTCAAGGAAGAATGCCATACCATATTTCTGGTCTTCTGTCTCGAAGCAGCTGCCAAATAACTTCTCTTCGATCACGATAGCTTCATCCATTCCAACTTCCAGACCTTCGTTGATAGCTTTCTTACATGCACGAACAGCGATAGGAGCGTTCTTTGCAATGCCTTTTGCCATCTTAATAGCCTGTGGCATGAGCTCTTCTAATGGATAAACTTCGTTAACAAGACCAATTCTGTAAGCCTCGGCAGCTTTGATATTACGTGCAGTATAAATTAACTGTTTTGCTTTGCCAGGTCCGACAATACGAGCCAGTCTCTGTGTTCCGCCGAATCCAGGAGTGATTCCAAGACCAACTTCCGGCTGACCGAATACAGCGTTCTCAGAACAAAGTCTGATATCACAGCTCATGGCAATCTCACATCCTCCGCCTAAAGCGAATCCGTTGATTGCAGCGATAACAGGAATCGGTAATGTTTCAATTTTTCTGAAAATGTCATTACCAGCTTTACCAAATGCTTCGCCTTCTGCCTTGGTCAGAGTGCTCATTTCTCCGATGTCAGCGCCGGCAACAAAAGATTTCTCTCCTGCACCTGTCAGAACCAGACATCTGATGGCATCTAAATCCACAGCGTCGATGGCAGCATCCAGATCTTTTAATACTTCACTGTTTAACGCGTTTAAAGCCTTTGGACGGTTAATTGTGATAATTCCAACCTGTCCATCTACTTCGTAATTAATGAATCCCATTGTTATGTATCTCCTTTCAGATAACAAATCATGTAATGGAAATCACCGGTTCCGGCTAACGCCGTCACCGGATTATTCTATGTGCAATTAATCTCTCTTAACGATTGTGGAGCAGCCCATTCCACCACCGATACAAAGTGTTGCAAGACCTGTCTTAGCATCGCGTTTCTGCATCTCGTGTAATAATGTAACGAGGATACGGCATCCTGAAGCTCCTACCGGATGTCCGAGTGCGATAGCACCACCGTTTACATTTAACTTGGATGTATCGAATCCAAGATCTCTTCCTACTGCCAGAGACTGTGCAGCGAAAGCTTCGTTTGCTTCAATTAAGTCGAAGTCGTCAATGCTCATGCCTGTTTTAGCAAGAACTTTTCTTGTGGAAGCAACAGGACCAACACCCATGATAGATGGATCAACGCCGCCTAAAGCACCTGCTACCCATGTAGCCATTGGTGTAACACCAAGTTCCTGAGCTTTCTCTTCGCTCATAACGATAACTGCTGCAGCACCGTCATTGATACCTGAAGAGTTAGCAGCTGTTACGATACCGTCTTTCTTGAAAGCCGGACGTAATTTGGAGATGCTCTCTGCTGTAGTTCCAGGACGTGGACCTTCGTCTGTGTCAACGATCACTGTTTTCTTTTTCAGTTTAACTTCTACAGGAACGATCTCATCTTTGAACTTGCCTGCTTCGATGGCTGCTGCTGCTTTCTGCTGGGAGTTAGCTGCGAACTCATCCAGTTCTTCTCTGGTCAGTCCCCACTGCTCTGCAACGTTCTCTGCTGTGATACCCATGTGATACTGATTGAAAGCATCTGTTAAAGCATCGTTAACCATGCAGTCTTTTAATACGCCGTTGTTCATTCTGTAACCGAAACGAGCCTTGTCCAGACAGAATGGAGCCATGGACATGTTCTCCATACCACCAGCGATCACGATGTCAGCTTCACCAGCGATGATCTTTGTAGCTGCAAGGTTTACACAGTTAAGACCGGAACCACAAACTACGTTGATTGTAGTTGCTGGTACTTCAACTGGAAGACCGGCATTAATAGATGCCTGACGAGCAACGTTCTGTCCTAATCCAGCCTGGATTACACAACCCATTAATACTTCGTCAACCTGGTCAGCAGCGATGCCTGTTCTGTTCAGAGCTTCTTTGATTACCACTGTTCCGAGATCAGCAGCAGGTACTGTGCTTAATGATCCACCCATAGTTCCGATTGCGGTACGACAAGCTCCCGCCAAAACAACTTTCTTTGCCATAATACTAATTCCTCCATTTTAATCATCAATATTACTAAATGATAGTTACTCTGGGCTAGAAAATATCTAGTACGATGTGTTAAGTTTATCACAATCTCGGTTTCTTTGCAATAACATTATAATATGTTTTTTCTTTTAACGCTACCTTTTATTTAATTTTCACAAAAACTTCTTTTTCTGCGCTCATTTGCCTTTTTTACCATATGAAATGAAAAAAAGGCCATCAACTACTGATGACCTCCGGAAATTGCGGGGGAAGGATTTGAACCAACGACCTCCGGGTTATGAGCCCGACGAGC
>ERZ1643247.1066-NODE-1066-length-27805-cov-9.716901_pt1 | contig 27805 bp, 25 predicted proteins | sample MGYA00579264_ERZ1643247 | MGnify/ENA primary metagenome ERZ1643247 (study PRJEB29033, sample SAMEA4952262) | chicken gut metagenome | biome: Broiler Chicken; feature: Gastrointestinal Tract; material: Caecum | place: Ireland | collected 2018 | study: Broiler... | reverse complement strand
AACGTCCGGAATAGTCAACACGTTTTCCGAGCAGGTTCTGACGGAAACGTCCGGACTTTCCTTTTAACATATCGGAAAGAGATTTCAGGGCACGGTTTCCCGGTCCTGTAACCGGACGGCCGCGGCGGCCGTTGTCGATCAGGGCGTCAACTGCTTCCTGAAGCATTCTCTTTTCGTTTCTTACGATGATATCCGGGGCTCCAAGCTCCAGAAGTCTTCTCAGACGGTTGTTACGGTTGATGATTCTTCTGTAAAGGTCATTTAAGTCAGATGTTGCAAAACGTCCTCCATCAAGCTGAACCATCGGACGCAGATCCGGCGGAATAACCGGGATGACCGTCATGATCATCCACTCCGGTTTGTTTCCGGATTCACGGAACGCTTCCACAACTTCCAGACGTTTTACGATTCTTGCACGTTTCTGTCCGGTCGCTCCTTCGAGTCCGTCTCTTAACTCATGGTATTCCTTTTCCAGATCAATATTCTTTAACAGTTCCTGAATCGCTTCCGCGCCCATGCCGACACGGAATGCGCTTCCCCATTTTTCTCTTGCTTCCTGATATTCCTGTTCGGAGAGCACCTGTTTGTACTGTAAATCTGTCTCTCCTTTGTCGAGTACAATGTAAGAAGCAAAGTACAGTACTTTCTCCAGTGTTCTCGGAGAAAGGTCGAGAATCAGTCCCATCCGGCTCGGGATTCCTTTAAAATACCAGATATGGGATACCGGAGCCGCCAGTGCGATATGCCCCATACGCTCACGGCGTACTGCAGATTTCGTAACCTCAACACCGCAGCGGTCACAGATCACACCTTTATAACGGATTTTCTTATATTTACCACAGTGACATTCCCAGTCCTTGCTTGGTCCGAAAATACGTTCGCAGAACAGCCCGTCGCGTTCCGGCTTTAAAGTTCTGTAGTTGATGGTCTCCGGCTTTGTTACCTCGCCTCTTGACCACTCCAGAATCTTTTCAGGTGATGCCAGCCCGATCTTGATCGCATCAAAGGTCATCGGCTGATACGTCGCTTCATTATTGTTTCCCGTCATTACGGCACCCCTTTCTATTCTTCATCTGACATTTCGTCAAAATCAATCGTAAAGTCTTCGTCGTTAAAATCCAGTTCTTCTTCATCCTGTCCTTCTTCGATGTCAACTAATTCTTCTCCCTGGAATTCCTGCTGTGAGAAACCATGCTCTCCGTAGGACTCCCTGTCGTTGGAATACCTTCTGTCTCCTTCAATGATTGCATTTAAGTTCGTCTCACCGTAATCGGATGTCTCCATGATCTCAACTTCTGTATTGTCGTCTCTGAGCACACGTACATCCAGTCCGAGAGACTGAAGCTCTTTTAAAAGTACCTTGAAGGACTCCGGAATACCCGGCTCCGGAATGTTGTCTCCTTTGATGATGGCTTCGTATGTCTTCACACGGCCGATCACATCGTCGGATTTTACTGTCAGGATCTCCTGCAGGGTGTAGGACGCACCGTATGCCTCCAGTGCCCATACCTCCATCTCTCCGAAACGCTGTCCGCCGAACTGTGCTTTACCACCGAGCGGCTGCTGTGTAACGAGGGAGTAAGGACCTGTGGAACGTGCATGGATCTTGTCATCAACAAGGTGGTGCAGTTTCAGGTAATGCATGTGTCCGATCGTAACCGGGCTGTCGAAGTACTCACCTGTACGTCCGTCTCTCAGGCGTACTTTACCGTCTCTGGAAATCGGCACGCCTTTCCACAGCTTTCTGTGTTCCCTGTTGTCATAGAGATACTGCATTACTTCAGGAAGAAGCTCCTCTTTATGCTTTTCTTCAAACTCTTCCCAGGAAAGATTTACATAATCGTTCGCCAGGTCAAGTGTATCCATAATGTCATTTTCGTTTGCTCCGTCGAATACCGGAGTTGCCACATTAAATCCAAGTGCTTTTGCCGCAAGACTCAGGTGAATCTCAAGTACCTGTCCGATGTTCATACGGGAAGGCACACCAAGCGGGTTCAGCACGATATCAAGCGGACGTCCGTTTGGAAGGAACGGCATATCCTCTACCGGGAGCACACGGGAAACGACACCCTTGTTTCCGTGACGTCCGGCCATTTTATCTCCTACAGAGATCTTTCTCTTCTGGGCAATGTAAATGCGCACTGCCTGGTTAACTCCCGGAGAAAGTTCGTCTCCGTTTTCTCTTGTGAATACTTTGGCATCTACGACAATACCATATTCACCATGCGGTACTTTCAGAGAAGTATCTCTGACTTCGCGGGCTTTCTCACCGAAGATCGCTCTTAACAGACGCTCTTCCGCTGTCAGCTCCGTCTCTCCTTTCGGAGTAACCTTTCCGACAAGGATATCGCCGGCACGTACTTCCGCACCGATACGGATGATTCCTCTTTCATCCAGGTCTTTAAGTGCATCATCACCGACACCCGGGATATCCCGTGTAATCTCTTCCGGTCCCAGCTTCGTGTCACGTGCTTCTGCCTCATATTCTTCTATATGAACGGATGTATATACATCATCCTGAACAAGGCGCTCGCTTAAGAGAACGGCATCCTCGTAGTTATATCCTTCCCATGTCATGAATCCGATCAGCGGGTTCTTACCAAGAGCCATCTCACCGTTGGATGTGGACGGTCCGTCTGCGATGACTTCTCCCTTCTCCACTCTGTCGCCCTTGAATACAATCGGTCTCTGGTTGTAGCAGTTGGACTGGTTGCTTCGTAAGAACTTCGTCAGCTTGTAAGTCTTCTTCACGCCGTCGTCCTGACGGATAATGATCTCTGTGGAAGCAGCTCTTTCTACAACGCCTGCTTCCTCTGCAACGACGCAGACACCGGAGTCTACCGCGGATTTCTCTTCCATACCTGTACCGACTACCGGAGCCTCTGTTGTCAGAAGCGGTACTGCCTGACGCTGCATGTTGGATCCCATCAGCGCACGGTTGGCATCATCGTTTTCCAGGAAAGGAATCAGCGCTGTAGCAACGGAGAATACCATCTTCGGAGACACGTCCATGTAGTCAAATTTGCTTCTCTCGTATTCCTGTGTCTCTTCACGGTAACGACCGGATACATTCTTTCTCACAAAATGTCCTTCTGCATCCAGCGGTTCGTTCGCCTGTGCTACGTGGTAGTTATCCTCTTCGTCTGCTGTCATGTAGACAACTTCGTCTGTTACGACCGGATTTTCCGGATCGCTCTTGTCGATCTTCCGGTACGGAGCCTCGACAAAACCATATTTATTGATTCTTGCGTAAGTTGCAAGAGAGTTGATCAGACCGATGTTCGGACCTTCAGGCGTCTCGATCGGGCACATTCTTCCGTAATGGGAATAGTGAACGTCTCGCACCTCGAATCCTGCACGGTCTCTGGAAAGACCTCCCGGTCCAAGTGCGGAAAGACGTCTCTTGTGTGTCAGCTCGCCAAGCGGATTGTTCTGATCCATGAACTGGGACAGCTGTGAGGAACCGAAGAACTCCTTCACCGCCGCGGTCACCGGTTTGATGTTGATCAGAGACTGTGGTGAGATACCTTCCAGATCCTGCGTTGTCATTCTTTCACGGACAACTCTTTCCAGACGGGAAAGTCCGATCCGGTACTGGTTCTGGAGAAGTTCTCCTACCGCACGGATACGTCTGTTGCCCAGATGGTCGATATCATCGTCATTTCCAAGGCCGTATTCCAGATGCATGTTGTAGTTGATGGACGCAAAAATGTCCTCCTTTGTGATATGCTTCGGAACAAGCTCATGGAGATTCTTTCTGACTGCTTCTTTGAGCTCTTCTGTATCACCTGCCGCTTCTTCCATCAGATCTGCAAGAACCGGGTAATACACAAGCTCGGAAACTCCTACTTCTTTTGGCTCAATGCCGGTCACCTCTTTGAGATCTACCGCCATATTGGAAAGGACTTTGATATCCCTGTCCTCACCCTCACGGCTGATCCATACAAACGGCACCGCATTGTTCTGAATCGTATCGGCAAGCTCCCTTGTCACTTCCGTTCCTGCTTCCGCCAGGATCTCGCCTGTCAATGGACTGAACACTTCTCTTGCGAGAACATGTCCTGTGATTCTGTTCTTAAGGAGTAATTTCTTATTAAATTTATAACGTCCTACTCTTGCAAGGTCATATCTTCTTGGATCGAAGAACATGCTTGTAATCAGGCTTTCCGCACTGTCTACTGCAAGCGGCTCGCCCGGACGGATCTTTTTGTAAAGTTCGAGGAGACCTTCCTGATAGTTTTCAGCAGTATCTTTGCCGAAACTTGCAAGAATCTTCGGCTCTTCGCCGAACATTTCGATGATCTCCGGATTGGTGCCCACGCCAAGCGCACGGATCAGCACGGTGATCGGCACCTTTCTTGTCCTGTCTACCCTTACATAGAAAACGTCATTAGAGTCTGTCTCATATTCCAGCCATGCACCACGGTTCGGAATCACGGTACAGGAATAGAGCTGCTTACCGATTTTATCATGTGCGATTCCGTAGTAAATGCCAGGCGAACGTACAAGCTGGCTTACGATGACACGTTCCGCACCATTGATGACAAAAGTACCTGTCTTCGTCATAATAGGCAGATCGCCCATAAAGATCTCGTGTTCGTTGATCTCATCCGTTTCCTTATTATAAAGCCTTACCCTTACTTTCAAAGGCGCTGCATAAGTCGCATCCCGCTCTTTGCATTCCTCGATCGTATACTTCACATCATCTTCGCATAATGTAAAATCGACAAATTCCAGGCTCAGCTGTCCGCTGTAATCCGTAATCGGCGAAATGTCGTCGAACACTTCTTTCAAACCCTCGTCGAGGAACCACTGATAGGAATCTTTCTGAACCTCAATCAGATTTGGCATCTCAAGAACTTCTTTTTGTCTGGAATAGGTCATCCGGGAACTTCTTCCGCTTTTCATGGGACGAATTCTGTTTTTCTCCATTGACGTTTCACTCCTTGTATTATTATTCTCGTGAAAATCACCAGTTTTCATAGTTTATTGCGGGAAATTCAAGCATTTTCTGCTCTCTTCACAGCCCATCTTCCCACAATAGTGCATTTTATTGTATCACAAGCACATTCCACGTGTCAAGAAAAATTTTTATTTTTTTCACCCCTTGTAATTCTCCATATATTATGCTATGTTGATAACAAGAATTGTTACTATTTTTTTAGAATTACAATTATTTGGAGGAAACAGATATGATAAATATTAGAAAAGCCGCTATCATCGGCTGCGGATTTGTCGGAGCTTCATCCGCATTCAGCCTGGTACACAAAGGATTATTTTCAGAGCTGGTTCTGATCGATGCCAACCATGCCAAAGCAGAAGGCGAAGCCATGGATTTGAGTCACGGCCGGCCGTTTACTTCCCCTATGAAAATTTACGCCGGAAGTTACGACGACATCAGCGACTGTTCGCTGATTATCATTACAGCGGGCGCCAACCAGAAACCCGGTGAGACAAGACTGGATCTCGTCCACAAGAATGTAGCTATTTTCAAATCCATCATTCCCGAAATCACAAAGAGAAATTTTGAAGGAATCCTGCTGATCGTGGCAAATCCGGTGGACATCCTCACCTACGCCGCCCTCAAAATTTCCGGCTACCCAAAAGAACGGGTCCTCGGAAGCGGCACCGTGCTTGATTCCGCCCGTTTCCGCTACCTCTTAAGCGAGCATCTCAATGTGGACAGCCGAAGCGTTCACGCCTATATTATCGGTGAACACGGCGACAGCGAGCTTGCCGTCTGGAGCAGCGCCAATGTCTCCGGTATCGGCATCAATGATTTCTGCGAGCTCCGCGGCCACTACGAGCATGATGAGGCCATGGACCGGATTTACCGGACCGTGCGGGACAGCGCTTACGAAATCATCGAGCGGAAAGGCGCCACCTACTACGGTGTTGCCATGGCGGTGAGCCGGATCGCGGAGAGCATTATCCGCAACGAGCATTCCGTGCTCCCGGTTTCCAGTCTGATGGAGGGAGAATACGGGCTCACGGATCTGTGCATCAGTGTTCCTACCATTGTCTCCGCAAAAGGCGCCGAACAGGTACTGGAAATCCCGCTGAGTCAGGAGGAAAAAGAAAAACTTCAGAAATCCGCTGCAGAATTAAAGAAGGTCCTTGACTCTGCCATTTGACAAATGCCTGCCAATACCTCTAAAATAGAAATGCTGCCAGATTTATGGCAGCATTTCTTAGAAGGAAGGCAGGAATTTTCATGAAACAATCTACGTTCTTCCGTGTACTGTTCTATATCATCGGTCTTCTGGTGCTCGCACTGGGTCTGACCTTGAACACCAAGACAGGGCTCGGAGTCTCACCTATTATCTCAGTCGCTTACAGCACGGCAGTCATCTCCGGACATAATTTCGGCAACATGACTCTTGCTCTCTATTCCCTCTTTGTGGTCATCGAACTTATTCTTCATCTCATAAGAGAACACCGCTATGTAGAAGAATCACACGGCGCACTGTCCCAGGCAGGAAAGCGTGACCGGAAGCTGATTTTCCTGATGGACATTCTCCAGATCCCTTTAAGCCTCATTTTTACGCGGTTTCTCAATGCATTCTCCGCTTTGATCCCGGCTCTTTACTCCGGTTCAGAAAGCAGTGCAGGAGAAATGGCATTTCGCGTCATCGTTCTGGTCATCGCAATCATTCTAACCGGGATCGGAGCCGCCATGTCCCTGAATATGCGCATCGTACCAAATCCAGGTGATGGAATTGTTCAGGCCATCGCAGATACGGCACACAAAAGCGTCGGCTTTACCAAAAACTGCTTCGATGTGCTCAATATTTCCATCACAATCACATTAAGCCTCACTTTCGCCGGGCATCTGATAGGCATCGGCGTCGGCACGATTCTTGCCATGATCGGAGTGGGACGCACGATTGCCGTCTTCAACCACTTTACATACGATAAAATGAAACAGCTGGCCGGCATCGAAAACTAAACAAGGCGAAACAAGTTTCTCAATACAAAAAATCCCCTCCGGGAATCCGCACACCAGCGGCGCGGTCATTTCCGAAGGGGATTTTTCACTTTCTTATATTATTCCCTGTCAGAATCTACAGGAACTCTTCTATTCCAGGGCTGATTTATACAAATCTTACTCCCTGTGAATATACGGTTTTTCCACCAAGGTATACCGTATTGACATTATAAACGCAGGAGATGTCTTTGCTCAGATCTCCGTCTACTACAAGAATGTCTGCCAGCAGACCTTCTTTAATCATTCCAAGTTCATCTTCTCTTCCGAGAACTTTTGCAGGGTTTGCTGTTGATGTCTGAATCGCCTGTACCGGAGTGATTCCGTATTTTACCATCAGCTCCATTTCCTGAGCGATTGGAAGAACCGGAGCACCGTACATTACCATATCGCTTCCGGTGCAGACCGTCACGCCTGTATCATAAAGCTCTTTAAAATGATCACGGTAGGCTTCATATGCCGGCTCATAGAACTGATAATCCCTCTGCTCTTTTGCGGCAACCGGATCATTGAATACATCCGCGTTTCCCTCCTCGATGTTCTTCTTGCACACTTCATATAAATATGTATAGGCAAAAATCGTCGGCGTCCACGCAATTCCCTTTTCTTTCATCTGCTGCGCCTGCTCTACTGTCAGGAATGTTCCGTGTTCAATCGTATCGAACCCGGCATCAATACACATCTGAATCGATGGATGAGTTCCCGCGTGAACAACACATTTGATTCCTCTTCTGTGGCACTCATCTGCCGCCGCATCTAATTCTTCCTGGGTGTACTCCGGAATATGGGAACGGTGGCTTGTAAGCAGTTTGATCCATTCCGCTCCATCCCTTCTCTGCTTTCTGATCTCTTTGCGGATTGCCCATGGTCCGTCCACTTCAACAACTTCATCCCAGCAGTGTCCACCCGTCATACACATACCTTCTCCCACATGCGTGATACGGGGAATCGTGATAAATCCTTTCTCCTCCGCAAGTTTCAATGTCTTGCACACTCCGTGCGGAGAATAGCAGTCTCTGACACTTGTGATTCCTTTCGTAAATGCTGCCTGCGCATGCTGAAGTGCATACATCATAATCATCTGATCATTATAGTTGAAGCTGTCCGGCTGGCTGAACCAGTATCCCAGATGTGCATGCATATCGGTAAGTCCCGGCAAAATTGTTGCCTCCCCATAATCTTTGACTTCTTCCTCCGGATATTGGGCAGTCAATTCTTCCTTCTTCCCTACTTTTGCAATTTTGCCATCCTTTCCGATCAGCACTGCCGCCTTCTCAAGCACGGTGCTTCCGTCTCCGGTAATCAGATGTTCCGCTGTGATTATCATGTCTTTTTCCTCCTTGATCCCATACTGTCATATGATATTTCTCTTTCATCCCAAAGAGAAATCATCTCCATGCCATTTATTATAATGCACAATTAATCTTATTACAACTGGTGAAAAATATATATTTTGCACAATTCATTTCTGTTCACCCATGCTCAGAAAGGGAACATCTATCATTTGCAGGAAACGAAGCTTCCTGTTAAACAAAAAAAATGGCAGGATTCCTGCGAATCCTGCCATCATCATTCCATCAACGAAATTATTTAACGTTAACTTCAGCGCCTTCTCCTTCGAGTTTAGCTTTGATTTCTTCAGCTTCTTCTTTGGATACAGCTTCTTTTACTACCTTCGGAGCGTTGTCAACAAGGTCTTTTGCTTCTTTTAATCCAAGTCCTGTGATTTCACGAACAACTTTGATTACTTTAACTTTGGAAGCACCTGCAGAAACAAGTTCTACATCGAACTCTGTCTTTTCTTCAGCTGCTGCTGCTTCTCCGCCTGCTGCTGCTACAACAACACCTGCTGCTGCGGATACACCAAATTCTTCTTCACATGCTTTTACTAAATCGTTTAATTCTAATACAGATAATTCTTTGATAGCTTCAATAAATTCAGCTGTTGTTAATTTTGCCATTTTATTTACCTCCATATTTTGTATCGGTTTCGTTCTCTTGAATCAATGATTCTGAATCAATTACTCAGCTGGTGTTTCAGCTGGTTCTTCTGCCGGAGCTTCCTCTGCTGCTGCCTCGCACGCCTCTGCTCCACCCTGTTCAGCGATCTGATTAAGTACACGAGCAAGATTTGTGATAGGTGACTGTAAGCTTCCAAGCAATTTGGAAAGGAGCTCTTCTCTTGAAGGAATCTTGGAAAGTTCTGTGATTCCTGCTGCATCGTAAACAGTTCCTTCTACTACACCGGCTTTTACTTCCAGAGCCTCTGCTGTCTTGGCGAACTTGCAGATGATTCTTGCCGGAGCTGTAGCATCGTCTTTAGATACAACCATTGCGCTCGGTCCTTCCAGGTATTCTTCCAGACCTGCGAAATCCGTACCTTCAAAAGCTCTTTTCATCATTGTGTTCTTGCAGACTTTGTAAATGACACCTGCTTCTCTTAACTGTTTACGCAGTTCTGTGTCCTGTGCTACTGTAAGTCCACGGTAGTCAACAATGACAACTGACTGTGCATCCTTGATGTCATCAGCGATCGCCTGCACGATTGGCTGTTTTAATTCCACTTTTGCCACGATTAACGCACCTCCTTGTAGTATTTGTGAGCTGCCAGAAAAAAACCTCTCTGCAAAAAGACAGAGAGGTCAACATTCAAGTAAAGAATTTTGTCTTCCTCGGTAGGCGTTTTGATCCTTATGCCGTCCGGCACCTACTGTCTTCGGCAGTTACTTCGTAACAATACCATATATACTCATGGTTGTCAATATTTTTTGCTAATTTTTATTCTTCTGTTTTTGACGGGATTTTCATCGCTCTGTAAAACAGCAGACTCCCAAGAAGCGGTGCCAGTACCGCAAAGCACATTCCTGCTTTCATTCCAAACTGTTCCGCTGTATATCCAAACTGCTGCGCAAAAGCCGTCACATTTTCACTTCTGACGGCGCTGTCTGTGATCACCCCGACAATCTGCGGATAGAAGGTCGCCGCTCCGAAAAGCGCCAGGCCAAGCAGGTCGCCTATCGTTTTATTAATTCCAAATGACGTTTCCAGATAACTGGATGCCCACTGGCTCATCGTCGATTCCGACGCTCCCGCAAAGAAAATGCAGATCAAATACAAAACCGCGGTTCTGCTGTGCAGCACTCCTGATGCCCCGGAGTCCTCTTTTTCTCCTTTCAGTTCCGGAATCGGCGCAGCCGCCATCATAATAGATGTTACTGCAGGGAGCAAGGTCAGAACCAACGTCATGCTCTGCCAGTTTTTACTGCCAAAAGCAGTCATAAATCCCGCCGAAACTACTACGACAGCCAGCACACCCCACGCGTAGCAGGAATGAAGGCGGCTTTTGTGATCCGATATCGTTCCATTTTCATTCTCATAGCCCCCTCTTCATATTTAAGCTTCATTCTATCATATTGAAATCAGATGATGCAAGACATCTTCTTCCTGGTTTCTATAATACCCAGATTCCATCATTCATGGTACAATGATCCTGAATAAAGCAAAAAACGGCATCCGGATTCCGGATGCGGCTGACGGAGGATTTGAACATGATTTTAATCAAACAAGCAGAAGTCTATACACCTCACATTATCGGAATCAAAGATGTACTCGTCTGTGGAGGACAGATCGAAGCCATAGAGGACCGCATCTCTCTCCCGCTTCCATCCTGTCATGTGATTGACGGAACCGGAAAGCTGCTCATTCCCGGAATCATCGATCCGCACGTGCACGTCACCGGAGGCGGCGGCGAAGGCAGTTTTCACACTCAGGTTCCTCCTGTCTCCCTGTCAGATCTGATTCGGGGCGGTGTCACTACTGTAGTCGGTCTTCTCGGAACAGACGGAATTACCAGAAGCGTTGAAAATCTGCTTGCCCGTGTCAAAGCACTGAAAGAAGAAGGAATCAGCACCTATGCCTGCACCGGTTCCTATGGCTTTCCGTCCGTCACTCTGACCGGAGACGTCAAAAGAGATCTCGTATTTATCGATGAGATTTTGGGGGTGAAACTCGCCCTTTCGGATCACAGAGCGCCAAACGTCACTGTCAATGAGCTCATGCGGCTAGGGAGCGATGCCCGCACCGCCGGGATGCTTTCCGGAAAATGTGGTATCGTTGTCCTTCACATGGGCGATGCCCCGTCCGGTCTTGCACCTGTCCGGGAAGCACTTGCACAGACAGCCATTCCGGTCAAGATCTTTCATCCGACCCACGTCAACCGTAAACGTGAGCTTCTGGAGGAAGCGTTTGCGTTTGCCCGTCAGGGCGGCTTCATCGATCTGACCTGCGGGATTGACGGAGCCGGACGCCCGGCCGCCTGTATCATGGAGGCCAGAGAACGTGGTATCCCGATGGAGCAGATCACCATAAGTTCCGATGGAATGGGAAGCTGGTCCACTTATGATGAATCCGGCAGTCTTCTTGCAATCGGATACGCACCGGTAGATACGGTTCTGAAGGAGGTCAAAGTCCTCGTCCAGGAATATCAGCTCCCTCTGGAAGAGGCTCTGTGCTTTGCCACTTCCAACACGGCCAGATCTCTGGAGCTCTTTCCGAAAAAAGGATGTATCCGTGCCGGCTCCGATGCAGACCTTTTACTTCTGGAAGAAGATCTTTCCATCCATACGGTCATTGCCGGCGGCAGGCGTATGCTGGAAGATCATGTGCTTCTTCAGAAAGGCACCTACGAAATCTGATCCGATACTGTGAAATTTCTGCTAAACAAAAAGCAGGCACGGTCCGGGATGTCTGATTCCCGGCCGATGCCTGTTTTTCAATACTTATACTTATTTCAATGCTTATTCATGAATGGTCATTCGGATGGTACCGTCGGCCTCTTCCAGCAGTTGTGTGCGGAAAAAGATTTCTGACGCTTGTTCCATATACACAAGATCCTTGATTCCCGAAGTCTCATAGGATGAATGCATGGCAAGCTGCGGGAGCCCGATATCAACGGCTTTCATAGACATCTGCGCCATGGCAAGATTGCCAAGCGTGCTTCCTCCGGCCATGTCAGAGCGGTTGGCAAAATACTGTACCGGCACCCCCGCTTTCCGGCAGATTTCCTGAAACAGCGCCGTACTGATGCCGTCACTTGTATATTTCTGTCCCGCATGGGACTTAATAACAATTCCCTCATTTAAATATGCACAGTTCCCCTCATCGGTTTTCTGAGGGTAATTCGGATGCACAGCATGTGCATTGTCACAGCTCAGAAGAAAGCTGGATGCAGCTGCCCGGCAGAAATCATCTTCCCCTTTTCCAAGGACCCGGTTGACCCGTTTCAGGACATCTGTCAGGAACGTGGATGCAGCACCCTGTTTGGTCCCGGATCCCACTTCCTCGTTGTCAAAGCACGCAAAGACATTGATGCCTCCCGGATTTTTCCCTTTCAGGAATCCTTTCAAAGATGCATAGGCGCATTGAAGGTCATCCAGCTGAGGGCAGGAAAGGAACTCTTCCTCCAGCCCCCAGATCGAAGGTTTCATCCTGTTATATAAGAAAAGATCCATTCCAAGAATATGTTCCGGCCTTATCTGCAATTCCTCCGCGATCAGCTTCCTGACCGTATCCGGCTCCAGTTCCCTGGCAGACAACAGAGGCAGCATATCCTCCTGAAGGTTAAATTTCTGTCCCTCATTGACTTTACGGTTCATGTGAATTGCAAGACTCGGAATCAACAGAAGATCTCTGTCGATCTTCACCAGACGCTCCTGTATTCCGTCTTTTGTGCGCACGACTGCTCTTCCCGCCAGAGAAAGCGGACGGTCAAACCACGGTGCGCAGAGCATTCCACCATAGCCTTCTGTGTTAAGCTTTGTATAATGCCCTTTCACTGTCATTTCGGCACGCTCTTTTACCTTGAATGTCGGGGAATCACTGTGAGACGCCGCAATCTGGAATCCATAGTCCTGCACATCGTTCCCCACTTCAAACGCCAGAATACTGGAATGATTGCGGGTCACATAATAGCGCCCTCCCCTGTGGATTTCCCATCTTGCGGATTCTGCCAGCGGGAGAAATCCCTCCCGCCTCAAAATCTCCGTCATCTGTTCCACCGCATGAAACGGTGTCGGCGAACTCTGAATAAAGGCTGCCAGTTCCAGCGCCTCATCTTTGCACACCTGCGTATCCATCATCTTATTATGCATCCTGTACCATTCCTTTCTCCCGTTCCCGCTTTGCAATCTTTGGCAGGATCAGGCCAAGTGCAGTCAGAACAATCGGTGTGATGATGTTGAGCGCCATGGTCATCGGATCTTTGCTGTACATTCCCATAATACAGCACGCCGCTGTCACAACAAAACACCAGCCTCCGAAGAAATATGCTATCTTTTGGCTCTTCACAAACCGGTACTCTGCCGGAATACGCTTGATCGCTCTCCGCAGCGCAATGTAGGCTACAAATACCCACAGATAACGGAGCGGCATACAGACAGAATTCAATCTTGTCAGCTGCTGAAGAACGGATGCCGCTCCAGGCATCACGGTCTGGATCAAAATAATTGCGCCGGAAAGAATGACCACCAGCCAGATTCCATTGCTGAACGCACCGTATTTGTTCTTTTTCAACAGTTTGCTTGGAATGAATTCTTTTGTCTTCTCGTTATCAAGAAGCATACGAAGAGGTGCGTCAATACTTAAAATCAAAATTGCGAACTGTCCGATCATGTTGCAGAGCGCATAAAGAACCAGGAACAAGTCTCCCACATGGTAATACTCGCCCAGACGCTGGAACGCCCAATAAGCACCGTTCGCGGCATAAGAATCAAACGTCTCCTGGCTTTCATTGATCACCGCCGGATCAAACATCATTCCCATGGCGATTGTTCCAAGGATCGCACATCCTGCCACCATGACCGCCATAAAGATAATTCCCTTTGGAAAACCTTTACTTGGATCTTTTACTTTATTGACATAAGGAGAAATTTTCTCGCATCCGCCTACCGCAAAGACCAGAATGGAAAGGCTTGTGAAGTAACCCATATTAAAATTCGGAATCAAATTATCCAGACTGAAATCCAGACTGATAAAATCTGCGCCCGGGTTAATCGCAGGTGCAGCGAACATCATTACGATGTACAAAAGGGACATGACAAACATGCTGGTTCCGGCAATCGTTGTCAGCTTCTTCAATGGATTAAGGCCTCTGCTGGCAATATAGCAACAGATCAGAAATACTGCCAGTGTCGCAAGCTGTACATAAACCGTCGGAATCGCATCATAGGTCTCATGATCACGGAAAATCGCCCAGCTCAGCGCTTTAAGCCCGCCGCTTCCCTTGCTGGCAATGTAAGTGATGTGACATGCCCAGTACGTCCATCCTGCATAATAAGCGATCTTCGGTCCTGTTGTCTCATAGATCCAGGAATTGACACCGCTTCCGCTGTTCTTGAAAGCGGAGCCCAGTTCTCCGACCATCAGGGCATACGGAATAAAGTACAGGGCAAACATCAGTATCCAGCTGAGCATTACCTGCGTTCCGTTAAAATAGATAAATCCGTTTAATACATTTCCAAATCCCCACACGGTAGAGAATGACATAAATGCAAGGACATACCATTGTATTTTCTTATCTTGTGTTTTCATATTTCTTCTACCTTTCTACTGTTTTACGTACAGGGAAAGAATTTCTTTGATCACTCTCACGGCAAGATCCATTCCTTCCGCTGTATCATGTTCATACGGCCCGTGGTACGCATGTCCGCCCGTTCTCCCACAGACCGGAGGTTCATCCTCTCTTCCTTTTAGATTTTCCGGCAGTTCCCTGCCTTTTCGTTCAAGCGCTTTTCACATGATTCCATTATAATTTTTATAAATATCAGTTTCAAATAACTAATCAGAATGACTTATATAACTGTTCCCTTATAATCCCTTTTATTTTGACTGATAATTTTCTCTTTGTATCCATAAATTGTATATCTTTCCCACACAAAAAAACAGCGCCCGAAAACTTTCCTTTTTCCCGGGTACTGTTTTTCTTCTTATTATTTGTTTCTTTTATATGTTTCATAACAGAATGTTTATAATTCTTTTTCTTCCACCGCAATTTTCATAAATTCTGCCATACACTTTGTGAAATATTTATTTTTACGGTAATAGAAATATACATTACGCTGCGCTGCCGGATCATCAATTTTATAGTATATAATATTCCGGTTGTACGGAAGGCTTTTTACTACCGTGTCACTTACAATCGCGATCCCCATCTCCCGTTCTGTATATGCCAGGATAGACAGGATCTGATCCATCTTAAACGCCACACGCGGCACAAATCCGGCCCGTTTGCAGATTGCCTCCACCCGTTCTCTTGTATCATTGTGAGCCCGCAGCATGAGGAACGGATCCTGCTCAAACAGTTTCAGTGCCACACCGTAGACTTCCGGACGCATATGGACATTCTGCTTGATATCATCCGATGTCATACCCCATACCTGAGCCGCTTTGTTGCTTTCAAACGAAGCAGGCACGGCAAGCAGCAGATTCTCTTTCATAAAAAACCGCCTGTCATAGATCTCCTCATCCATCGGATAGTTATCCAGCATCAGATCCACTTCCCCTGAAAAGAGCTTCTTCTCGATCTGGGAAGTGTGCGCTTCCACAAGGTTCAGTTTGATCTGCGGAAATTTCTCACGGAATTTCTTGATAATCCCCGGCAGTACAAAGGAGATGAACAGATAGGTCCCGCCGATACTCAGGCGCCCTGTGAGCATGTCGTTCAGATTCCCGACATAACACTCAAAATCTTCCTCCAGATCCATGATCTTTTCTGCCGTCTTGATATATTTTTTCCCGCATTCCGTCAGTTGGATCGGCACCGTGCTTCTGTCGAACAGCGGCATTCCGATCTTCTTTTCAATCTTCTTTACCGTTGCACTAAGAGCAGGCTGCGAAATGTAAAGATTGGCCGCCGCCCTGGAAAAGCTTCCTTCTTTATAAACTTCATAGACATATTCCATGTTTGCAAATGTATTTTCCTTCATGATTCTTCCTTCTCTTTTTTGCTTTCCGCCAGCCGGCACACCGCTCTGCCATCCGCCGCATCCAGATACAATACCGCATGTCCCCGCACATCATACACTTTTACGATCCGCAGCAGTTCCACCGCGGTTTCTCCGGCTAATCTCTCTGTCACTTCCGGGCAGGCCGAAAGCATCTCCGGGCGGTAGATTCTTGTCTTGCTGTTCTCGTTGATCGCTCCGTAGTAAACGTCAGCCTCAACCAGATTCTGGAACATGTGGCTTCCATAGGAAAGTTCCGGCCGGTACCCTGCCTTCCCGTACGCCACTTCACAGATAGCTCCGAAACTGCTGATATCCGCATAGGAAACCGGAACACCAAGTTCCGGTGACGAAGTCCCGATTCTGCCGGGAGCCAGAAGGAGTGCTTTCTCCTCCGTCTCCTCCAGATAATGATTGATCTTTCCGATCACATGCCCAACATCCGGTTTCTTCTTATATGGATAGTCATAGTACGCCTGCGGATCCACCCAGACAATATAATCAAGCTTCTGCTCTTTGGAACGCCGCATGGAAGTCCGTCGCACATCAAACAGGAATTCTCCATCTTTATCTTTCGGGATCTTGACCTGATCCGAAATTCCCGAACGCAGCGGCCTGCACTGTACAAGGGTTACTTTCCATCCATCTTCCGATGCATTCACGGCAAACTCGATATCCACCGGCTGCCGGTAATTCTCCTCCAGTTTTTTCAGAAGCGTTTTCATCATCCGGATAAACGTACGGTCTTCCACCAGTCCCTGACAGTCCGCAAAATAGATCTTCCGGTAGTCTCCCCGTCTTGCAAGCAGTTCTTCCGCATCCGTATCCCGGTCCAGAAGCAGCCGACGATAAGATTTCGGGAAGATATCCAGAAGCTCCGACAGATTTTTCGTACAGATCTTACGGGCATCCAGATCGATCACATCCACCTGACGCTGAGAGTACTTGTGCTTCTCCCCTGTCGTTCCCCAGAGATTCCCCTGCGCGCAGTCCAGGCCTACCAGCCGCGGATAATCCCCCGGTGTCCGGGTTACGGCTCTCGTTCCAAGCCCTGCCACCAGCCGGAGCATCCCTGCTTCCGGATTGATGTGTTCCATCCATTTGTATGGATTGTAGGAGCATCCCATCCCCGCAGCAGCCGGAAAATACAGACTTCCGATCTGTGTCCCCGCTGCCTTTTGAATCAGAAGCCCCATCTGCTCTTCCTGATCTTTCCGATGCCATTTCTTCCGGTATTCCACCGCTTCCTGATTCTTCACACTGTCGTAGACTCTTGAAACCGCGTTCAGCATTTCCCGGATCCGCTCTTCTTCTGTCCCCTGATTCGAGCAGAAAACGGACTCATACTTTCCAAAAAAAGCATTGTCATACCCGTCTTCCATCAGGCTGCTGGAACGGACGATATACGGTGCTCCGTTAAAATAATTCAGGATCCTCTCAAACTCTCCCCGGAACGTTTCGATCGTTTTTCCGTCCCGTACCTGGCAGAAAATCTCCGTTCCCACAAACCAGGAGGGACAGCGCTCCCACCGGTCTGCATACTCGCCAAGAAGTGTCTCCATCATCTTCTCCACCAGGACAAATCCGCATGCCTTCCCGCCGATCACTCCGCCTCCTGTCTTATGATCAGAAATCCTCTGAAAATCTTCCTCTTCAAAATATGTGAGGATTGTTCTCGCAAGTCTCGGATCCTGCGTCATCATTTCGCGGCAAAGCTCCCTCTTTTTTTCCTCTTCCATAATTCCTCATCCTCTCTGCTCTTCTACTTAAAAGTTTATCCCCTGACATCTCCGATTTCAAATACAGCTCGTCTATAGTCTCTATAACTGTTTATTTATATCATAGCTGTTTTGTCTAATTATTTCAAAATATTTTTGATTTTTTTGTCTATTTTTTCGATTATTCTATGGGCTGCTATAGATTTTCTTTTATAAAATTTATACAAATATAAATATTTGTTTTTTCTCCCGGCCATTTCTATAATGAGGGCAGAGCAAGGAGGAAAACGATCATGACATCTCTCAGAGCACTCTCCAAAGATAAACTGACGGATCTTCAGTCTGCACTTTGGAATGAATACAGACAGGAACAGGCGAAGGGACTTCTTTTAAATATGTCCCGCGGAAAGCCGGCCCCGGATCAGCTGGATCTTTCCATGGATCTTCTCCGGCTCCCTGATTCCTGTACATTGGAAGACGGCACCGATGCCAGAAACTATGGGATCCTTCAGGGCATCCCCGAATGCCGGAAGCTGTTCGGGAATCTGCTCGGTATACCGGCAGATCAGATTATTATGGGAGGAAATGCCAGCTTAAATCTCATGTTTGATACAATGGCTTTCCTGTTTTTGTTCGGCACAGGCGGAAACAGGCCGTGGGCCGATTACCGGACCGTGGGACGTACCGTCAGATTTTTATGCCCGGTTCCAGGTTACGACCGCCACTTCCGTATCTGCGAAGAACTCGGCATCGAAATGATCCCTGTCCGGCTTCTGGAAGACGGCCCGGATATGAACCAGGTGAAAGAACTGGTCAAAAACGACGAGCAGATCAAGGGCATCTGGTGTGTCCCGCTGCACTCCAACCCGCAGGGTGTCTGCTACAGCGATGCTGTGGTAGAGGAACTTGCTTCCATGGAAACAGCCGCGGATGATTTCCGGATTTTCTGGGACAACGCGTACGGAATCCACCATATATACGAAGAGGTACCGCTGAAAGATATCCTTACAGCCTGTGAAAAGGCCGGCCATCCAAACCGGTGCTACTATTTTTTCTCTACCTCAAAAATTACCTTTCCGGGAGCCGGTGTTTCTCTGATCGCCGCAAGTCCGGACAATATAAAAGAGCTTCTGGGCCATATGTCCGCCCAGACAATCAGCCACGACAAGCTGAATCAGCTCCGGCATGTACAGTTTTTCGGCACGCCGGAAAAGATTCTGATTCATATGCAGAAACTCGCTGATCTTCTGCGCCCCAAATTTGATATCGTCCTTCAGAAACTGGAGGAAGGTATCGGTCAGGATTCTTCCATTGCATTCTGGAGCCATCCGAAAGGAGGCTACTTCATCTCCCTGAATGTCTCCGACGGATGCGCAAAACGGACGGTCGAGCTTGCCGGGCAGGCCGGAGTCACGTTGACAGCAGCCGGCGCCTCTTATCCATACGGAAAGGACCCTGATGACAGCAATATCCGTATTGCCCCGTCTTACCCTTCCGAAGAAGAACTGGCACAGGCCATGGACATCTTGATTCTATGTATAAAAATCGCATATCTTGAAAAACTGCTGGGGAACCAGCCAAAATAGAAAGGTCATCAAAAAGGAGAAATGTAATCATGAAACAGAGCTATAATCCGTATGACAATGTACTGAAGGTAGTGCAGGACGCAGCTGCCATTCTTGGATACAGTGACAGCGACATTGAAGCAATCAAGTATCCGGAGCGGGAACTGAAGGTTTCCATTCCGGTCCGGATGGATGACGGGACGACACATGTATTCCAGGGGTACAGGATCCAACACTCCACTTCCAGAGGTCCTGCAAAAGGAGGCATTCGTTTCCATCCGGACGTCAATGCAGACGAAGTACGCGCGCTCGCTGCATGGATGACTTTTAAATGCGCTGTTGTCAACATCCCGTACGGCGGCGGCAAAGGCGGCGTTGTCTGTGATCCATCCAAACTTTCCGAAAACGAAATCCGGGCTATCACAAGACGTTATACCGCAGCAATCGCTCCGCTGATCGGACCGGAACAGGATATTCCGGCACCGGATGTAGGAACAAATGCCGCTGTCATGGGATGGATCATGGATACTTACAGCATGCTCAAAGGCCACTGTATTCATGGTGTTGTCACCGGAAAACCGCTGGAACTGGGCGGAGCTCTTGGACGAAACGAAGCTACCGGACGCGGCGTTATGTTTACAACCTTAAATATCCTGAAAAAACTTGGCATCCCTTCTGAAGGTACAACGGTTGCTGTACAGGGTGCCGGAAATGTGGGAAGTGTTTCTGCCAAACTGCTTCATGAAGCAGGATTAAAGGTCGTAGCCATCAGCGACGTTTCCGGCGGCATCTACAATCCGGACGGTCTGGACATTCCGGCCATTTTATCCTACCTGGCCGCAGACCGCAGAAATCTCTTAAAAGATTTCAATGAGGATGGTACCACCCACATCTCCAACGAGGAGCTTCTGGAGCTCCCGGTCACCGTCCTGGTACCGGCCGCTCTGGAAAACCAGATCAATGCAGGAAACGCCGGAAAAATACAGGCAAAGCTTATTGTGGAGGCTGCCAACGGGCCAACCACCTCTGAGGCGGATGAAATCCTTGCAAAACGGGGAATTGAAGTGGTTCCGGACATCCTTGCCAACGCAGGCGGTGTTGTTGTCTCCTACTTCGAGTGGGTGCAGAACATTCAGTCCGTCAGCTGGACCGAGGACGAAGTCAACAAGAAACTCAAAGATATCATGGACGCGGCCTTTGAATCCGTATGGGATCTGACACAGGAAAAGCATACCACACTCCGTATGGGCGCTTATCTGATCGCATTGAAACGTGTTGTGGATGCGAAATCCGCAAGAGCAATCTGGCCGTAAAAAAAGCAAAATCCCCCAGAAAAGTGGAACATATAACTTTTTACATAAACAGGCGCATATATAACTGCGCCTGTTTTTTCTTCCATTTCCCGCTTTCTTCTGCTATACTTATTCTGCATTTATACAATCGGGCTATTTGCCCGGACTGGTTCGTGAACTTCCCAGTATAAAAAACCAAGTATCTCAAAATTCAAAAAAACAAAGGAGATTGGAGAATGAATGCAAGAAAAGTAATTCTGGACTGCGATCCGGGAATCGATGACGCACTGGCGCTCATGCTGGCTCTTTCCCTTCCGGGACTTGACGTCATCGGGATCACAGTTGTCTGCGGGAATGTTCCCGTCGAAAAAGGCGTGAAAAACGCACTGAAAATCCTTGAACTGATGAACAGAACAGAGATCCCTGTCTATGCAGGTGAGGCAAAGCCTCTTGTAAGGCCATACGTAGACGCGATGGATACCCACGGCGGGGACGGTCTCGGAGAATCCGCTTTTCCGGATCCGGCAGGTTCCCCGGCCGAAGCCGACGCAGTTTCTTATCTTTCTGATGTGCTTTTATCAGAGGAACAGGTTTCTGTCATTGCGCTTGGCCCGCTGACAAATCTGGCCCGGCTTCTGGAACGGTCTCCGGAAGCATTTGCCCGGATACAGGAGCTTGTCTCCATGGGAGGCACTTACAAATCACACGGGAACTGTTCTCCTGTGGCGGAGTACAACTACTGGTGTGATCCGGATGCCGCCGCAAAGGTCTTTGAAGCATATGCTTCCTTGCCGGAACTGTCCGGGAAGAACATTCATATGATCGGACTCGACGTCACCCGGAAGATCGTCCTGACTCCAAACCTGATCGAGTACATGAAACGGCTTCATCCGTTCCTTGGCGGAAAAATCGAAGCGATCACCCGGTTTTATCTGGACTTCCACTGGGAGCAGGAAGGCATCATCGGATGTGTCATCAACGACCCGCTTGCTGTCGCCTATTTTGCCGATCATTCCATCTGCAGCGGCTTTGACGCCTATACATCAGTGGAAACCGGAGGAATCAGCTACGGACAGACTCTGGTGGATGCCTGCGAATTCTGGAAAAAGCCGCACAACAGCCACATCCTGACCGAAACGGATCCGTACCGTTTCTGGCTTTTGTTCTGCTGCCGGGTGCTTGGCGCAGACGAAACGGCTGTCCGTCACATGCTTTCCCAGATTCTGACAGAGGAGGTGACGGCATGAAATTTCCCAAAAAACTGACTGTACTACAGATGTGCTTCCTTGCTCTGGCTGCCGTATTAAACATTGCAGGGGCAAATATCGCGCTTCTGCTTAGAATCCCTCTGTACCTGGATACCCTCGGCACCTTTTTGTCGGCTATGTTGTTCGGCCCGTTTTACGGAATGATCCCGGGACTGTTAAGCGGGCTTCTGACCGGATTCACCACAGATATCTATTCCCTGTTTTATCTCCCGGTTCAGCTGGTCACCGCTCTTGCGGCCGGATTTCTCTTTTACGAGAAATCTTTCAAAACGGGAAAATACCGGATTCTACTGTTCGCTGCGGCAGTAACGGTCCCTGGAACGATTGTTTCCGCTTCCATCACCGCATTTCTGTTCGGCGGAATTACGTCCTCCGGTTCTTCTATCCTCGTACAGCTTTTGCACCATACAGGGCTGAATCTGACGGCAAGCGTGTTCTGTGTGCAGCTTCTGACGGATTATCTGGACCGGGCTGTCATGTTGTGTCTGTCTGTACTGGTACTTGGAGTACTGCCCGCTTCCATGCTGGCAGTACTAAAGAAAGGACAAAGAAATTATGGATCGTTATAGTAAAATTACCAATAAAAACCAGCGAGAAATCGTCCTGCTGAAAGCCTATCCATGCGTCTGGGGCAAATGCCGGTTCTGCGATTACATCGATGACAATTCCAGAGACAAAGAAGGCATGCTCGCATTGAACCGTGAAGTGCTCTCCCACGTCACCGGAGAATTCGGTGTTCTGGAAGTCATCAATTCCGGAAGCTGCTTTGAACTTCCAAAAGAGACGCTGGAGGATATCCGAAACATCGTCCGGGAAAAGAACATCCGAAAGCTCTTTTTTGAGGCCCACTGGATCTACCGGAAGCGTCTGGATGAAATGCGGGAATTCTTTGGAATCCAGATCGTCTACAAAACCGGTGCCGAAACCTTTGATTACGACTTCAGAGAACATTACCTGAATAAACATGCGGACTTTCAGGATGCCGAAGAGCTGAGCCGCTACTTTGACTCCCCGTGCCTGATGGTAGGAATCAAAGGCCAGACAAAAGAGATGATCCGAAACGATATTGCGCTTTTAAAGCGTTACTTCAAACTCGGTACCATCAACGTCTTCACCAACAATACGACGGATGTCAAACGGGATGAGGACCTGGTTAAATGGTTTCTGGAAGAGTTCCGGTATCTGGAAGAAGATCCTTCCGTGGAAGTGCTGTATGAAAATACCGACTTCGGTGTCGGAGACTGATAAAAGGCTGCGCGGCGTGCGCAGCCTTCTTTTATGGCTGGATGGTACGGATATCATTTTCCCGATCTACTTTGCATACATTTCCATCACTTTCCCGATCTCCCGCTTCATCTCTTCTTTGACCCACTCCGGCCCCAGAATTTCCATTCCGTCGCCGAGTGCAAAAATCCATCCGAAAAACTGGCTGCTGACATTGACATCTACGGAAACCGTAAAGTATCCTTTCTGTCCCGGTACCATCATGACCTCTTTTCCAAACCGGTCAATAATGACTCCCGCAAGATCATTTCTGACCCGAAGCCTTACTTTCTCCTCTTTTCCGCCAAACATTCCAAAGTTTTTTCTGGAATAGGATGCCAGATCCAGTTTCCGGTAGATCTCCCCTCCTTCTCTTTGTTCTTCCATCATCTGAATATGGAGCATCTTATCCACACGGTAGTGCTTAATCTTTCCTGCGTCCGAATCATAGCCGATCAGATAATAGTTCTCCGCGTCCCAGGACAGTCCCCACGGACTGACACAATAGTATTCTCCACCCCTGCGCAGTTCCATTTCCTTTTTCGTATTCCATTGGTAATAGTGAAAACGGATCTTCCGGTTCTCAGCAATCGCATGATGAATCTCATCCACATTATAATAGATACTTTCATTCATCGCCTTGATGCGTCCGGATACGTGGACCTGACGCTGAAGCTTTCGCGCGTCATATTCACTCACAAATCTTTCCAGCTTTTTGATCAGCTCCCGTGATTTCCGCGCTGTAATAAATTTAGAGGACTGAATTGCGTCTACAAGGAGCTTCATCTCCGGAAGTTCAAACTGCCGGTCCACCACATGATAGTGGTAGGACTTACCGACCGGTTCCCCTTCCACTTCGATCCCAAGCTGTTCCAGATCTTTCAGATCTGTATAGATACTCTTTCGTTCCGCCGTCACTTCATACCGTTCCAGCTCCCTCAGGATCTCCGGCATTGTAATATAATGTTCTTCATCGGTTTTTTCCAACATGATTTTCGCGAGATAATATAACTTAAACTTCTGATTCGTTCCTCTTGGCATCCTCATTTTCCTCCGGCCTTATGGTATATGTACCAGTATATCACAACCGTCCTCTGCTCCGCCCGGTTCTTCTTTCTTTTTCTTTCCGTCATTCAGATCCTTTTTTCGGATTTTGCAGATGACTCCGTTATGGAGCACGTATACCACCTTGGCAGATGCTGTTTCTCCGATCTTGTCATAAATTCTTCCCGCACTCATACTTTCTCCAAAAACCGTGTACGGGCTGTTCGCCACATAACCGATCTTGCCAATCCCCTTAATCTCTGCCCGGATTGCTTCTTTATCATATTCATTGTCCGGTTCTTTGATAAGTTCGATTTTCATTCCCGGTTTCAGGAAATCCTGTCCAAAATAGTGTTTCATCCCCGTAATTGTAATATAGACTTTTCCCATCTTTAGTCCTCCATATAATCGTAGTACTCTCTTTCGCTGGCGAAGAGAATGTAGCGCCCTTCGACCAGTCCCATATACCCTTTGTCCGTAACATATCCTTTCATATGTTTCACTCCCTTCGCCTTTTCTTTTTCTGATTTTATCTTAGCCCTCATGGTGTCCAATAAAAACGACTATATAAAAAGAGCAGAAAAAGATTGCAATTTGCCGCATTTCTGCTTATCCTATTATATGGAAGTAAAACATAATGAGATCTTAAGAAGCGAGGTATGTAAAATGAAACCGATTAAAGAAGGAAAAGTACGTGAAATCTATGATAACGGTGACAGCCTGATCATGGTCGCTACTGACCGTATCAGCTGCTTTGATGTGATCCTGAATAATACGATCACAAAGAAGGGCACTGTACTGACTCAGATGTCCAGATTCTGGTTTGATATGACAAAAGATATCCTTCCAAACCACATGATTTCCACTGATGTAAAAGATATGCCGGAGTTTTTCCAGCAGCCGCAGTTTGACGGCAACAGCATGATGTGTAAAAAGCTGAATATGCTCCCGATCGAGTGTATCGTCCGTGGTTATATTACAGGAAGCGGCTGGGCAAGCTATCAGAAGGACGGCACAGTATGCGGCATCAAACTTCCTGAAGGGCTGGTAGAATCTGACAAACTGCCGGAGCCAATCTACACACCATCCACAAAAGCAGAGATCGGTGAACACGACGAAAATATTTCCTATGAGCAGAGCATTGCCCACCTGGAAAAATATTTCCCTGGAAAAGGTGAAGAGTACGCTGCAAAACTTCGTGACTATACCATCGCTCTTTATAAAAAGTGCGCAGATTACGCTTTGACCCGCGGCATCATTATTGCAGACACCAAATTTGAATTTGGTCTGGATGAAGACGGAAACATTGTGATCGGTGATGAAATGCTCACACCGGACAGCTCCCGTTTCTGGCCTGCTGACGGTTATGAGCCGGGACATGGACAGCCGTCCTTTGACAAGCAGTTCGCACGTGACTGGCTGAAAGCAAATCCGGACAATAACTGGACACTGCCGGAAGATGTCGTACAGAAAACCATCGACATCTATCTGCAGGGATATGAAATGCTGACAGGAAAGACACTGTAATCTTTTCAAACTTCTTTATAAACTTATAAAATGCCTCCACCCGTTCGGCGCTGCCGGGTCATGGACCCACAGTTCCATCCGGGGTGGAGGCATTGTCTGTTATATCATTTTCTGAAAGCGCACTTTTAAACAAGCCAGAAACTTCCATCCGGCATCCGGTATAAATTTCCTTTCTCCACGCTGATTTCTTCTCCCGTTTCAACATTTACAGCTACAACATACTCCAGATATTCCGGTGTCTCCGCCCACCTGGAAAAATACAGCGTATTTCCGTCCCGATAAATCATACTGTCGTTTTCTTTAACTGCAAATCTTTTTTTCTCCGGCCAAAGAATCTCATAGACCTGATCTTTCTGTCGGCTAAGTGTCAACGGGGAGGCTTCTATTCTAAGATTATAACAGTCATGGATATCTGTAAGCGGAATCTTATGAAGGATTTGTACTTCTTTTCCAGGCATAAAGGAGTAAATGATCACTTCTCTTTTTCCAAAATCTACTGCCGCAATTCCAAACCTGTCTTCATCCCATACCGGCCTTTCATAATAGACATTTTCTTTCTTTTTCAAAGGGGCATAAACTTCTCCATCCGGATAGTGAATGAAATAAATCTGATTTCCGGAAAAACCAAGGCCCATACTGATCATATCTTCTGCCTCATAGATCTCATAAGGACCGCCTCCATAATGCATTCCTACATACCATTCGTCCGTTCCCTCCGTCTGTTCCATCCAAAGAACGGGCAGCTCCAGCTTTTTCTTTTTCATTGAATCCCTCCTTCCGTTTGTGGTGTCAGTATATCGAAACCGCTCCGGAGAAACAAGGAAGCTTTCCTTAAGATTTTTTAATTTTTACCATCATAATTTTTCATACTACAGTATAAACAATATGCACAAAAAACAGTTGAGTTCTTCCCTATCTGTGCTATAATATTCCCAGAGTATGTTAGCAATACGAAAGGAGCATATTACCAATGAATGACAGAATTTCAAGAGTATTAAGCAAAATGGAAGAGAAAGGCCTGACACAGCTGATCGTATCCGATCCGCTGAGTATCCGTTTCCTGACAGGAATCATGGTTAATCCGGGCGAAAGATTATACGCTCTGATTCTCAGAACAAGCGGAAAGCACACCATGCTTCTGAACTACCTTTACTTTGTAAAGGACACAGGATTTGAAGAAGTTTGGTTCTCAGATATGGAAGACCAGATCTCCATTATTGCAGAAAATATTGATCCGGAAAAACCGCTCGGTATTGACAAAACATGGCCGGCACGTTTCCTCATCCCGCTGCAGGAAAAACTTCCTCAGCTGAAAACAGTATGGGGATCTGACTGTGTAGACGGCGTCCGCGCAGTAAAGAACGAAGAAGAAATCGCAATCATGAAGAAAGCATCCGAAATCAACGATGCTGTTATGGAAAAGGTTGCTGATTACATCAAAGAAGGCATGACAGAGAAACAGATCGCTGACTTCATCGATGCAGAATACCTCAAAGCAGGAGCAAGCGGAAACAGCTTTGATACAATCGTATGCTTTGGACCAAATGCTGCTGACCAGCATCATGAGCCAAGCGATACACGTACTCTGAAAGCAGGCGAATGTGTCCTGATCGACATGGGATGTGTATGGCAGGGATACTGCTCTGATATGACAAGAACATTCTACTGCAAATCCGCTGATCCGGAACAGACAGAAATCCACGACATTGTACGTGAAGCTGTTTTAAGAGCAGAATCTGTAATCAAACCAGGCGTTCGTTTCTGCGATATCGACGCTCAGGCAAGAGATTACATCGATGAAAAAGGATACAGCGAATACTGGAAGATCCGTCTTGGACACTTCATCGGACAGGAAGACCACGAATATGGTGATGTCAGCCCGATCAACAAAAACGTTGCTGAACCAGGCATGATCTTCTCCATCGAGCCGGGTATCTACATCGAAGGAAAATACGGAGTTCGTATCGAAGACCTTGTTCTTGTAACAGAAGATGGACATGAACTTCTCAACTCTGTAGAAAAGAAATATCGTATCGTAGGTTAATCTTTTGATACAAATGCCGCTGTCTTTGACAGGACATGTTCCTGAAAAGAGGGCGTAAAATTTTCTGTGTCTATGGGGAAAAATCTTCTTTGATAAGAAC
>ERZ1643247.1065-NODE-1065-length-27827-cov-57.419235_pt1 | contig 27827 bp, 28 predicted proteins | sample MGYA00579264_ERZ1643247 | MGnify/ENA primary metagenome ERZ1643247 (study PRJEB29033, sample SAMEA4952262) | chicken gut metagenome | biome: Broiler Chicken; feature: Gastrointestinal Tract; material: Caecum | place: Ireland | collected 2018 | study: Broiler... | reverse complement strand
CGGTGATGGACACCAGATTGTCTGTGTTGATGACCATATCAGGCACCTCCTTCTGCTACCAGTATACACGAGAAGTAGGAGAAATACAACCTATAAAAAGGAGATGGTTGCTATCGAAATCAAAATCCCCAAAGAGATCCGCAACTACCACGAGAACATCTTTTTCGGGCTGAACACCCGGCAATTTGTCTGCTCACTGTTGGCGCTCGGCGCGGCGGTGGGCCTTTATTTTTGCCTGCGGCCCATCGTTGGCGCCGAGCAGGTGGGTTGGATGTGCATCCTGGGCGCTGCGCCGTTTGCCGCCTGCGGATTCTTCAGCTACCACGGCATGACGGCGGAACAACTGCTGTGGGCGTGGATTAAGTCCGAAATCCTCATGCCCAAACGGCTGGTTTTCAAGTCGGATTGCCTGTACTATCAGGCCATGCAGCCCGCCATTGCCGAGGGCTGCAAGCGCAAGCGCCGCCACAAAAAGCACAACGACGAAACCGACAAAGCCCAAACTGGCAAAACAAAACCGAAACGGAGGAATCGCATGACGAAATCTAAATTTAAAGCCACTCAGAAGTTGGCTACCAGCACCACCCCGGAGGCTCGCCATTGAGCAAAACGCTGGCGACCGCCAAGCGTCAGGAGCGCGTCAAGTTTAAAGTCCCGCGCTCGGTGCAGGACGCCATCCCCATCCGCCGCATCTGGCCGGACGGCATCTTCCAGGTAGGCAACCAATACAGCAAAAGCTGGTCGTTCACCGACATCAACTACGCCATCGCGGACAAAGACGACAAGATGGCGATGTTCCTCGACTACTGCGCCCTGCTCAATGCGCTGGATTCCGGCGCGTCGGCCAAGATCACCCTCCACAACCGCCGCATCGATAAGGAGGACTTTGAGCGGTCGGTGCTGTTGCCCCTGCACGGCGACGCCCTCGACCATTACCGCGAGGAATTCAACGAGATGTTGCGCGCCCAGGTCACCGGCACCAGCAACAGCATGGTGCGGGAACGGTACCTGACCGTCAGCATCGTCAAGCGCAGCATCGACGAGGCTCGCACCTACTTTGCCCGCGTCGGTACCGACCTCGTCACCCATCTCGCCAAACTCAGCTCGGTGGCGGCGGAATTGTCCACGCCTGACCGGCTGCGGCTGCTGCGGGACTTTTTCAAGGCAGGACAACCGCCCGCATTCGATTTCGACCTGCGCCAGCACGCCAAACGCGGTCACAGCTTCAAGGACTGGTTCTGCCCCGACAGCATAGAGTTCGCCGCCGACCACTTCCAAATCGACGGCCGCTTCGGCCGCGTGCTCTATTTGCAGGACTACGCGAGCTACATCAAGGATAGCTTCATCTCGGAACTGTGCGACCTCGACCGCAGCATGATGCTGTCGATCGACATTTTGCCCGTGCCCACGGATGAAGCCGCCCGCCAGATGCAGAATACCCTGCTGGGGGTGGAGACAAACATCGCCAACTGGCAGCGCAAGCAGAACGCCGCCAACAACTGGTCGGCCACGATTCCCTACGACATGGAGCTCCAGCGCAAGGAGACCAAGGAGATGCTGGACGACCTGACCACTCGCGACCAGCGCATGATGTTCGGGCTGGTAACGCTCGTCCACATGGCGGACAGTCAACAGCAGCTCGACAGCGACACCGAGACACTGCAATCGGTGGGCCGCAAACACCTGTGCCAGCTCTCGACACTGCGCTGGCAGCAGAAGGACGGCCTCGACACCGTGCTGCCCTACGGCCTGCGCCGCATCCAGGCGCTGCGCACGCTGACCACCGAGAGCACCGCCGTCCTGATCCCGTTCCGCGCCCAGGAAATTTTGCAGCCGGGCGGCATCTATTACGGCCAGAACGCCGTCAGCAAGAACATGATCGTGGCCGACCGAACCAAGCTGCTGAATGGCAACAGCTTCCGTTTGGGTGTGTCTGGTTCCGGCAAGTCGATGAGTGCCAAGGAGGAACTGGTGCAGATCGCCCTCGCCACCGAGGATGACATCCTGATTCTCGACCCGGAAAGCGAGTTCGGCCACCTGACCCGTGCGCTGGGCGGCGAGGTCATCCAGATCTCGGCCACCTCCGACACCCACATCAACGCACTGGACATGGACCGCAGCTACGGCGACGAACGCAACCCCATTGTGGCAAAAAGCGAGTTCGTGCTGTCGCTGTATGAGCAGTTGGTCGGCGGCGGACAGGTGACGGCCAAGGAAAAATCCATCCTTGGCCGCTGCACCGAGCTGGTTTACCAGCCCTACATCCGCAACGGCTACCAGGGCACGCCGCCGACGCTGCGGGACTTTTACCGCCTGCTCAAGCTCCAGCCGGAGCCGGAGGCCCAAGGTTTGGCGCTGGCCAGCGAGCTGTTCATCACAGGCACGCTGAACACATTTGCCAAGTACACGAATGTGGATACCCAGGCCCGCATCATCGACTACGACATCCGGGAGCTGGGCGAACAGCTCATGCCGCTGGGGATGCTGGTGACGCTGGACGCCATCTACAACCGAGTCATCCAGAACCAGAAACGCGGCAAGCGTACCTGGATCGTAGCGGATGAGTTCTATATCTTGTTTCGATATGAGTACAGTGCCAACTTCTTCTACAAGCTCTGGAAACGCATCCGCAAGTACAACGGCCTGATCACAGGGTTAACACAGAACGTGGACGAGCTGCTGCGCTCCGACACCGCCCGCCTGATGCTGGCGAACAGCGAATTCCTGATCCTGCTCAACCAATCCGCCACCGACCGGGAGGAACTGGCCAAACTCCTCCACATCTCGGATACCCAGCTCGGCTACATCACCGATGTCCCCGCCGGTTGCGGCCTGATCCGCTGCGGCGGCCAGCTCGTGCCTTTCACCAATGCCTTCCCGACCCACACCGACCTCTATCGTTTGATGAGCACCCGGCCGGGTGAGATGCTGAACTGACGATGAAAAGAGCGCAAAAAAATAAGGGGCCGCCTGCGCAGCCCCTTATCCTTGAAAAATTACGCGCATATAATCGGTTCGCCCATCCAAAATACGGATGACCGAGACCGTTTGGTTGCCTTCCTCCACACGGTAAAACGCGATCTGGTCGCCACAGACGAGATAGCGCAAATCCGTGTCGCGACCCGTCTTTTCGGACAAGGCAGCCCCCATTCGGGGCTGGTCTTTCAGCCGGGCGCAGCTCTTCACGATCCTATCGGTAAACCGCTGGGCTGCGGTCTGGTTTTTAAGCGTGTGGGCAATATAGTCCCGCATAGCGCGCAGGTCGGCGCGGGCAGCCGGTGTGTAGCGAAGTTTCATGCCGGCCCCGCAAATTCTGCCAGCATTTCATCCTCGCAGACCCAGTCGCTTTCGCTTTGCACCGAATCTTCCCCACGCTTGAGTTCGGCCATCAGCAGCGCGACCGCCTGTTCGTGCAGCGCCTGCTGGCTGTTTTGTGTGACCAAAAACGGCAGACCGCCGGTATTGAGCGACTGCTGCAAAAAGATGTTGACGGCATCGGTCAGCGTCAGGCCGCAGCGGGCAAAAATCTCTTCCGCCCGCTGTTTGACCTCGGGGTTGATGCGCATCTGAAACGAAGCGGTTTTGGGCATTGTAGCCACATTCATTGGCTCTGCCATGATCGTACACCCCTTTCTGTACTTTCAGTATACGCCACTTTTTGCATTTGTCAACACATTGTCACTACAACCTTAGCGCAGGCTATGCCCCCCGACTTGTCATTCGTGATCTGGCGTTCCCTGCGGTGTCAGCAGCTGCTCGATCAGGTAATGGTACTCTGGCAGTTGCGCATCATACGGTTGGACACGGCGAAGGAACTCTTCCCGCTCCAACGGGCGCATCTCCCAAATTTGATACTCGCGGTCGTTTTCGAGAAGAATGTCGTTGCCGATTTCGGTGTAACATCTGTCGCAAATCTCCTCGGCGGATTGAATCGCATCGGCCCCGTCAAAGCAGTCGCGTGTGGTGTCAATAAAGAGGGACACATAGCACTGGCGTTTGTTTGACCAGACAATCTCGAGATAATCCGCCTGATCGATATACGGTTTGAACACGGTCAAAACCCGCTCGATCTCCTGCTTTTGCTTTGTCGCATACACGAAAAATTCACCTCCAAAATCTCAATCTGCCATCACATGTTTGATCAGTCGCTCCGTATCAGCAGCCGTAAGCGTGTGCCGCAGCAATGCGCGGATGCGATCTTTGGCGGTCTGCATCCCGCAGGCGATATCCTCAAAGCCAGCCGCGGCTTCCCAGCGCTGGCTTGTGGAATACAGCAGGGATGACCAGGTCGGATGGAGCGTTTTGTATGGCGCATAGGCGGTCACATCCAAATTTTCCAACAACTTTTGGAACGCTTTGCTGTAGGTATCCCCAGTAAAACCACTTTCCGCTTTTAATTCCTGGGTGCTCATGGGTTCCCCGCCCTGCAAGGTCGTGAGCAGCCGTTGCAAATTGTAGTTGTAGGAGACTTCTTTTTCGCCGCGGATACATTTGAGAAGGCCATACAACTCGCGGGAAAGATAGACGGTGCGATGACGAAACACCTTGGAATAAAAGATTTGCTTCTGGTCAATGAGTTCCATCGCCGCCTGCCATGATCCGCCCACTTCATCGATCGAACGCAAATAAGGGCAGACATTGCAGCCAACCATCCCGTATTGCTGAATCGTTCGCAAGAGCTCTGATGCTGGGGACATCGGTGACCTCTCCTTTACGCCAAATCGGCAAAACTCAACTGCCCATCCTCGCAGGTCTTTTGCAGCGCCGGCGGAACGATGGTCAGCAGCGTCAGCGCCGCCTGCGGATCGGTCAGCCAGGGGCGGACTTGCTCGTGGGACAAGATCAGCGGCATCCGGTCGTGGATGCCTTCGACCGAGGCATTGGGCGCGGTGGTCAACACCACATAGCAGTTGGTGCCGTCCACATTGTCATAGATGCCCGCCAGATAGATTGGTTTTCCCGGTACCTGGAAGAAGTATTTGTGCTTGCCCGCGTCCCACTCGTAATAGCCGCTGGCCGGGATCACGCACCGCTGGGCGGCCATGCTGCGGCGGAACATCGGTTTCTCGCAGACCGTCTCGGCGCGAGCGTTGATCATCAGCCCGCCGCGCCAGCCCGGGATGCCCCAGCGCTGGAACTCGGCCACGACCCTGTCGCCGCTGGCGATCAGCACCGGCGCTACCTGGGTGGGGGCGATGTCACCCGCCATCGGAAAGTTCATCTCACCGGGGAACTGCCCGCGGCTGCGCCGCTCGGCGTCGCGGAGAATTTTTTGCATCTCGCGGCTTTCCGCGGAAGAAAACTGATAACGGCCACACATACGGTTCACCCCCTTATATAGAAGTTGTATCGGCAACGCACAGGTAATAGTTTACCCCACCACGACCCCGGCAATGCGGAACTCGTCGTTTTCCTGCACTGGGATCGGTTCATACGCCGGGTTCAGCGAGACCAAATACACGCCATCGGCATCATATTTTAGCTTCTTGCAATAGCCCTGCTCATTCAGCACGCACAGCACGATCTCGCCGTTCTCGGCCTGTTCGGCCTTGCGCGCCCAGACGATCTGCCCGTCCGCAAAGCGCGGCGACATACTGTCGCCCGCCAGCCGCACGCCAAACTCGGCCCTGGCCGGGACGGCGTCGTCCACCTCCATCTCCTCAGCCAGATCGTCGTCCAGCCACTGGCCGGTGCCGGCGGAAGCGGGCTGCAAAAACACCGGCAGCGTGCGCAGGCGGCGCACGGCGGGCTGCTCCCGGAATTCGTCCGATTGCAGCAGCAGGCGGCGGTATTCCTCCAGCCGGTCCATCCCCAGCCGGTTGAGCTGGGGGCCATCCGCCTGGCTGAACAGCTCGGAAACCTCATGGTAGCCCAACGCCTGCGCCAGCGCAATGGCCTGGGTCACCTTGGGCTCGCTGTCGCCCTGCTCCCAGGCGACGAGGGTGCGGGCGGCGGCCGTTTTGCCTGCGGGCAGATAGTCCCGCATTTTGCGCACAGTCTGCTCACGGGTCAGTTTTTGCGCCTCACGCGCGGCCTTGATGCGTTCGTTCCAGCTCATAGGACGCCCTCCCTATACTTCTATGACCTTATCATAGCATGGTCGAGACCACAAGTCAAGCATACGATTACATGAATTTGCAAAAATGATGGCTTGAAATTGCCATACGATGCAATTATAATAAAGCCAAAGGGGGTGCTGTGTATGCCGGGCCGAGCCATACTCCATATCGACGCCAACGCGTTTTATGCCTCGGTCGAAATGCAGGAAAACCCCGCCTTGCGCGGCAAACGCATCGCCGTCTGCGGTAGCAAAGAGGACCGCCACGGCATCGTGCTGACCGCCAACTACCCGGCCAAGCGGATGGGCGTCAAGACGGGCATGGCAATCTGGCAGGCGCAGCAATGCTGCCGCGACCTTCTCATCGTGCCGCCGCACTACCGCGAGTATATGCGGTACAGCGGTTATATGCGCGAGATTTTGCAGGACTACACCGACCAGATCGAGGCGTTCGGCCTGGATGAAAGTTGGGCGGATGTGAGCGGCAGCGTGGGGCTGTTCGGCAGCGCCATGACCATGGCGCAGGAGATCAGCGACCGGGTCAAGCGGGAACTGGGCATCACGGTGAGCATCGGCGTTTCCAACAACAAAGTCACTGCAAAATTGGGCAGTGATTACAAAAAGCCCGACGCCATCACCCGCATCGAGGCGGACAATTATCAGGAGATCGTCTACCCGCTGCCGGTGCAGGACCTTTTGTATGTGGGGCCTGCCACCCGGCGCAAGCTCAACTCTTACGGTATCCGCACGATCGGGCAGCTGGCAGAAACCAGCCCCGAGACGCTGCACGGCTGGTTCGGCAAGGTGGGATACTCGCTCTCCGCGTTCGCCCGCGGGCTGGATGCCTCGCCGGTGGCCCGGCAAGACCATGTGGCGGCGGTCAAGAGCGTGGGCAACAGCGGCACCACGCCGCGGGACCTCGTCAACAACGAGGATGTCTGGCTTATGCTGCTGGTCATGGCCGAGAGCGTCGCCATGCGGATGCGGGAGCTGAACATGAAATGTACCGTGGTGGAGGTCAGCATCCGGGACAGCGATTTGAACGGCTTTGTCCGGCAGCGCAAGATCGAAACGCCCACCAGCAGCAGTTTGGAGATCGCGCGGATTGCCTTTGAACTTTTCAAAAGCAACTACCGCTGGGGCAAGCCGCTGCGCGGTGTCGGCGTGCGCGGGGCCTCGCTGGTACCTGCCGATGTACCCATTCAGCTTGGCTTTTTCAGCAATGCCGAAAAGCGCGAAAAACTCGAACGGCTGGATAAGGCGGTGGATGTGGTGCGCGAGCGGTACGGGTACACCAGCGTCCAGCGGGCGCGAATCTATACCGACCGCGGGCTGGGGGCCATCAACCCAAAGGATGACCACACAGTGCACCCAGTGGGATTTTTCAACGCGGGATAACGTAAACAGGGAGGTTCTGGCAACATGGCGCGCAAGATCATCGGACGCGAAAAGCGGTATGTGGAAGTGGATGTCCGCTTTGAGCCGGACGGCCACCTGCGGCCGCTGGCGATACGCTTTGGGCCGGAGCAGGTGTACCAGATCGACAAGATCAAGGACGTCAGCCGCCGCGCCGCCGAGGTGGGCGGCGTGGGGGACCGGTATGTCTGCGTGATCCACGGGCAGGAAACAAACCTCTGGATGGAGAAGGGCCGCTGGTTTGTGGAAGCCAAGCTAGTGGCCGAAGCGTGACAATATCCATAACAAAAGCAAATGCCGCGGGCGCGGAGAAAGTTTCTCCGCCTCGCGGCGTTTTGCATCTATATCATGGCACGAAGCCTTATTGGTTGTCCGCTTGCGGCCGGGCGATTGCCCTGGCATGGCCTTGGGCGGCAGGGAACGGTATCGAGATTTCAGTACCGTTTTTGTCTATGTTTATAAGATACAGGATAATTTTGACAATCATTTGATAGTCATTTGAAGAAACTTCAAACAATTTATCACCAATTTGTGAAGGGGGGTAGGGTGGCATGGTAGAACCCAAACAGAAACCGGCAGGCAAGCCTGTTCATACAGCGGACAAAGCGCGCATCCCGCGCACAGCGATGCGCGCTGCGTGGCTGCGCACCCGTGAGGGCGCACGGCGGCTCACAGCAAAGGAACAGCAGGACGGCCAGTACCGGGAGGCCGCTTCGCTGGAAGAACGCGCCGCGGACACCGCTGTCTCGGCGGCGGAGACTGCCGCCGGGGGCGCCCTGCGCGGCGGCAAAAGGCTGGCACAGCGCGTTGCCCAAAACCGCCAAAAGGCCCGCGGCGAAAAGCCAGTGCAGGCACAGGCTACGCCGCTTGCCGCAGAGGAACCGAACGTTTTATATACCAAGCAAAAATCTTACTATGCCGGGCAAGAGGTGCGCCAAGACCAGCGCACAAAGCCCCCGGCGACCCGCATTGCCGTGACCGGCGGCGCGCAATCGCAGGATGCCCGCCAAAGCCGCCTGCGCCATGATTCGCAGGCACGTTTTCAGGTAACCACACGGCAGAAAGCGAAGCCGCGGCCAGCGCCGCTACCCAAGACGAGCGCCTCCGCCGCGAGAAAAGCAAGAGCTGCTGCTACTGCGCAAACCAAAGCCGCCAAGGTTATGCACCACGCCAAACAGGCTGCGCAGGCAGCCGGGACAACGGCCAAAAAGGTTGCGGATGTCGTCATGGCCGGGCTCAAAGAGTTGTGGGCGGCTACACAGACGCTGGCGGCGGCCATCGCGGCAGGCGGGACCACGGCGCTGCTCGTTATCGTGATCCTTTGCATGGTGGCGATGGTGGCGGGTTCTGCGTTCGGTATTTTCTTTGCCGCTGAGCCCACGGGGGACGGTGTAAGCGTTGCGCAGGCCATTACGGAATTGAACGAGGAATACCAGGAACGGTTGCAGGAGATCGAGGGCGAAGAAGAATACGACCGCCAGGAGATCGAGTCCAACGACGGCAGTTATGCCATCGCCTGGCAGGATGTCCTGGCGGTCTTTGCCGCCCGTACCAGCGGGGCCGAAGATGGCGCGCCGGTGGCGTATCTGGATGAAGAAAATCTCGAACGGCTGCGGCAGATCATGTGGGACATGAACGAAATCACCTGGGAAGTCGAGACACAGACCCACGAGGTAGAAACCACCCCGGCCACCGACACAACAGATGATACCGATGAAAATGAGGACGATCTCGTCACAACCACGGTGACCGAGACCGTCCTCATTCTTACCTTACACCACAAAACAGCCGAGGAAATGCGCGAGGAATACCGCTTCAACGCCCGGCAGAACGAGTACCTGACGCTGTTACTGGCCGAGGATACCACCGCGCTGTGGGGCGACCTGCTCGGCGGCTTTGCAATGGGCGAACTCGGCGGCGAGGTTCTCGCGCCCGGCTCCGACACCACACTGGCTGACGGTGCCTTGCAATGGCCGCTGCCGGTGGCAGGCACGATCACCTCGCCGCAGGGCTACCGCACTGACCCGATCACCGGCGAGACCAGCTACCATAGCGGCACCGACATTGCCGTGCCCGAAGGCACCCCGATCCTGGCCGCCGCCGACGGCACCGTCACCGTCGCCAACGCCCTCGACAGCTGGGGCGGCAGCTATGGCTACTACGTTAAACTCGACCACGGCGGCGGGCTGACCACGCTGTACGCACATTGCTCGAGCATCTGCGTGACCGCAGGCCAGCAGGTCCAAGCTGGCGAGGTCATCGCCTATGTCGGCCAGACCGGCCGGGCGACGGGGCCGCATCTGCATTTTGAGATAAACACGCGATAGCTGCATCACAATCCGAATTGCCGGTGGTGTCACAAACGGAATAGGGCCATGTCTAAAGTAGCTCTGCTCAATCCCAAATTCTATTCCTTCTCCAGCAATCGCTTTTTTACGAGCGGGAACCTTTTCTTTGTTTTCTTTTACGCCCCTTTTTTACTGTAGAACCGTCAAATTGGTGTCAGACACATAGCAGAGGCTACCGCTTTCAGAATTTGTATTGATGGCTTTGATCATCAACACCTTGCCTCCATTAACACTTACGCTGATGGGCCGTACATTTTCATCTCGAACGATGTTGTCGACACGGCCAACCAACACATCATCTACATAAATTTCTACACTTATGTTTGCATTTCGACTTGTATCGTCAGACGTCAAAATGTTGGCCTCGAATGTGTCGTACTGACCGTCAAGTTTGAATTTTGCCCATGCTTCTTGCCAAGGATCGAATTTATAGGACACACTGTGCGTTGTGCCATACAAATCCCGCACAGAAGCCACCTGCTCACATCGCTCACTGTCCAGCAGTTCCAGATTGTCCAGGCGTTTTGTTTCCACTTCGTCCAAGTACCCCTGCTTAACGACTGTATCAATCTCCTCCATAGAGTAAGTATTTAGCAAAACCGATTTCAAATTTTCAACTTGTTCCTTCAGCGCGGCATTTTCTCTTTGTAATGCCTGCGTCTCGGAAGTCAACTCTTCGTTTTGATCTTTCGTTGAGTTGTATACATTGATCAACTGATCAGTGACCGCGACTGTATCGCCCGACTGTGCCAAATCGGCGGTTTGCGCGTCATCTCCCAAGGTGGAAATCACGTTGACAATGGTTTGTTGCGAGGAGTTTTGCAGATTGGTCACTTCGTTTCTGAGATTGATTGCCTCATTCGCTTGGAACATTCCAAAAAACATACCGATTGCGCCAAAGATTGCCCCGACCGCCGTAGCTACGTTTTGGATTGTCTTTGCCTTTTCTTCCGTTTTCATCGTTGTGATTCCTCCTTTTGGTTTGGTAATCGCAGCCTGTACCCGATCTGGAATACTGTTTCCAGGCTATCGCATAGCCCGAGCTTTTTCCTTAATGTTGAAATATGCATATCCAATGTGCGCGTCTTGACGTTTGGGGGCGAATGCCAGACGTTGGACAATATCTCCTGGCGCGAAAGCGCCTGGCCTGTATGTTGGATCATATAACAGAGGAGGCGGTATTCCATTTTTGCCAGGTGAACCGGACTGCTTTGCACCAGAACTCTGTGTGTTGACAGTTCCACGCGGATTGACCCATACATGAGTACTGTTTGATTACCTTGTGACATCCAAGGCCAACCCCTTCCACTCGTAGGAATCCCGCAAATATCCCCACAAGGTTACAACTCCCAAAAGCGCAACCATCAAGAACAGAAGCGCCATCCATGCGTAATTGTAGGGCAGCCCCTCCGGCCCGCCGTACCCTTGCGTCGTCAGCAGTGCGGCCGCATGGAACAGCGGCCAGAAGCCCAGCCACTCGATGCCGCCGTCCATGCCGGAAAGGCTCAACAGTGCCGGCAGGCAGTAGCCCACGGCACTGACGAACAGCGCGGGCAGCAGATTGCCGAACACACGGCCCAGTGTGAGGGTGATCGAGCCCATGCACAGGCAGGCGGCGATCCTGCACACCAACCAGAACAGCAGCACGTCGGACAGCGTAAACACCGCGGGCAGGCTCTCAAACTCGGAAATGCTCATCGCTGGGGCGAACAGGGCGGGCAGGCCGTAGTCGCGCAGCACCTGAATGAAATGCGGCAGGCAGGACGCCGCCGCGATCGCCACGGCCATGCCCGCGCTGACCGCGAGCTTGGCCCGCACCGTGCACTTGCGGCCAAGCGGCGTGGTGCAGAGGATCGTCTCCATGCCGCCGCGGCGCTCCATCGAGAACAGCCCTGAAAAACAGAGCGCGCAGGCCAGCCCGGCCAGCAACGCGTCCTGCACATCGGCCTGGCCGGTGAAGCCGAACAGCTCTTTGTAGCCGCTTTCGTAGACCAGCCAGGCGCCGGGGTGTTCCTTCAGATAGTAGTTGATGTTCTGGTTGATAACCTGGCTGTAGACGCTGTACTTTTGTTGCAGCGAGCTGAACGCCAACATCGCGTCGCTGGACAGTTCCCCGGCCGCCACCTTCTGCTGCGCCTCGAGCATCGGGGCAAACTCCTCGCCCTGCTGCTCAAGCCAGTCGTAACTCTCCTGCGTGAACGGCCCGGAGATATGTTTCATGTAGTAGGCGTAGTAAATCTCATCCGGGCCGATGTAGCTCTCGGCCGTCACCCCCTGATAAACGCCAAACCCGACAAACGCCGCGAGCACCAACGCCGCGCCGTTGAGAAGAAGCAGCTTGCGCGCTTCTTCCTTATAAATCGTGGTCGCGCGCGTTTTGTGCCGCAGGCCCAGCAGGAACCCGCGCTTGGACGCCGGCAGCAGCTGTGCGCGCGCAAACACCCAGCAGAAGCCGAACCCCAGCACCCCGCCGTACAAAACCGCCGCCGTCCACTCGACGAGCGGCAGGCCGATCGGGGAGCCAAACCAGTAGAGATTTCGGTAATTGCCCAGCAGTTCGTTGGTTTGCAGCAGGCTGGCGAGGTTCGCGTACTTAATCACATTCAACCGGCTGGTGGCCGGGATCGCGGCGCGGATGCCAAACATCACGAGCGGCCCGGCCAGGGCGGCGGCCCAGCCGGCGGCCGCGCGACGAGCAACCAGCGCCGCCAGCATGACCCACAGCCCCATGACAAACGCCCCGACCCACTTGGCGAGCAGAAAGCGGAACAGATATTGTCCGACCGTGATCTGCATCGTGCAGCGCATGAGGGCGGGCACGCTCTGAATTGTGCGGGTCAGCGGGCCGAGGCCGAACGTCGCGGCGCAGTAGACGAGGTTGACGCCGTACAGCAGCGCCAGCACAGCCAACAGCGACAAGGCAAACGCCCCGAGCTTGGCCAGCGCCGTTTGCAGCCGCCCGCCGGGCAGCGAACGCACCAGCGACAGCAAACCGCTGTCCCGCTCCTGCCGCACGAGCAGCAGCGCCAGCACCAGCATCGAGGCCAGCAAAATCAAATCGGTGAAGGCATACGAAATCGCGGTGTACAGACCTTTTTGCGGGTAATAGTCGATGGCCGTTTCGCCTAAACCAGCGTACACTGCCGCCGTAACTTCAATATTTTTCAGATCATACCCGGTCTCGTCGTTCTGGAAAATCGAGATGCCCGCCAACTGCCCGGCTTTGGTCTGCACACTGTCGAGGAAGTCGCCGTACCCGGCCACCGTGTCGTACTCGCTGGCCAATTGGGAGAGCAGTGCATAATCCAGAGACAGGCTGTCGGTGTACAGCGTGTAGGTTTTGTCGAGGTAGGTCTGTTCCCAGGCGTCGAACAAATCGGCGTTTTGTTCACGGTAATATTGCAAGGTCACGCTGTTGCCGTAGGCGAGGTCACGGTAGTAGTTTTCGAGCCGCAGCAGCGATTCGGTTTCGTCGAGCTTTCCATGAAGAAAGTCGCCCTTGGCCGCCATGTCCGAACCCCGGGCAGCCAAATCAGCCCCCACGGCGCGGTAGGCCACGGCGGGGGGCTGGTTGGCGGTTGGGCGGGTACCCATCCAGAGTAATAACAAATTGGCGGCCACAAGCACAGCCAGCAGCATCGGGAACACCCGGTTGCCCCAGACCTTGCGCAGTTCGGCGGTGAGCAGGCTCATTTTCCGTCTCCCTCCCCGAATACCGCGAGGTACACATCCTCCAGCCCCTGGCCGGGGGCGTACTTGGCGATGAGGTCCGGCACCGGCGCGGCGTCCACAATCCGCCCGGCGCGCAACAGAATCACCTCGGTGGCGACGGTCTCGACGTCGCTGACGACGTGGGTGGCTACCAGAATGACGCGGTCGGCGGCCATCTGGGCGAGCAGGGTGCGCAGGCGCACCCGCTCCTTGGGGTCAAGACCGGCGGTGGGCTCGTCCAAAATCAGCAGCTTGGGGTCGCCGAGCAGCGCCGCGGCCAGCAGCAGCCGCTGCTTCATGCCGCCGGAATAGGCGGACAGGCGCTTGTCCAGCTCGGCCGAGAGATTGACCGCCGCAGCCACGCGGTCAACCTCGGCCGGGACGGCCTTACGCGGCAGTTCTTTGAGCGCGGCCATATACGCCAAAAAGCGGCGGCCGGTGTAGCTGTCGTACAGCCCCTGCTGCTGGGGCATATACCCGAGCACGCGGCGGAAGCGGGTGCCCCGCGCGGGCCTGCCGCACCAGAGCACCTCGCCGGAATCCGCCGCCAGCGTGCCGGTGATGATGCCGATCAACGTGCTTTTGCCCGCGCCGTTGGGGCCCAAAAGGCCGTAAAGCCCTGGACCGAGCGTCAGGGAAACACCGGCCAGGGCTTGCTTTTTGCGTGGGTGCGTACGGGTCTTTTTCCTGAACGCCCCACGGCCCGGCGCGGTTTGGGCGTAAGCTTTTTCGAGGCTGTTCAGGGTTAGTTTTTCATCCATAATGCGGACCCTTTGGGTTTGTACGGGGGAGTTCAGAAGGCAAACTGAATCGGTTTCAGCGCTGCAGCGTTGGAGTTGAGATAATCTTCCTGCGAAATCAGTGAGTAAATATATCCGTAATGATACGCTGTCTCCTGCACCTCACTATCGGTAATCAACAGGACATCGTTTTCTGTCTTTCCTAGCATAGTCGCCATCCGACGATCAGCGCTGACCTCTTGGCGAATAGTAAGTGGCCGCAATTCGCCGGTTTGCACATTTACGGCATAGCAGCAGTCTATTGCAACCGGATAGGATACACCGGCTTGATCCTCATAATATCGCTGTGAAAGGAGGAACCAATCGCCCAGTTTGCCATCCAGATAAGCCGATACCGCCCCTTCATCAGGTAGTGTGGCAAGTTCGGTCGCTGTGCCGTCAGGCAACGAAATTCTCGTCACTATGCGGCTGTCGCAGTCAAGATAGTAAAGTCCGTCATCGCATAATAAATCATAAACACGACCACTGTAGGTAAGGGTTCCAACCGGTTGTGCACACCCCACTGGGATTATTGTGCAGGTATACTGCGTGGAACGTTCAATTTCGTCGGCTATATCAGCCCATTCCTGCCCCGGGAAATCTGCTTCCGACTTTGCGGTGTACTGTTCACGCAAAACACAGTATCCGTTTTCTGTGACGCCCATAAAAACCGGTTCCGTTCCGCCAATTTGAACTGCACGCTCATAAAAATCGGTTCTTTCGCCCGTATCTAGGTCGATTAGTACGAGCTTGAGGGTGGCGTTGCTGTCTTCAATATCATCCGGGTTAACAACATTCAATGCACATACGAGCTGATTGCCATTGACCGCAAAAACATTTTTTAATCGCTCATTCGTGGCAAATTCCACCAACGTGTGCCGGTTACTCCCGTCGAGATTGGCGGCATCAATGTGTGGCGTGGCGCGTTCCGGCGCTTCTGCACCATAAGTAATATGGACCAACAACAAGTGTTCGCCGCTTACTAAAGGGAAATAACCGCCTTCATCTGGGTCGATCCAAGCGGTGCAGCCTTCATGGTCGTGGGTGCAATTTGGCGCAGCACACAGGTAAACTTCTTGTTGTGTTGCATAATCAATGTAAAAAATGTTTGTTCCGATGGAATCATCCGTGAAGGTTTCGTAGTATCCCTGTTCACCGCCGCAGCCGAGAATGGAGTAGAGTTCACGCGTTAAAGTTGTGAATCCAGTAGCAACCGGTTCTGTTGCACTCTCCGATACGGGTTGAGGAGATTCTGTTGCGGGTGATTCGCTTGCGATAGAGGTAGAAGTTTCAGCCCCCTTGACATTGTCTTGAGGAGCGCAGGAAGTAAAAACACACAAAAGCCCGGCCATTACAACCGAAACCAAAGCAATATGTTTGTTGGGTTTTGTCATAAATTACATGCCCCCTGTAGAAATAGCAATAAAGCGGTTGGAGCCAGTATATGGCTGGCTCCAACCGCTTTAGCAAGAACACGGCCCGCGTGAATTGGGAATGTGCTTAAGCGGCTGTTTGCAACAACTTACTTCTTAATCGGCCGAAGATGATGCCTCGCAATACCTCTTTGGTCGGGATTGCAAAGTTAAACAGTCACATAACTCCAATACCACACAGAATTGGGCGCATTGTCGCTCTGATAGCAGAAAACGTCGCTCCAACTGCCGGGGTTGCTCTTGTCGGTGTAGAGCCGATAACCCGCAAACGTGCCTTGCTGCAGCCACATACGGCAGGTATTCCCGCCGTAATTGGAGAAGTGGAACAGCGTGTCGTCAAGATTCCCGCTCGTGGTCGCGATGGTTACGGGGTAAACACCCGGGGTGACAGCAGTGCGGTACAGGTTAACGGCATACTGCTGGCTACCCTGCATCGTATAGATCTGACCTTCGTTGCCGGAGCCGACCACATGCCACTTCTGGTTTATGCTTCCGGTGTAAGTGCTGCTGTCGACCGACGCCTGGTTGTAATTGCCGTTTGCGCGGAGCGCAGGGCCGGCGCTCGTCCCACAGGAATTGAACTTGATAATATGACCAACGGGAGAAGCGGCTCTCGGCTCCGCGGCCATTGCGGGGGCTGCTGCTGCAAGTGCCATTGTCAGAGCAAGGCAAGCAGTCAAAATGCGGTTGCGCAGGGTTTTCATCACATATATCCTCCTTTTCATGAGATTTGTGATGGGGTTGGTCTCGGGGCGAAGACCATCACCTGCGCGCCGGTGATGGCCATTACAAGTCGTGGTCAGTTCCCGGGTTCGCTGACCTTTTCCTGTAATGACACAATACCACACAGTTCACTCAATTTCTATAAATCCGTCACGAGCGCAAAAAATACGGCACAAACGCAAAAACCCCCGCTGCAGACGGCTGAATCAGCAGCAGGGATTGGTTGCTTTAGTTATTTGTATCTGGCCAGTCAGCAGTAAAAACAAATCGGGCATCCTCGAACGAGAAGGTGTATTCAGCGTGGTACTTTTCCAGGATATCCTCCACGTTGCGCAAGCCGTAGCCATGCAGCAACGGTTCCGGCTTGGTCGAGGCGATTTGACCGCCTGTGATTTGAACAGGGCGGCTCGGGTTGATGATGGAAATCGACAACATCTCATGACCGTACAGGATTTGGACGCTGACCCATCGTTCAGCTTCCGGCATCTGAACACAGGCTTCCATCGCATTGTCAATTAAATTTGCAAGTACGATGGTCACATCGACACGCGGCAACTTCAGCGCAGACAGATCATTTACGCGAAACCGCATGTCAATACCCTGCCGCTGTCCGGCATAGCCTTTCTGGTTCAGCACGGCGTCAATGGCCGCATTGTGGGTGTTGATTAGCAGGATGCGCTCACTTTGATGAGCTTTCATCTCTGATAAATATGATTGGGCTTCGGCCAGGTTTCCCTGCTCCAACAATTCAGACAATGTAGAAAGCTGTGCACGGTAATCATGGGTCATTTTCCGTTGCCCAGCATATGCCTGGCTTAGTGCCTGTATGTTTTCGTCCTGCACATGGGCACGTTCCGCAGCGGCCACCAGTTTTTCCCGGTTGATGGCGCTCTGCTCCAAGTGATCGAGCAGAAGAAGGGCCACCACATCTACCACGTCGAGGATCAACAGGCAGATTTGCCATATTTCCTGTTCGTTTGGGAATGTGTAAATCTGCCAAATGATAAGCAGCGTACTCAGAGGGAAAACAACGGACAACGGAACCCAGGCACGGGCCTGTTTGCTGACGGATATGGGTGGGCGGTATTTTCGGATTACCAGTGAAATGGCAAGAAGTACAAATGCTCGCAAGAGAAACATCGAAGAATAGAGCGGAATATTCCAAACGTATTCCTCGTATGTCAGGTGCAAAAACGACATACATAGGGTGTCTGCCCAATAGGTGATAGAGTACAAGACAGCATAACATGTTACAATCACAAACAAACGGCGATCCCAACGGCTTTGATACAGCAGAGCGCATAGTACATAACAAAATGCCACTTCAAATAACATCTTGAGCGTATAGCCACAATGCCTTTCTGCAAAAAGTGAAAATGCATAAGAAACAATGATGGCCACGCCAATAATAAGCACGCAGGTAGATTTGCGCCTTTTACCAAGAAAAAAAGCGCCATATAAAGTAACATCAACTAATACGGCAAGTATACTCCCTATCAAGCCAACAATGTTTCCCCAAGCTCCTACCATATCTGTTGCGCCTTCCAGTTGGTAAATTTTCGCTGGTTTTCGCGGTAATTTCGGGCACTTGCCTTCAAACTTTTTCCTGTTGTCAGAACAGCGCCGGTGCTTTGCAGAGATTGCAGATACGCCATGTTGACAAGAAATTGTTTATGGATTCGCAAGAACCCCTGTGGGAACAACAGCTCTTCCAGCTGGAGCATCGTCATTCGCGTGTATAATTCTTTTCTAGACCAGCCGACCAGGTGCAGGAGCTGTTCGTGCCCTTTGCTTTCCACATAGACGATTGTCTGTACAGGGACCGGCATACTCTCGCCCTCGCAAAAGATTTCGACCTTTCGTTGCCGGGTGCGGCATACGGCAAGCGCATCCGAAAAATAGCCGGGCAGCTTTCGTTCCAGTTCGGCCTTGGGCAGATAGCGGAAGGCATCTACTTCATACCCTTCGGGGGCATACTCGCTGAAATTGGTCACCAAAATGAGGACGGCTTCAGCGTTGTGGACCCGCATCGTGCGGGCCAATTCGATACCATTCTTATCTCCCAAATCAATGTCTAAAAAAAGAATATCGAATTTTGTCAGTTCGATGGCGCTCATGGCGTTTACATCCGTCAGACACTGTACATTCATGGACTTGGGCGAGTAAGCTGACAAGGCCCGTATTTGTTTCGCCATCGCCTGCGCGAAGACAGCATCATCATCGCAAATCAAAATGTGCAGCATACTTCCCCCTATGGTGGCATATTTACCAGCATCAAAATGACTTTGTGTTTTCAAAATAGTGAATCCTCCAGAGTTTGTCAAGCTTGCAGGCGCGATTTTCTTATTGTATAGCACATTTATGTCCAAAAATCAAATTATGGACAGTTTCGTGCCCACCCGAATTGTAAACTATACCTATGCAAGGAGGGGGCACTTATGGTAGATGACTTTGGGGCGCGCATTGCAAAACTGCGAAAAGCGCGGAAGCTTTCACAAAGGACATTGGCTGACCGCGCCAAAGCCCTTGACCCCAATTTGCGCTTATCTCATTCGGCTTTGGGCAATTATGAAAGAAATGTAACCGTGCCGCGTCTTGCAGAGGCAGTAGCGCTTGCAGATGTGCTGGATGTGTCGTTGGATTTTTTGCTGCGCGGGGAAACGTACCGCACCCTGCCGCTTAGAAATCTCACCGAAGAACAGATACAGTTGCTGTTAGATCTTTCTGCCTATTTTCGGCGGAATAATGGCTTGGACCAGGAGAAAAAGGGTCTGGAGCCTACCAAGGAGCAAGTAGCGTTGTTTGCGCGGATGATGAAAGAAATCTTTGGCTGAGTCTTTCTCTGAGCGACATTTTTTGCGCTCGTGTCATTGTTTTTGCATTCGTGCCGCTTTTTTCGCCATTTTGCTTTTGATTTGGTAAAATAGCAGCATCAGGAGTTGATTCCAATGGAAACTTTGGCAGCAAATGTGACACACTTCTTTCTGCAAAAGCATTACATTGAACCCGACCAGGCCGAATGGTTTCAATACGGTCTTGCCAGCCGTATGATGGGGTGTCTCACCTTCCTTCTCCTTCTCCCCGTCGGTGCCCTTTTTGTCGGTTGGATCAGTTCATTCCTCTACCTGTACACTTTTCGTTTTTTGCGAATGCGGACGGGCGGCTACCACGCCAAAACACCGCACGGCTGCCTGTTGGTCTCGCTTGGCACCATGTTCGCGGCGTTGACCCTGGCCCAAAATCTTCATTCGCCGCTTCTCGTGGGCGCTGTTTTGTTTGCTGCAGCCCTGTGCATTTTTGTGCTGGCACCCGCGAACAACGCTTCACTCCACTTGACAGCCAATGAAATTGCCGCTATTCGGCCACGAGTCCGGCTTCGCCTTGCCGGTGCCGTCCTCATGGGTTGCCTGCTGCTGTACATCTGTGCACCATTGGCAAGTTGTATAGCGGCCTCACTGCTGGCGGTCGCTGTTATGCTTGTATTGACTAATTCTGGTTTAGGCGCGCAGTAATGCGCTTTGTAAGTGTTTGATTTGACTGATCAGGAGGGTAATTGCCATGAAAACGAAAGAATCTTTTGCACAAGGCCTAATGCATAAGGCGGCGCAGGCTGTCGTCCGCCGTGAACGCCTCGGCTGGCCGCCGCTTTCACAGTGGGGGACCTACCAGCCCCACCGGCCCGAAAAGCCGCTGCCCAAACCGCAGGACAAAAAGTAAACCGTGACCGTAAGGTCCAATACCACAACGCGCCCGTCGCATCCCGTATGCGGCGGGCGCATTTTTATTTTATGGTCATTGCGTACAGCCGCCATACATTCAGATGGATAAACTGCGTACACAAAAAATTAACATTTTAATGTAAAGGGTTATTTGACATATAGCTGATACGATGGTTTCAGAACCAAAAATCAAGGTGGTGAAGGGAGGTGGACGCGAACTGGCGAAGAGATGCAATCATCGAATTTCTTCGCCAGCAAGGGAAAGTGAGCACGAGAGTGCTGGCCGAGCACTTCCGCGTCACACGGCAAACGATCCTTCAAGACATCACGGTCTTATCGTCCCGTTGTGATATTTGTACCGAACGAGGGCGAAATGGCGGTGTCTATCTGCTTGAAAAAAGCAGACCTGCCAAGCAGTTCTTGAGTTCAACGCAAACGGAAGTCTTACTCCAGCTTTTGCCCGCTTTATCCGAAGAAAAGCGTCTAATTGTTCAATCGATCCTCCGCGATTTTGGCTCGTAAGAGGCTATGTCTCTTAACCTTGACAACTTCATACCCAGCACGGCAGGTACGTTCCTGCCCCAGCGAGCGACACGGGAGGGTGCGCCGGGACGTGCGAAGGCGACTTCGCACCGAGCGATTTGATCCGTCCCCCAAGCGGCCCCGGCGGGCTGCCTTGCCACGACCTGGGGCGAGCCCACAATGATACGCCTGCAGCCCCGCGCGTCAGACGGGGTGGCCGAGCCCCGGTTGCGATTCTTAGACCCCGGCAGAGCCAGTGAGCGGCTGCCGCCAGCAGCCCGCCTGCCGTGTTCCCGATGCCAGGGGTGCGGGCGGCAAATTTGGCATACATATTATTACTTCTTTTTCTTCTTTTTTCCGACTTCAACAACCCCATGTGTTGATGTCGAACCCGTGCGGCGCAGTCAGGACCCATGGCAAGACTGCGCCGTATTATTTTGCCATCAACGATTACCCCGGAGGGGATGTTTGTGAATTCTATGGAGTCTCTCGGCTACGATGCCGCGCATCAACAAGCCGAATACATTTTCCGCACCGTTCTGCCTGCTTGCGGGATGACTGTGCGGGAAGGGCAGATCAAACTCTGCCACGCCATGATCGACGCTTTATATAATAAGGAAGTTGCCCTGTGCGATGCCGGCGTCGGCCTCGGCAAAACCTATGCCTACCTGGTCGCCTGCATCCTGTGGCAGCTGCAACGCCCGCGCCCGCTGCGTTCCCCGGTGGTGATCTCCACCGCCAGCGTGGCGCTGCAAGACGCGATCTTGCAAGAATACATTCCGTTTCTTTCTCGCACCTTAATACAAAACGGATATATTGACGCACCCATACGCGCTGTACTGCGCAAAGGCAAAGAACGGTTCGCCTGCGACCTGCGTTTGCAGGAGCGGCGGCTGCAAATCGCCCAACGTGGCGAGCAGTTTGCCCACCAGGCTGCGCTGCTGCGCGAAGTCGGCCGCTGCCTGGACCTTGACCATGTGGCGGGGCTGTCCCGCTATGACCGCCGGCACATCTGCGTGCCAACGCACTGTGACCGCCGCTGCGCCGAGCGGGAAAGCTGCCGCTACCAGCAATACCTGCGCGAATCCAACGGGCCAACGATCACGATCCAGGTCTGCAACCATAACTATCTGCTGGCCGATGCCCTCCACCGCCAAAACGGCTGGAAGCCATTGCTGCGGGACTACCAGGCGCTGGTCGTCGACGAGGCCCACCGCCTGCCCGAAGCCGCGCAGCAGATGGCAACCTGCCGTCTGTCTACCCAGGGGCTGGCCCAGTTGGCGCAGCAGCTCAGCGGCCTGCACCTGACCCGTGCGGCGCAGCAGGTAACGGCCTGCGCGCGGGCGCTGGCGGGTGTATACGCGCCGCAGCAAAACGAAGCGAATGTCGGGCATGGCGACTTGCCGCCCGTGCAGGTGCCATTCACCGTGACCAAAGATGGGACCCTCGCGCTGGCGGCGCTGCAAAAGACGCTTGCCGAAATACAAGATACATACCGCGTACGGCTGACGCTGCCCCTACTGCATCAATTGAAGGAAATGCGCACCCGTGCCGCCGCTTTCGCCCAGCCGGATGACACTACGGTCTGCTATGTAGAGTACAGCGGCATAAAATCAGGACCCGGTCTTTCGCATCTTTCGCTTTGCGCTGTGCCGCGCGACCTGCCCCGCCAGCTCTACGATCTGCTGTGGCTGCAGGAAAAACCGGCCGTCTTGACTTCCGGCACGTTGGCGGCCGGCGACGGCTTCGCCCCGGCGCGACGTCAGCTGGGGCTGGAGGGCGGCACGCCTGTGCGAACTTTGCAGGTGCCTTCGCCGTTTGACTACCCGCACAACAGCCTGCTGGTATTCCCGCCGCCATCGCCGGGCGGGAAAAAGAAACAGACATCCCACGAACGTGTGGCCCGCCAGATCGGGCAGCTCATCCGCACTGCCCACGGGCACACGCTGGTGCTGTTCACCTCGTATGACCAGATGGGCCATGTGTACGAGCAGCTGCAAGGCAGGCTGCCGGTGCCGCTGTTCCAGGCCCCGCGCGGCGCGCAGCGGTTTGTGGAGCAGTTCAAGCAGTGCCCCAACGCCGTGTTGCTGGCGGGCGGTCCCTGCTGGGAAGGCGTGGATTTCCCCGGCGACGGGGTCTCGCTGCTGGTGATCGTGCGGCTGCCGTTCCCGGTGCCGGACCCGGTACGGGAAGCCCGGCGGCAGCAATACCCGGATTTACACAGCTACATCCAGGCCGAGATCGTGCCCGAGATGCAGCAGAAACTGCGGCAGGGGTTTGGCCGCGCAATCCGCACCGAGACCGACAGCTGCGCGGTGGCCATCCTGGACCCGCGGGCAGCGCCCGGCGGGCGGTACCACAGGGCGGTGCTGGACGCGCTGCCCGCCGGTATCCCGATCACAACCAACATAGAAGAGATACAAACCTTTCTCCGGGCTCGCAAAAGCCCGGATTTCTTTTTGCCCGAATTTGAAAATGATTCAAAGTAGACAGATTCTAAGGCGAACACAAAATAGCCAATACAGGAGGAAAAACAATGCGCGCTATCTGCTTTATCCAGGAAACCAAAGACTCCGACTTGACCCAGCGCCAGCAGCAACTCATCTGCCACCGCGCCCTGCGCAAACTGCTGTGGCCCTGCGAGCTTGAGCTGTTCGCCCAGGCAGGTACCGAGGAACAGCCGCTCTCGCTGCGGCCCGGCATGGTGGATCTGATGCGCGCCGCGGCCGCAGGCGAGGTGGATGTGCTGATCGTCACCGACATCCCGCACCTGCATTGCAGCCGCGCCGAACTGGACGGGCTGCTCATGTCGCTGCTGCAATACGGCGTCCATACCTTTGGCGCGAACAACGGCCAGTGGATCGAGCCGGGCGGCCGCCACTGGATGGCGCTGCCGGGATATGACGGGGAGCTGTACGAATGAGCACTGCGAAAGAAGTTTTGCATCACCCGCGGGTCTGGATGTATGCGCGCGGCATTGGCGGCAGCCCTACGCTGCATGAACGGTTCGATGCATTGCGCCGGAGCGCGCTGCGGGAAGGGTACGAGATCGTCGGCCAAAGCAGCGATGCACGGCAGCGGTTTGCCGTGTGGCATCCGGGCCGTGCGGCGCTGCTGCGCGCTGTCCGCAAAGGTTGGGTCGACGACGTGTTCGTCACCCGGCTTTCGCAGCTTTCCAGAAAGCGCAGCCGGCTGCGCCGCATTTTGGTGCGGCTCCAGCGCAAAGGCGTTTGTGTACACACGACCGAGATCGACCTGCGGTATGATCTGTACCGGCACGGGCTGGACGGCGTCCTATTATAATAAGGTAGAGATAGTTTACAGTTTGAGGGAGAACCTACACATGAAAACGGTGAGAGAATTGCCGGACGGCAGAACAGAAGTGGCGACGATCATCCATGGCTGCAACGTGACGGTCGTGTTTGCCAGAGAGGACGACCCGGAAACCATGAAAACCGTCACCGACCTGATCATGAGCGCCTATGCCGAGCGCCGGGCGCGGGAAACACAGGGATAAAGCAAAACCGGGAGCAGACCTTTTCCAAGAAGGCTGCTCCCGGTCTTCTACTTTTGAGAATGGATAAAACGTCAATTTCATGCCATTGATTCGGGCATCCTTTCTCCGTTATGGTGATAGCTATTCGGCGCGTCTTATAGTATGGTTGTGGTAACGGGGAAGCGCCCCGCAACACAACGATACAGGGGAAAACGATGATCTATATCAACCAACACGGAGAACAAATCGAGATCTCCCAGGCCGACCAGCAGTGGCTGGACGATGCCTATTTTACAACACTGCAATGCCGCCTGCCAGCGGACGCCAAACGGGCCGCACTGGCATACCGGGTCTCCACCAAGGGCCAGGTCGACCACGATGACATCCCGATGCAGAAAATTGCCTGCCGCAAGTTTGCGCAGCAGCAGGGTTGGCGCGTGGTGCAGGAGAAGGCCGAAAAAGGCGTGTCCGGCTCCAAGGTCTCTGCCAGCAAACGCGATGTGATCCAAGAACTGCGCATGGCGGCCAACAACAAAGAATTTGACATTCTGCTCGTCTATATGTTCGACCGGCTGGGACGCATCGAGAGCGAAACGCCGTTTGTGCTGGAATGGTTTGTCCAGCACGGTATTGAGATGTGGAGCACCCACGAGGGCCAGCAGCGCATCGAGAGCCACGGCGACAAGCTGATGAACTACATCCGCTTCTGGCAGGCGGCGGGGGAGAGCGAGAAAACGTCGATGCGCACGCGCGACCGTATCCGCCAGATCGTCTCGAGCGGTCACTATGCCGGCGGCTTTGTGCCCTACGGATACCGCGCCGTGAACAAAGGGCGGGTCAATAAGCGTGACCAGCCGGTCAAAGACCTGGAGATCGACCCGGAGGAAGCCGCCTGGGTGCGGGAAGTATTTGAGAAGGTGGCCAACGAGGGAGCCAGTGGCTATGCGATGGCCCGGATGCTCAACGAACGCGGTCTGCGCACCCGGCAGGGGGCGAAGTTCCAGTCGGTCAATATCCGCCGCCTGATCCGCCATGAAGGGTACACCGGATATATTATGACCAAAGCGGCAAGATCGGAGTTCATGCCGCAGCTGCAGATCGTGGATAGCGATCTGTTTACAAAAGCGAACGAAAGGATGGACAGCCGCTGCAAAAATGCGGCGGAGAATAAAAACGCTGCAAAAAAGAGCGGCAACCCAACCTTGTTGGCCGGCATCGTCGTCTGCGCGCATTGCGGGGCGAAGATGTCGGCTTTTCTGCATACGGACCGGTATAAGCTGGCCGACGGAAGCATCCGGGAAAAGGTGCAGGCCAAGTACAACTGCTACCAGCGCGGGCAGCACCTGCGGGAATGTGATGGGCAGTCGCTGTATCTTGCCGAGCGGGTGGATGGGGTTGTGCTGGCTCTGGTCGATCAGATGTTCCAGCAGATCAAACAGGAGCCCTACGACAGGAGCATTGAGCAGCGCATCCGCCAGCAGGACGCCGAATGGAACCGCAAAAAGCAGGCCGCCGAGAAAAAGATCCAAGCAGCCCGGCACAAACAGCAGCGGTATGAGGAAGAGATCGTCCGCTGCCTGGATGGGCAGAGCGCCTTTTCGGAAGCCACGCTGGCGCGCCTGATCCAGCAGGCCGAAGCCGAGGTGCAGCAGGCGAAAAATGAATATGCCGAGTTGCTGAAGAACGATTCCAGCCGCACCACAGTCCAGCAAATCCGCAAATACTACGATGAGTTCCTCGGCTGGGCCAATGAGTTTGACCTGGCGTCTATCCCGCGAAAGCGAACCATTCTGGCAGAGCTGCTGGAAAAGGTGGAAGTAGGGAAGGGGTATCGGGTTAGAATCGTGGTGAGGGGGAGTTATCAGCAATTCTTAAAAAGAGAACAGGAACTGGACGAACAAGGTTGCAAGCAGGACCTCACAAACAAGTAGATAACTACTTATTATCTATCGAGAGTGCAAAATACAAATTGCAAAAATTTAAATGTGGAAAAACATAGAGAGAATAAAACCGCTTCAGCTGTGTTTTGCTCATTTGAATTACAGAATCTGGTAACTAGCGCCGCGGTTGATATTGATGCCCGATGTCACTGCGAATTTGATGAGCTTTATGAAAGCATCTTCTTTCACACTTGCCTTTCTGTGCATATTGTTATACTGGTGCTGATTTGAATCAAAGTCAATATTGTCCTTTGTTATGATCCTGACCGTGTATGGCCGGATGTTTTCCCTTTGGATGTATGCGGCCATTGCGCCCATTCCGCTTTCGTCCTTTGCCGGAGAACCCACGTCCAATGTGGGCAAGAACTTCCTGCGCAGTTACGCCGGAGTCTGTCTGCAGGGCGTAGTCATTGCTCTTGCCTGCATCATCTTCTCCGCCGTGTCCTCCAGCCCGCCCGCTGTGGATACCAGCGTATCGGTGGTGACCGCCGTCTGGACCTATGTGGGAGAACTGGCCTTCAACCTGCTGGTGCTGGTTGGCGCGGTGAAAGGATGCGACCGGATCGTCAAGGAAATTATGGGCCTGTATGTCCGCAACGGGTACAAGGGCGCAGTCCCCACGTTGAAAGACTTCTACCGTCTGCTCAAGATGCAGCCGGAACCCGAAGCACAGGGGCTGGCCCTTTCCTCGGAACTCTTCATCACCGGCACCCTGGGCACCTTTGCCCAGCCCACCAACGTGGATACCAAGGCGAGAATCATCGCTTATGACATCCGTGAGTTGGGTGAACAGCTGATGCCCCTCGGAATGCTGGTGACACTGGACGCCATCTACAACCGCGTGATTCAGAACTGGAAGCGGGGACACCGTACCTGGATCTTCTGCGACGAGTTCTACATCCTGTTCCGATACGAGTACAGCGCCAATTTCTTCTACAAGCTCTGGAAGCGCATCCGTAAGTACAACGGCCTGATCACCGGCATGACCCAGAACGTGGACGAACTGTTGCGTTCCGACACGGCTCGCTTGATGCTGGCCAACTCGGAGTTCCTGATCATGCTCAATCAGAGTGCCACTGACCGGGCAGAGTTGGCTAAACTTCTGAACATTTCGGACACCCAGCTGGGGTACATCACCAACGTGCCTGCCGGTTGCGGTCTGATTCGCTGCGCCGGAAATTTGGTGCCCTTTACCAACAATTTCCCCAAGGATACGCAGCTGTACCGTTTGATGACCACCAAACCCGATGAACAACTGAAAGGATGAGGTATATGAAGAAAAAAAATAGAGGGCCGCCCTGGGCGGCCCCCATATGTAAGGTCAGTGTGACCAGATGTTATTTTCCAGATCCCGCAGGCGCGCGCGGTAGTCCTGTACCATTTCCTCAGTTTTCTCCACATCCGGGAAGGTGACCAAGTAGTCGTCGCCTGCCTGGTGAAAACTCACAACACCGGCAAGACCTGCCATTTCAGCTACCTTGATAAGTGAATGAAAATCATATTCCATGGAACTGAACAGGACATTCATGGGGGGACTCCTTCAAAAACTTTGTCATCACAACATTATAAGCATATCACACCAGGTCGCCAAAACGCAACTGCCCATCTTCGCTACTGCGCTGGAGCGCCATCTTCGCTACTGCGCTGGAGCGCAGGGGGCACGATTGTCAGCAGTTGCAGCG
>ERZ1643247.1064-NODE-1064-length-27837-cov-14.353358_pt1 | contig 27837 bp, 20 predicted proteins | sample MGYA00579264_ERZ1643247 | MGnify/ENA primary metagenome ERZ1643247 (study PRJEB29033, sample SAMEA4952262) | chicken gut metagenome | biome: Broiler Chicken; feature: Gastrointestinal Tract; material: Caecum | place: Ireland | collected 2018 | study: Broiler... | reverse complement strand
GCAATGTATATCTGTATTTTTATCGTCATTTATGGGCGAATGATTGAGATTTACCTTGTCACCTCCGTTGCGCCGGTTCCGATGGCGGCGATGATGGGCAAGGAATGGGGCGGCATGGGACAGAACTATCTGCGGAGCTTGCTTGCGCTGGGATTCCAGGCATTTTTAATCATCGTCTGTGTGGCAATCTACGCCGTGCTGGTGCAGAACATCGCTACTGAGGAGGATGTGATTATGGCAATCTGGACCTGTGTGGGCTATACCGTCTTACTGTGTTTTACGCTCTTTAAGACAGGAAGCTTGGCCAAAGCTATTTTTCAGGCGCATTAAGGGGGACGGCATGAAAAAATATCAGGTAATTTATGCTGATCCTCCGTGGAGTTACCGAAGCGGAAAGGTTCAGGGAGCCGCGCAGAATCACTATCCGACGATGACAGACCAAGACTTGTATCAGCTGCCGGTATCCAGTTTGGCAGATAAGAACTGCGTATTGTTTCTCTGGTGTACTTTTCCGAAACTGTCGGAAGCATTAAATCTCATAAACGCATGGGGATTTACTTACAAAACCGTCGCGTTTGTTTGGGTTAAGCAGAACAAGTCCGGCAAAGGGTACTTTTGGGGCCTGGGCTGGTGGACCAGAAGCAATGCGGAAATCTGCCTGCTGGCGGTAAAAGGAAAACCGAAAAGGAAAAATGCAGGCATTCACCAGCTGATTCTCTCGCCTGTGGAGCAGCACAGCAAGAAACCGGATATTGTCCGGGATAAAATTGTTTCGCTCACAGGAGATGTTCCACGTATTGAACTGTTTGCCAGACAAACCACACCGGGGTGGGATGTTTGGGGCAATGAAGTGAACAGCTCTGTTTCATTCCCGTAAAGGAGGTAATTACATTGGCTTATGTACCCGTACCCAAAGACCTGACCCGTGTGAAAACAAAGATCATGTTCAATCTCACCAAAAGACAGCTGGTCTGCTTTGGCAGCGGGGCGCTCATCGGCGTACCGCTGTTCTTTTTGCTGAAAGGGCCAGCGGGAACCAGCACAGCGGCCATGTGCATGATGGTCGTGATGCTGCCCTTCTTTCTGCTTGCTATGTACGAAAAGCATGGGCAGCCCCTGGAAAAGATTCTGGGCAACATGATCCGGGTGGCGGTAATCCGCCCCAAAGAGCGCCCGTACCGGACCAATAACTTCTATGCCGTTTTGGAACGGCAGGCAAATCTCGACAAGGAGGTGCATGACATTGTTTACGGCAATCAAAAGGCTGTTCGGGAAAAAGGAAAAGCCGGAAGAACAGCCAATAAAGACGACAAAAAAGCTGTCCCGCGCTGATAAAAGGCGGATTGAAGCCGCCATCGCCCGCGCAAACCGCACGGACAAAAAGGAAAAATCAGCCCAGGACAGCATCCCCTATGAACGGATGTGGCCGGACGGTATCTGCCGGGTGTCCGGCAGCCACTATACCAAGACCATCCAGTTCCAGGACATCAACTACCAGCTTTCACAGAATGAGGACAAGACCGCCATTTTTGAGGGCTGGTGCGATTTCTTAAACTATTTCGACAGCTCCGTTCGGTTCCAGCTGTCTTTTTTGAACCTGGTGGCATCGGAAGAAACCTTTGCCCGCGCCATCTCTATCCCACTCCAGGGGGATGATTTTGACAGTATCCGCACGGAATACACGCAGATGCTTCAAAACCAGCTGGCCAGGGGCAACAACGGCCTGATTAAGACCAAGTATCTGACCTTTGGTATCGACGCGGACAGCATCAAGGCCGCAAAACCCCGCCTGGAGCGCATTGAAACGGATATTCTCAACAACTTCAAGCGGCTGGGGGTGGCTGCGGAGACGCTGGACGGCAAGGCGCGGCTTGCTCAGATGCACAATATCTTCCACATGGACGAGCAGCTGCCGTTCCGCTTTGATTGGAGTTGGCTGGCTCCGTCCGGTTTGTCTACCAAAGATTTTATTGCGCCCAGCTCCTTTGAGTTCCGCACCGGCAAACAGTTCCGTATGGGTAAAAAGTACGGGGCTGTTTCTTTTTTGCAGATTTTAGCCCCGGAACTCAATGACAGGATGCTGGCGGACCTTCTGGATATGGAATCCAGCTTGATCGTTAGCCTGCATATCCAGTCTTTGGACCAGGTGAAGGCCATTAAGACGGTGAAGCAGAAAATCACCGAGTTGGACCGGAGCAAAATCGAGGAACAGAAAAAGGCCGTTCGCGCCGGGTATGATATGGACATCATTCCGTCGGATTTGGCAACCTACGGCAGCGAAGCCAAAAAGCTGTTGCAGGACTTGCAGAGCCGTAATGAGCGAATGTTCCTTGTGACATTTCTGGTGCTGAATACCGCCGACAATCCCCGCCAGCTGGACAATAACATCTTCCAGGCCAGTTCCATCGCCCAGAAGTACAACTGCCAGCTAACAAGACTGGATTTCCAGCAGGAGGAAGGCTTGATGAGCTGCCTGCCCCTAGGCATCAATCAGGTGGAGATTCAGCGGGGGCTGACTACCAGCTCCACCGCCATCTTCGTTCCGTTCACGACACAGGAATTGTTCCAGAACGGAAAAGAGGCGCTGTACTACGGCATCAACGCTCTGTCCTCCAACCTGATTATGGTGGACCGGAAACTCTTAAAAAACCCCAACGGCCTGATTCTGGGAACGCCGGGTTCAGGTAAGAGTTTCTCGGCAAAACGAGAGATTGCCAACTGTTTCCTTCTGACCACTGATGACATTATCATTTGTGACCCCGAAGCCGAGTATGCGCCCCTGGTGGAGCGCCTGTATGGGCAGGTTATTCAGATTTCGCCTACCTCCACCAACTATATCAATCCGATGGATTTGAATCTGGACTACTCCGACGACGAAAGCCCCCTTTCTTTGAAGTCGGACTTCATTTTGTCCCTGTGTGAGCTGATTGTGGGCGGCAAAGAGGGATTGCAGCCGGTGCAGAAAACCATCATCGACCGTTGTGTGCGTCTGGTCTACCAGGACTATCTGAATGACCCGCGCCCGGAGAATATGCCCATCTTGGAGGACTTATATAATCTCTTGCGGGCGCAGGATGAAAAGGAAGCCCAGTACATTGCCACCGCGCTGGAAATCTATGTAACGGGTTCTTTGAATGTGTTCAATCACAGGTCCAACGTCAATGTTCAGAACCGTATCGTCTGTTACGACATCCGTGAATTGGGGAAACAACTGAAAAAAATCGGGATGCTGGTAGTTCAGGATCAGGTGTGGAACCGCGTTACTATCAACCGTGCTGCCCACAGGTCCACCCGATACTACATCGACGAGATGCACCTTTTGCTGAAAGAAGAACAGACCGCCGCCTACACGGTGGAGATTTGGAAGCGTTTCCGCAAGTGGGGCGGTATCCCGACCGGAATCACGCAAAATGTGAAGGATTTGCTTTCCAGCCGCGAGGTGGAGAACATCTTCGAGAACTCCGACTTTGTGTATATGCTCAACCAGGCGGGCGGCGACCGGCAGATTCTTGCCAAGCAGCTGGGCATCTCCCCGCATCAGCTTTCCTATGTGACTCACTCAGGCGAGGGCGAGGGGCTGCTGTTCTACGGCTCCACCATCCTGCCTTTTGTGGACCACTTCCCCCATGACACGGAACTCTATCGCATTATGACGACTAAGCCCCAGGAATTAAAGGAGGGATAAAGGAACGGAATGATGGGGGTGCTATTTATGGAGCGCACATTCCCTGACGATTTCAAAAATCGAATATTCAACGAGGACTGTCTGCAGCTGATGAAGGAACTGCCAGACGGGGCTGTGTCCCTGATTTTGACCGACCCGCCGTATGGCATCCGTTATCAGAATCAATTTTCTGCATCCCCGCATCCAATTCTGGATGGGGATAGTGGAATTGACTACAAACGCTTTGCCAGAGAAAGCTACCGCATTTTAGCAATGAACAGCCATGCCTACTTTTTTACTCGATATGACTGTTATCCGCACCACTTCCGCTGTCTGCAGGAAGCCGGATTTCAGATTAAAAACTGTTTAGTGATTGAAAAAGGGACATTAGGCGGGATTGGCGACTTAAAAGGGAGCTTCGCCAGTAGTGCCGAATGGCTGATTTTCTGCCAAAAAGGGCGGCGGCCTTTTAACGCTACTACGCTCTTGGAGAACCGGAAAAAGGAAGGGACACAGTTCCACAAAGGCCGGGACCCCAGCAAGCGATATAAGACCCGGTTCCCGGATTGCTGGTTTGGATCGGAATATCCAAAATCCACCTATAACTCTACATGGCAAAAGAAGCACCAGATTTTTCATCCCACAGTAAAAAATGTGGAGTGTCTAAGCTGGCTGATTCAGATTTCCAGCAATCCCGGTGAGTGGGTATTTGATGGCTTTTCAGGAACCGGCAGTACAGCGTTGGCGGCGCTGGAAACCGGGCGTTGTTTTCTCGGCGCGGAAATCTCCCCGGCCTATTGGCAAATCGGGCAGGACCGGCTGAGCAAAATTCAAGGAGGTTGATGAACAATGAAACAGAATATTGCGGATATGGATACCATGATGTTTTTCGATGAGGTGCTGGAAGCCCACGAGAATATGCTGCTGTCCAAGATGGCCGATGCGGTTGCTGAGTGCCGCACGGCGGATAAGATGGCGGCGGTCTTAAGCGAGGACGGCGAGGTTGGCCTGCTTCGCCTGCTGGAGATTTGGACCGGGATGCAGGACGGAAAAGGGATGGCCGTACTGGAAGGCAGTCCGGCGCACCTGCTGGCGAATGTGCTGGCACAGGTCTATGCCTATGTGATTCTGCATCCCTTCCGTGATCCGGTGGGATTGGCTCTCTATGTGGAGTTGCAGCACATGATGGACGGCCTGATGCTGGGAGAATGGTTTGAATAAGGAACCGCGCCTGCGCTTTACGGATGAGGAACGGGCTGACCCAATGCTGGAGAAGCCCATCCGCAAGGCGGAAAAAGCCGCCGCCAAAGCGGATAAGGTGCAGGCCAAAATCCCGAAAAAGAAGGTCAAGCAGACGACGATTGACCCGGATACCGGCAAGGTCACGACAAAGCTGGTATTGGAGGATAAGAAAAAGCCGCCGTCCAAGCTCTCCCATGCGGTGCGGGAGGTCCCGGCAAACGCTGTTACGGGGAAAATCCATCAGGAAATCCGGGAAACGGAGCTAGACAATGTGGGTGTGGAAAGCGCCCACAAGTCGGAGGAAGCATTGGAAACCGGCGCGCATCTGGTTCGGGAGGGCTATCGCAGCCATAAGCTGAAACCCTACCGCAAAGCCGCGAAAGCGGAGCAAAAGCTGGAAAAGGCCAACGTCAACGCCCTGTATCAGAAGTCTTTGCGGGAAAATCCCCAGCTGTCCAGCAATCCAATCTCCCGCTGGCAGCAAAAGCAGACCATTAAAAAGGAATATGCCGCCGCCAAACGCGCCGGTCAGTCTGCCGGGAGTACCGCTAATACTGCCAGCAAGACCGGCAAGGCCGCTAAGACGGTCAAGGAAAAGGCGCAGCAGGCGGGCGCGTATGTCATGCGTCACAAGAAAGGGTTCGGCATCGTGCTGGCTCTCTTTTTGGTTGTTTGCCTGCTGATGAACACCATTTCTTCCTGTTCCATGCTGGGCCAGAGCATTGGCTCTGTTGTATCCGGCACCACTTACCCATCCAAAGATGAGGATATGCTGGCGGTGGAGGCTGAATATGCCGCCAAAGAAGCGGACTTGCAGGCGGAGATCGACAACATCGAAAGCAGCCGCCCAGGTTATGACGAATACCGCTATGACCTGGATATGATCGGCCATGACCCCCATGAGCTGGCGGCTTATCTCTCCGCCATCCTGCAAGGCTACACCCCGCAGAGCGCCCAAGCGGAACTGGAACGTGTATTCAACGCACAGTATCGGCTGACGCTGACCGAGGAAGTGGAGGTCCGCTACCGCACCGAAACCCGGATAGACAGCGAGGGCAACAGTTATACGGTGGAAGTGCCGTACAATTACTACATCCTGAACGTGAAGCTCACCAGTAAACCCATATCTTCCGTTGCCACAGAGCTTTTAACGCAGGACCAGCTGGAAATGTATCAGGTGTACCGGTCCACCCTGGGCAACAAGCCCCTGATCTTTGGCGGCGGTTCTCCCGATACGGGAGTATCCGAGGATTTAAGCGGCGTCGATTTTATCAATGGTACACGCCCCGGCAACCCGGAACTGGTGGAGCTTGCCAAGCGGCAGGTGGGCAATGTGGGCGGCTACCCCTATTGGAGCTGGTACGGTTTCAATTCTCGTGTGGAGTGGTGCGCTTGTTTCGTGTCCTGGTGCTACGGTCAGATGGGGTTATCCGAGCCGCGCTTTGCTGCCTGCCAGTCCCAGGGGATTCCCTGGTTCCAGTCGCATGGGCAGTGGGGTGCGCGGGGGTATGAAAACATCGCCCCCGGCGATTCCATCTTCTTTGATTGGGACCTGGACGGGTCCGCCGACCATGTGGGCATTGTCATCGGTACAGACGGCAGCCGGGTTTACACCGTGGAGGGCAACTCCGGCGACGCCTGCAAGATCAAAAGCTACGATTTGAACTATGAGTGCATCAAGGGCTACGGCCTGATGAACTGGTAAGGCCGTTTTTTAAGAAGGAGTGATTTTTTATGGCTATCAATAAAATTGAACGCATTGACCGGGAGATTGCGAAAATCCGCGAGAAGATCGCAGAGTATCAGGACAAACTGAAAGGCTTGGAGGCGCAGAAAACCGAAGCGGAAAATCTGGAGATCGTCCAGATGGTGCGCGCCATGCGGATGACCCCGGCCCAGCTTTCCGCCATGCTGTCCGGCGGCGCGATTCCGGCTGGCGTTCCCGCCGGCAACAACGAACAGGAGGACAACACCCATGAAGAATAAGAGAATTTATCGGACCCTTGCCGCCTTTTGCACCTCTCTGGTGCTGATGGGCGGCTTTTCTGTTACCGCCTTTGCCCAGGGAACGGAACAGCCTCCGGCAACGGAGCAGGCCGCAGAAACGGATGCCACCAACGATGAAAATGTAGTGGTGGAAGAAACTGAGAACAGTCCGGCTCTGACCCCGGAGGGCAATGCAGCCCTGGTGGACGATTTCGGCGGCAACAAACAGCTTATCACCATCACCACGAAGGCGGGCAACTACTTTTACATCCTCATCGACCGGGCCAACGAGGATAAGGAAACTGCCGTCCACTTTTTGAACCAGGTGGATGACGCAGATCTCCAGTCTTTGCTGGAGGATGAGCAGACCCAGGAAGAACCGCCCGCCGTCTGCACCTGTGAGGAAAAATGCGCCGCCGGTGCGGTGAATATGGAATGTGAGCTGTGCGCCAAAGATATGGCTGGATGCACCGGCAAGGAACCGGAGCCGGAACAGCCGGAGGAAACCCCAGCGTCGGAGAAACCGGAAAAAGCATCGGGGCTGAATCCTGCTGTTATCCTGCTGGTGCTGGCTGTCATGGGCGGTATCGGTGTGGTGATTTATCTGAAATTCATCAAGAAAAAGCCGCAGTCCGCAACCACCCACGACCCGGACGATTATGATTATGACGATGGCGTGGAAATCCCGGACGAGGAAGAAATCGAGATCGAGGACGAAGAAACAGAAGGACCTGATGCCGACGGGGGCGGCGACGAGGAACGCGAGGACCAGCTGGAATGACCCGTTTCACAGGCAGTCCCTTTGAACGCATGATGACACGCAGGCCGGAGGGCAGGAAGGCTGCTTCCCGTCCTCCTTCTTTATCCCCTGACCACCCCTGTTATGGCTGCGGGAACTATGGACAGCCCTGTGTGGGCCTTTGCCATCGGGAAATGGAGCGATGGCTGAAAGAAAGGAAACGGAAAAAATGAATGTGCTTGTGAAGATTCTGATTGTTTTTGATCTACTCTGCTTCGGCGTATATTTCGGCGGCGATATTCTTTCCACCGCGCTGGCGAAAGTGCGGAAAAAACCGGCGAAGAAAGAGCTTTTTGAATTTTATGCGGAGGATGCGGACACCCCGTTGTCCGTTGATTCCATCCGGCAGCTGTATTCCGGCGAGGTGGATACTTTTGTGGAAGAAAAGCTCCTGCCCGACGGAGAAAGCACGGCGGAGGTGTTGACGGAACGCGAACTGGCGGCGGCCCGTCTGCTGCTGCGCGCTCTGGTGGGGCTTCTGGTGGAGGAAGCCCCAATGGAGGAACGGAGTTTCCCGATGCTGATGGAGTTGTTAAACCATGCCGAAGGGGAAAAAGAGGACGGCTGCCAGGACCCGGTGGATCTGCTAATGGAGGATTTCATGCGCCGCCCCCACCGGTATGTGGAATTTTACGACGATTACCAGCGCTACCGGTTGACGCAGGTGGATAAAGAGCGCGTTGTTCTGGCCTGCCGTATCCGTATCAATGGCCTGCTGGGGAAGCTGTACCGCTACGACTGCCGCTTCGGCTATGATCTGCTGTTGACCGATGAAAACAGTTTGGAGAGAAAACTGTGCAAGGGCTTGCAGGAAGAATGGGAGGATGAGGAATATGAAATTGGTGATTGCTGAGAAGCCTTCGGTCGCGGCCAGCCTGTCTGCTGTGATCGGGGCTTCTGCCCGAAAAGACGGGTATTTTGAGGGAAACGGCTGGCGGGTCAGCTGGTGTGTGGGACACCTGGCTGGGCTGGCGGATGCCGACGCCTACAACCCGGACTATGCAAAGTGGCGCTATGACGATCTGCCCATCCTGCCGGTGGACTGGCAGATGGTGGTGGGCAAGGACAAGAAAAAACAGTTTGATGTGCTGAAAAAGCTGCTGAACGACCCGGATGTGACTGAGGTGGTAAACGGGTGCGATTCCGGACGCGAGGGCGAATTGATCTTCCGAAGCGTCTATGAGCTGGCAGGCTGCCAGAAGCCCATGAAACGGCTGTGGATTTCCTCGATGGAGGATTCCGCGATTCGGGAAGGCTTCCAAAACCTGCGCCCCGGCGCAGACTACGACGGATTGTATGAAGCGGCTCTCTGCCGCGCCAAAGCGGACTGGCTGGTAGGTATCAACGCCACCCGGCTTTTTTCGGTGCTGTATCACCGGACCTTAAACATTGGGCGGGTCATGTCCCCGACGCTGGCGCTCATTGTCCAAAGAGAAGCGGAAATCGACAGCTTCAAGCCGGTCCCGTTCTATACGGTCCAGCTGGAGCTGCCCGGACTGACGGTTTCCGGGGAGCGCATGAAGGACAAGGCCGCCGCTGAACAGCTGCGGGAATCCTGCCAGGGCGCTTCTGCTGTGGTGAAACAGGTGGAGCGCAAGGACAAATCCGAAAAGCCGCCCGCCCTGTATGACCTGACCACCCTTCAAAGGGATGCCAACCGCCTGCTGGGATTTACCGCCCAGCAGACTTTAGATTATCTTCAGGCATTATATGAAAAGAAGCTCTGCACCTATCCCCGCACCGACAGCCGTTATCTGACGACCGATATGGCGGAGGGCCTGCCAGTGCTGGTGAACCTGACCGCCAACGCCATGCCATTCCGCAAAGGGATCGCCATTACCTGTGACGCAGGGACGGTTATCAACGACAAGAAAGTAACCGACCACCATGCGGTGATTCCAACCCGCAACCTCCGGGATGCGGACCTGTCCGGCCTGCCTGCCGGTGAAAAGGCGGTTTTGGAGCTGGTGGCGCTGCGCCTTTTATGCGCTGTGGCAGAACCGCACACCTATTCAGAAACTTCCCTTGTTATGGAGTGCGCCGGTGCGGAGTTTACGGCCAAAGGAAAAACCGTAAAGCGTCCCGGCTGGAAGGTGCTGGAGGCTGCCTACCGTGCCAGCCTGAAAAACACCCCGGAGCCGGACAAGGACGATGCGGACAAAACGCTGCCGGATTTGTCGGAGGGCCAGACCCTTCCGATTTCGGATGCCGTTCTGAAAGAGGGCAAAACCAGCCCGCCTAAGCATTTTACGGAGGATACACTGCTTTCCGCGATGGAAACTGCCGGGAAAGATGATATGCCGGAGGATGCGGAGCGTCAGGGCCTGGGAACCCCGGCCACCCGTGCCGGGATTCTGGAAAAGCTGGTATCCACCGGCTTTCTGGAACGGAAAAAGAGCAAGAAAACCGTGCAGCTCATGCCGTCCCATGACGCGGTTTCCCTTATCACTATCCTGCCGGAGCAGCTGCAATCGCCTCTTTTGACGGCGGAGTGGGAGTCCTGGCTGGGCGAGATCGAGCGCGGCGAGCTTTCGCCGGAGGATTTTATGGCCGGTATTTCTGCCATGCTGGGGGAGCTGGTGGGAACCTACCAGGTGATAAAAGGGACCGAGTATCTGTTTTCCCTGCCCCGCGAAGTGGTGGGCAAATGCCCCCGATGCGGCGGTGATGTTGCAGAAATGCAAAAGGGGTTCTTCTGCCAGAATGAATCTTGCAAATTTGCAATCTGGAAAAACAGTAAATGGTGGGCGGCAAAGAAAAAGCAACCGACCAAAGCTCTGGTAACGGCTCTGCTCAAAGATGGCCGCACCCGTGTGACCGGCCTTTATTCTGAAAAGACCGGCAAGACCTACGATGCCACTGTGGTGCTGGAGGACGATGGGAAGTATGCCAATTTCAAGCTGGAATTTGACCAGCGGAAAGGCGGTGGCAAATGAAACTGACCGCAATCGAACAGGAAACCATTATCCTCTATAACCAGGCGGAATCTGCCGCCGAGGTGGAAACTTACGATGTGAGGTTGCTGGAAAAGCTGAACCGGCTGGCGGAAAAGTACCCGGATCAGATTCAGAAAACCGGCGAGCGCCGTTTTACCGTCCCAAAGCGGTGTGTGTCTGTCCGGGAGCCTTACAGCGCCGAGCGCCGCAAGGCCGCCAGTGAACGGGCAAAGGCCGCCGGATATATGCCGCCTGTCAGAAAGTCCGGCAGTTAAGCATGGGCGGGAATCTTTTTGAAGTAGTCAAGGAGTCTGTCAGTACCAGAGAAGCGGCCCAGCTTTATGGGATTGAAGTCAGGCGGAACGGGATGGCCTGCTGTCCCTTTCACGATGACAAAAATCCCAGCATGAAAGTGGATACCCGTTTCCACTGTTTTGGCTGCGGTGCGGACGGGGATGTGATCGACTTCACTTCCAGGCTCTACAATCTTTCCTCAAAAGAAGCCGCCGAAAAACTGGCTCAGGATTTTGGTCTGGCCTACGACAGTCAGACCCGCCCCCAAAGGCCCTGTGTTCGTCAGAAAACCGAGGCGCAGAAATTAAGGGAGGACCGGAACCATGTCTTTCGCGTCCTGTCCGACTACTACCATCTGCTCCGTAAGTGGGAAACCGGCTATTCTCCCAAAACCCCGGAGGAAGAACCGCACCCCCGCTTTATGGAGGCCATTCAGAAAAAGGACTATGTGAGCTATCTGCTGGACTTTTTTCTGGAGGATACCCCGGAGGAACAAAAGCTGTGGATTGCCGAACACCAATCAGAAATCGCCAATTTGGAAAGGAGAGTGAAAATCATGGCTGAGAAACCCACCAACCGGGAACGGTTGCAAGAAATTACGGCGGGCATTGAACAGGGTATCAAGGAGCTTTTCGAGAGTGAAAAGTATATGCGTTACCTATCCGTCATGTCCCGGTTCCACCGCTACTCCGTCAACAACACAATGCTCATCTATATGCAGAAGCCGGACGCCACACTGGTCGCCGGATTCAATAAATGGAAGAACCAGTTTGAGCGTCATGTGAAAAAGGGCGAGCATGGCATTACCATCATCGCCCCTACCCCCTACAAAAAGAAGGTCGAGGAAATGAAGCGCGACCCGGACACCCATGCTCCAATCCTGGATGCGGACGGCAAGGCGGTCATGGAAGAAAAGGAAATCGAGATTCCCATGTTCCGCCCGGTCAAGGTGTTCGATGTGAGCCAGACGGATGGCAAGCCCTTGCCGGAGCTGGCTTCCTCTCTGTCCGGGAACGTCCAGAACTATGAGGTCTTTATGGAGGCGCTGAAACGCTCTGCCCTCGTCCCCATCGAATTTGAACCAATGGCCGCCGATATGGACGGCTATTTTTCTTCTGACAACCAGCGCATCGCCATCCGGCAAGGTATGAGCGAGGTCCAGACGGTTTCCGCAACCGTCCATGAGATTGCTCACAGCAAGCTCCATGACCCGAAAAAACAGGAAGCGGAACCCACCTGGAAGGTGGTCATGGTCAGCGATGGCGGAACCAAGCGGGACTATTCCCAGGGCTTTGCTACCGAGGCGGAGGCCGAGCAATTCGCCGCCGATGCGGACTGGCGGTTTGTGGACGAGAATCAGTTTGAGTGGCGGTTGGAGGTGGAGGAAGATCTGACAGCGGTGAAGCAGGCCGCCAAAGACCGGCGCACCGAGGAAGTGGAAGCTGAGAGCATCTCCTATGCGGTCTGCCAGTATTACGGCATCCAGACCGGCGAGAACAGCTTCGGATATATTGCCAGCTGGAGCCAGGATAAGGATTTGAAAGAGCTGCGGGCCAGTCTGGAAACCATCAATAAGACTGCCAGTGAGCTGATCTCGGATATTGACCGGCATTACAAGGAAATCTGCAAGGAACGAGGGATTGACCTGGCTGCCAAACAGGAGCCGGAGGTTGACCCCATTGAGCAGCTGGCCGCTGACATCGACCAGTTTTCCTTTGACTATGACCCTTATGAGTACCGGGATACGGTGGATGACCGGGACGAAGCCCTTGAAAATCTGACAGCATCTCTCCGAAACAGTGATGCTGATGGTGTCCGCAAGTGGCTCCAGGATATTGTAAATGAGGATGAACTGGGGGAAAATGTGGAAAAAGCCGCCGGACTACTGGAGCGCCTGAACCAGTTGGTGCCGGAAACTGAACCGGAACAGTTGACTCAGCCGAAACCTGATCCGAACCTTGTGAAGATGGCGGATGATGCGATGGCGATGGGCGCAGATACTGCCTGGGACTCCGACAAGGAATTTCGGCTGTCGTTCTCTGCCGAAAATACCGCCCAGGAAAGTCCTCAACCCAGCGCCGAGCTTCAAGAGGCGCTGTTTATGCTGGACGATACTGCCTACCTGCATATCCAGCCCTGTGATACCGGCTGGGACTACACCCTATATGATAAGGAAACCATGAAGGAACTGGACGGCGGCCAGCTGGATGCGCTGGAACTGCCCCGTTCTGCTGCTGTCCGGCAAATCTGCGAGGATTTGAATATGGGCGGCCAGTCTGTGGAAGAAGCCCCCTTGTCCATGCTTGAAACTTTGCAGGAATCTGCATATCAGCAGATGACGGAACAGGCCGTCCAGCAGGCAGAGGGTTCCGGCCAGCTACCCGATGTTCGGGAACAGGCGCTGGATGAATACCCCATGCCGGACCCGGCGCTGACCCAGGACGATTTAGAAAAATGCGGTTATCTGGACAGCGACCTTCTTCCTCTTTCCAAAGAACGAGCCTATGAGCTGATGGAGCGTGAACTGACAGTTTACATCATGCAGGAAGGCGAAACGCCGGAAATGGCTTTTGATACTACCGATCTGGACGCGCATGACGGTATTTTCGCTGTGTCCCGCGAGGAATGGGAGGACAGCCCGGAGTTCGGAGAATTGGTGCAGGACCGCATGAACCAGCAGGAAGAACGGGAGCAGGCGTTCCTCTCCCATGACGGCGATTGCTTCGCCATCTATCAGGTACAGCACACGGATGAACTGCGTGACATCCGCTATGAGGGGCTGGACTGGATTAAATCCATCGGGCGGACGGTACAGCGGGAGAACTACGATCTGGTTTATACCGCCCCGCTGCAGCCCAGCGATCTGAAAGGAGATACGGCGGAACAGCTCTTTTACCGCTTCAACAACGAACATCCTGCCGACTACCGGCACCCATCCATGAGCGTCAGCGATATTGTTGCCATCAAGCAGCATGGCAAGGTATCCTGTTATTACTGCGACAGTTTTGGTTTTCAGCAAATACCCGGTTTCCTCCCTGAGAATCCGTTGAAAAACGCGGAATTGACTGTGGAGGACGATTACGGCATGATTGACGGCATCCTCAACAACGGGCAAAAGGAACCGACAGTAGCACAGCTGGAACAGCAGGCCCGCAGCGGCCAGCCCATTTCGCTTATGGATTTGGCAGCTGCCACCCACCGGGAGGACCGGGAAAAGAAAAAATCCGTTGTGGAACAGCTGAAAAGCCAGCCGAAAAGCGAACGAAAAAAAACAGCGCCTAAAAAGAGCGCGGAAAGGGAGATTTGATATGAACGCTTTGACTTTTGAAGAAATGAACCTCCTGTGCATCTACAACCCCGGCAGTCGCCAGGGGGCTATCGAGGCCCTGACGGAGATGCGTGGTTATCTTACCCCGGAGGAAACGGAACTGCTGGACCTGACGGACAGCACCCTCGCCAAGCTCCGGGCGATGACAGATGCCGACTTTGATGCGTTGGAACTGTATCCTGATTTTGACGAATAACAACTATTCGGCAAATTTACAATTCATCCATTTCCAGAAGCAAGTGGTTATTGTATAATGAAACTAGCAAAAGGTAGGGAGATGGATGATATCATGGAATATATCAAATATTTAGAGGGCCTGATACCCGAAAAAGATAGCCTGAAAATCGTGAAAACGGAAGCTGAAAAATTTTATAAAACGCATTCTATTGATGAATGTTTCCACATGGGATACGAGCTGTATCAGTCTGATAACTTTCAGATACAAGAAGTAGGCGTTTTTTTATTTGGATATGTGGCTCACGAAAACGCTGACGCCCTATTATTCTTGAAAAATACAGTAAGTCAACATGAAAGCTGGAAAGTACAAGAGATTTTGGCTATGGCCTTTGATAATCACTGCAAGATTATCGGATATGAAACTGCTCTTCCAGTTATCCAAGAATGGTTAAATAGTGATTGTGCTAATGTGCGGCGTGCTGTATCAGAAGGATTAAGAATATGGACGAGCCGTCCATATTTCAAAGATAATCCACAAGTAGCTATTAAGCTATTAGCTGCTCACAAATCGGATAAGAGTGAGTATGTACGAAAGTCAGTAGGCAACGCTATACGGGATATAAGCAAGAAACATGGAGAGTTGGTTTCCGAAGAATTAAGCACATGGGAACTATCATCAAAAGAAATATGTCAGGTTTATAAGCTTGCAAGTAAATTTATCGAAAGGTAAATTGGAAAACCTTTGTATTTCCATTTTCGGCCAACCTGACCCGATTTTTCAAAACTGAATACCAGCTGCTACCAGCGGCACCATTGAGCAGGAAATCTTTCGAGATTCCCTGCTTTTCTTTTACCCAAAACTGAAGGGAGGACAGACAACCATGCCAACCAAGGCAGAAATGTACGCGCAGATGGCGGACCATGCGGCACGGCAGCTCACCGGCAGCTGGCAGGAATGGGCGGCTTTTCTTACCACCGCCGCCCGCCTTTACAAATATCCGTTCCATGAACAGCTGATGATCTATGCCCAGCGCCCGGACGCCACCGCCTGCGCGGAGTACGATTTATGGAATGAGAAAATGGGGCGCTATGTGCGGCGCGGCTCCAAAGGCATTGCCCTGGTGGACGATTCCGGGGACCGGCCCCGCCTGCGGTATGTGTTTGATATTTCCGACACAGGGACCCGTGAACATTCCCGCACCCCCTGGCTGTGGACCCTGGAAGAACGGCACATGGATTCCGTAACGGCTATGCTGGAGCAAAGCTACGGGATCGGCGGCGATGATTTGGCCCAGCAGCTCACGGATGTTGCCCATAAGCTGGCAGATGAGTATTGGGAGGAACACCGGCAGGACTTCCTCTATATCGTTGACGGTTCCTTCTTGGAGGAATATGATGAATATAACATCGAAGTGCAATTTAAGGCAGCTGCCACCGTCAGCATTACCTACGCCCTGATGTCACGCTGCGGGATGGAGCCGGAAAAATATTTTTCCCATGAAGATTTCATGGCGATTTTCGACTTCAACACCCCCGCCACAATCGGGGCGCTGGGAACAGCGGTCAGCCAGATCAACCAGCAAGTCTTGCGGCAGATTGGCGTTACCATCCGAAACGCGGAGCGCGAGGCCATCGAAGAAAGGAGAACCCAACATGAAGAATCCCATGAATTACATCCAGAACGGCGATTACCTGATTCCCGACCTGAGCCTGAGCGAGCAGCCGTCGAAACCCCTGGGCAAGTACGGCAGGATGCGGAAAGCCTATCTGAAGGAACACCGTCCGATTCTTTACAATCAGCTTCTGATGAGCGAGAAGCTGTACCCGCACCTCATCGAGATCGACGAAACGGCGCAGAGCCGTCTGGAACAGATGATGCCCCAGCTGGCGAAGGACGCGGGGGCAACAGAGGAACTGAAAGCCAGCGACCCGATGCAGTGGGTGGGCTTGATGAACACCTGCAAAGCCCAAGCGGAGGAAATCCTGCTGGCGGAACTTATCAACAGCTGAGTTTTTTCCTCTCCGAAAACGAGCAAATCCGAATCATAGACGAAGCAGAGAATGTGAAAGCATCCTCTGCTTTTTCTTTTGCCCAGGCTGACATCGACCATGTGCTGCGGTTGGGCGGCAACACCGACCAGCAGAGGGAACGTGTGGTTGCGGCTTTTGAGAAGCAGAAATCCACCGCCGAGATTGCGGAATATCTGAAAACCCTTTATCACGGGGGCAACGGGATCGGCGGAATAATTGCATGGTATGACGAGGACGGCATCCACCTTTCTCACGGAAAATCCGCCCGGTATGACAAGTCTGCCCAGGTCATTTCCTGGCAAAGCGCCGCCGAGCGTATTGGGCAGCTTTTGGAGAACGGGCAGTTTGCCACCAATGTAGAGCTTGCTGAAGCGGAAGGTTATGAACGTTCCCTTCTCGCGGAAAAACTCTGGTATCTATATCACGATTTCAGCGATGAAGCCAACGAATCCAGTTATCTGCCAAGCCTTGCGGAAAATCCGGGGCGCGGTTTCTCGGAAGAATCCGCATGGCTTGCCGACCAGCTGAAAAACCCGGGGTTCCGGCAGACCCTTTCAGAAGAATATGCCGCCTTTTGGATGGCCTATCAGCAGGACCGGGATTTGCTGCGGTTCCACTACCACGGGCTGAGAGGAATTTGGGAAAACCTGCAAGACCTGTCTTTGCCCCGCAAAACTTTTGCGTCTGAATTGACGGAAGTTCCCACAGTCAAGCAGTTCATCACCGAGGATGAGATTGACGCCGCCCTGACAGCTGGAAGCGGTATGTCCGGCGGAAAAGGCCGCATTTACGGATTTTTTCAGGAACACCGCGATGAAAAAGAAAGAATCCGTTTCCTTCGTGACGAGTATGGCACCGGCGGGCGCTCTCACGCTTTGTCCGGCGCAACCGGCAGCGATGAATGGCACGACGGAAAAGGTCTGCGGTACAAAAAGGACGGCTGCCCGGATGTGACTTTCACATGGGAGAAACTTTCCAGAAGAATTGCGAACCTGATCCGCCAGGACCGCTATCTGACAGAACAGGAACAGGCGGCGTATGACAAAATCCAGGCGGAAAAGGATCTTGCCGAAGCGGATGCCATAGAAGCCCAGCAGCCGGATGATGCGGTATGGGAGTATAACGGTGTCAAGGAACGCCACCCGGATGATATGGTTCTCTATCAGATGGGCGACTTTTTTGAGATGTACGGCGAGGACGCCAGAGCCGCCGCCCAGGAACTGGACCTGCATCTTACCACCTGCGCTATCCCCAGCGGCGGGCGTGTGGAGATGTGCGGGATTCCAGCAAACCAGCTGGAACAGGTTGTAGAACAGCTCCGCGACAAACATGATGTGACAGTTTCCGCTGTCCCGGAGGGCGGAAAGGAACGTCAGGAATATTCGCTGCCATCCATCGACCATGAAGCAGAACAGGACATCAATGCCCATGAAGCGGAGTTTGGTGCGGACGGGACCAGAGTTTTCCGTGATACCGAGGCAGAACCGGCAAAACCAACCCTTCGGGAGCTACATGAACAATACAAACCTATTGTGCTGGAGGCCGTTATCCAGGACACCGCTTACTGCAATGCCTGCGGACATTCCGACCGGGAAAACGCTGTGATCGAGGGCAACGCTGCCATCCGCCGTGCCGTGCTGGGTTCAGGTAACATGGAACTGATTCGTCTGTATTCCGATGTGCCGGAGTTTCGGCAGCGCCTGCACCGGGAAGTAATTGACGAAACCTACCCACGGCTCCACGAAATGCTGCGTCCTCTCTCGCAGGATGACATTGACGATGCCATCCGTGCATGGAACGGCGATATTCAGAGCAAACACGCCGTTGTCCGTTATATGAAAGACCATGCACGGGAAAAGGACACTGCTTCATGGCTGGCCCGTGAATTTCATGGAGGGGACGATAAAAGTCCGCTGGCGGTTCGCCCTGAATTCCCCGAAGGGACAGAGCTGTCCTGGCCCAAAGTACAGCGCCGGATTGCCCAGCTCATTCAGGAGGACCGGTTCTATACCCAGGCCGAGCAGGAAAATCTGGATGATGTGGACCCCATCGCTATCCGGGAAACTCTGGCCCAGCGCGGTATTGTAAACGGGCAGACGGTTGACCCGGAAAAACTGGATCATGACCCTTTCATTCAGCAAGTCACAGCGGCTGCGGAACAGATCGCTGCGGAGGAACTTCCTGCTGATGAGCGATTCTTTGTAATCGACCTTGACCGTGGACCAAAGAAAGCCTATGCCATCTGGGACGACCAGACAGGCGATTACTATGTAGATGAAGAAGGCGTAACCGAGGAATTTGACAGCGAGTGGCTGGCGCAGGATTATCTCCAGCAGGTAAAGCGCACGGTATCCGAAAGAGAGTCGGCGGAATGGCTGGCCGTGGAACATTCCAAGTTTGTAGCTGATGTGGAAGCCTGGGAAAAGCAGCAGGCGGAAGAAAAACAGGCTGCTGTGGATGCTCTGCCGGAGGAACACCAGCGAATCGTTCAGGCAATGGAAACAGCCGGATTCCTTTATGATCCGCACACCTCCAATCCTGGATTAAGGGAAAACCTTGTTTTCCGTGATGCAAGCGGTTATCCTCTGACTTTTGAAACCTGGGAACAGGTTTACGAACAGATTGACAGTGCGGAATTGCGGGACACTCCTGGACTGCGGGAACAGGTGCAGACAATTCTGCATCCGGCACCGGCAGAACTGAGCGACGCTGAGTATGCCCGTCAAAACCTGATTCCTGGGGAAACCATCTTTGAACTGGATGGACGCACCTTCCAGGTCAGCAAGCTGGAGCCGGATATTGGCCATGTGGAGCTGCAAGATGTGACCTTTGCAAACGCCACAGGCTTTCCGATTTTCCGGGTGGAGCCGATCTCTGTTATCCGCCAGCATTTGGAACAGGACGCGGAACCCGTTCAGCCTCATTTTACAACCGAAACGCAGGCCGTCTATCCGGCTGAGGAAAATCACCTGCCCTATGATGTGGTAGTAGAACGGCTGCACGTTGACCAGCCGGAGCCGGAACCGCCCACACTTGCCGCTGAAAATTTCCATATCACTGACGATCATCTGGGTGAAGGCGGTCCGAAAGCCAAGTTTCAGGCCAACGTCAATGCCATCCAGCTTTTGAAGGAGCTGGAGGCCAACGGACAGCAGGCCAGTCCGGAACAGCAGGAAATATTGTCCCGGTATGTAGGTTGGGGCGGCGTGCCGGATGCCTTTGACCCTGACAATGAATCCTGGAGCAAGGAATATGCCCAGCTGAAAGAATTGCTGACCCCAGAGGAATACGCCGCCGCCAGAAGCTCCACCTTAAACGCGCACTACACCAGTCCTACGGTGATCCGCGCCATCTATGAAGCAATCGGCAATATGGGATTTCAGACCGGAAATATTTTAGAGCCATCCTGCGGTGTAGGCAACTTCTTCGGGATGCTGCCGGAGGAAATGAAAAACAGCCGGTTGTACGGTGCGGAACTGGACCCCATCAGCGGACGTATTGCCAAACAGCTTTATCCCAAAGCGAATATCACAGTGGCGGGATTTGAAACCACCGACCGGCGGGATTTTTACGATGTGGCGGTGGGCAATGTTCCCTTCGGTCAGTACCAGGTCAATGACAAAGCCTACAACAAGCTGAACTTCAATATCCACAACTATTTCTTCGCCAAAGCCTTAGACCAGGTGCGTCCGGGCGGTGTAGTTGCTTTCGTTACCAGCCGCTATACGATGGATTCCAAAGATTCCACGGTGCGCCGGTATCTGGCGCAGCGGGCGGAGCTTCTGGGAGCCATCCGCCTGCCTAACGATGCTTTCAAAAAGAACGCCGGAGCAGAGGTCGTATCTGACATCATCTTCCTGCAAAAGCGGGACCGCCCGCTGGATATTGTGCCGGACTGGACCCGAACCGTGCAGACCGAGGACGGCTTCGCAATCAATCAGTATTTTATCGACCATCCGGAAATGGTGCTGGGCAGGCAAGAACCGGAAAGCACAGCCCACGGTATGGATTATACGGTAAATCCCATTGAGGGTCTGGAACTCGCGGATCAGCTGCATGACGCTGTGAAGTACATCCGGGGAACCTATCAGGAGGCGGAACTACCGGAGCTGGGCGATGGCGAGGAAATCGACACCTCCATCCCCGCCGATCCCAGTGTAACAAACTATTCCTACACGGTTGTGGATGGCGATGTGTACTACCGGGAGAACAGCCGCATGGTTCGCCCAGAGCTAAATGCCACCGCCAAAGAACGCGTCAAAGGTCTGGTGGGGCTGCGGAACTGTGTGCAGAAACTGATTGACCTTCAAATGGACACTGCAGCTTCCGATGCGGAAATCGAAGGAAAACAAGCAGAATTGAACCGGCTCTATGACAGCTTTTCCGCAAAGTACGGTCTAATCAACGACCGGGGGAACCGGCTGGCCTTTGCCGATGATTCCAGCTACTATCTGCTTTGCGCTCTGGAAGTGCTGGATGAGGACGGCAAGCTGGAACGCAAAGCGGATATGTTTACGAGAAGGACCATCCAGCCGCATAAGGCGGTAACAACGGTGGACACCGCCGCCGAAGCCTTGGCCGTGTCTATCTCTGAAAAAGCCTGTGTGGATATGGCGTACATGGCGGAATTGTCCGGCAAGACCCCGGAAGAACTTGCAGGCGAACTGCAAGGCGTGATCTTCCGCATACCGGGGCAGCTGGAGCAGGATGGAACGCCCCATTATGTGACCGCCGACGAGTATTTGTCCGGCAATGTGCGCCGGAAGTTGCGTCATGCACAGCGGGCAGCTGAAACCGACCCGTCCTTTGCGGTCAATGTGGAAGCCCTCACCGCCGCCCAGCCCAAAGACCTGGACGCTTCGGAAATTGAGGTCCGTCTGGGCGCGACCTGGATTGACCAAGAGTATATCCAGCAGTTTATGTACGAAACCTTCCATACCCCGCCTTATCTGCAAAGGAGCATTGAGGTTCACTACACCCCATTCACAGCGGAATGGCAGGTCACGGGCAAAAACTCTGTTTCCCGCACCGATGTGGCTGCCTACACCACCTATGGAACCGGACGCGCCAATGCTTACAAGATTTTGGAGGATTCCTTAAACCTGCGGGATGTCCGTATCTATGACACGGTGGAGGACGCAGACGGCAAGGAGCGCCGGGTGCTAAACGCAAAGGAAACCACTCTGGCCGCCCAGAAACAGCAGGCCATCCGGGATGCTTTTCGGGACTGGATTTGGAAAGACCCGGAACGGCGGCAGGCTCTGGTATATAGATACAACGAGGAAATGAACTCCACCCGTCCCCGCGAATACGACGGGTCCCATATCACTTTCAGTGGTATGAACCCGGCAATCACGCTGCGGGAACATCAGAAAAACGCCATCGCCCATGTGCTGTACGGCGGCAATACGCTGCTGGCGCACGAAGTAGGCGCGGGCAAAACCTTTGAGATGGTAGCTGCTGCAATGGAAGCAAAGCGCCTGGGGCTGTGCCGAAAATCACTCTTTGTCGTTCCCAACCACTTGACCGAGCAATGGGCGTCGGAGTTTTTGCGGCTCTACCCGTCCGCCAACATTCTTGTCACTACCAAAAAGGACTTTGAAACTCACAACCGCAAGAAATTCTGCGCCCGGATCGCCACCGGCGACTATGACGCCATTATTATGGGACACAGCCAGTTTGAGCGCATCCCCATTAGCCGGGAGCGTCAGGAACGGCTCATTCGGGAACAGATTGAGGAAATTACAGACGGTATCGCGGAGGTACGGTCCAGCGGCGGTGAACGATTTACCATCAAGCAGCTGGAGCGCACCCGGAAATCATTGGAGGCCAGACTGGAAAAACTGTTAGCCGAGGATCGCAAGGATGATGTGGTGACGTTTGAACAGCTGGGTGTAGACAGATTATTCGTTGATGAGGCACATTCGTACAAGAACCTCTTTTTATACACCAAGATGCGGAATGTGGCGGGCTTATCCACATCGGACGCCCAGAAGTCCAGCGATATGTTCGCGAAATGTAGATATATGGATGAGATCACCGGCAGCCGGGGCGTCATCTTTGCCACCGGCACGCCGGTTTCCAACTCTATGACGGAACTTTACACCATGCAGCGGTATCTCCAATATGATCGGCTGCAAGAGCTGGGTATGACCCACTTTGACTGCTGGGCGTCCCGCTTCGGGGAGACCGTGACGGCGCTGGAACTGGCACCGGAAGGGACGGGCTACCGGGCGCGGACTCGCTTCTCCAAGTTCTTCAATCTGCCGGAATTGATGAATCTGTTCAAGGAAATCGCGGATATTAAAACCGCCGACCAGCTCCATCTGCCAACCCCGGAGGTGGAGTATCACAACATCGTATCCCAGCCTACCGAACATCAGAAGGAAATGGTAAAGGCGCTGTCCGAGCGCGCGTCCAAAATACACGGCGGCTCTGTGGACCCATCGGTTGACAATATGCTCAAGATCACATCGGATGGCCGCAAGCTGGGCCTTGACCAGCGGATCATCAACCAGCTTCTCCCGGATGAACCCGGCACCAAAGTCAACCAGTGTGTGGAGAATATCATGCAGATCTGGCGGGATGGTGCCGCCGACAAGCTGACCCAGCTGGTATTCTGCGATATTTCCACACCCCAACAGGCTGCTTCCTCCAAAAAGGCGGCAAAGGTGCTGGACAATCCCACCCTTCACGCTCTGGAAAATGCGGTTCCGCTGCCGGAATCCGAGCCTGCCTTTACTATTTATGAGGATATACGCCAAAAGCTCATTGCCCAGGGGATGCCCGCCGACCAAATTGCCTTTATTCACCAAGCCAATACCGAGGTGCAGAAAAAGGAGCTGTTCGCTAAGGTGCGTACCGGACAGGTGCGGGTCCTTTTAGGCAGTACGCAAAAAATGGGTGCGGGAACCAATGTGCAGGACCGGCTGGTGGCGCTTCATGACCTGGACTGCCCCTGGAGGCCGGGGGATTTACAGCAGAGAAAAGGCCGTATTGAGCGCCAGGGCAACAGCAATCCTCTTGTCCATGTGTACCGCTATGTGACGGAGGGGACTTTCGATGCCTACCTGTGGCAGACGGTGGAAAACAAACAGAAATTCATTAGCCAGGTCATGACCAGCAAAAGCCCTGTTAGAAGCTGCGACGATGTGGACGAAACGGCGCTGTCCTTTGCGGAAATTAAGGCCCTGTGCGCCGGGGACCCCCGCATCAAGGAACGCATGGACCTGGATGTGGAAGTATCTCGGCTGAAACTGATGAAAGCAGACCATCAGAGCAAGCAGTACCGGCTGGAGGACCAGCTGCTGAAATACTTTCCGGAAGAAATCGAAGAAAACAAAGGCTTTATCAAAGGCTTTGAGGCAGACCTGCGAACCCTGGCTGCTCATCCCCATCCGGAGGACGGGTTTGCCGGAATGGAGGTCCGGGGCGATGTGCTGACGGATAAGGAGAACGCTGGTGCAGCCCTGTTGGATGCCTGCAAGGAGGTCAAAGGCTCCGATCCGGTGCAAATCGGCAGCTACCGGGGATTTGCTATGTCCGTGGAGTTTTCCGCCTGGAAACAGGAATATACGCTCCTTTTGAAAGGTGAAATGACCCACCGGGCGACACTCGGCACAGATCCACGTGGAAATCTCACCCGTATTGACAATGCGCTTTCTCAGATGCCCCAGCGCCTGGAGGCAGTCAGAAACCAGTTGGATAACCTTTACCAGCAGCAGGCCGCAGCCAGAGAGGAATCGGGCAAGCCTTTCCCCTATGAGGAAGAACTACGGGTGAAATCCGACCGTCTGGTGGAATTGGACACGCTGCTGAACATGGACGGGAAAGGGCGCGCCCAGCCGGAAACCGTGATAGCGAAAAGCGCGCGGCCTTCCGTGCTGGAAAGCCTGAAACGTCCGGTGCCGCCCCGACTCCCCGAAAAGAAACCCAAACAGCATGAACAGGAGGTACGATAACATGAGTGCTAACGATTTGAATACAGCTCTTTATGAGAAGATGGCCGCTGAGCAGGACAAATATCGGGACTGGCTGAAAAGCCAGCTCCCGGAAAAAATCCTGCATCACGCCTATGAGTACACGGTCCGGGAAGATATAGTGATGACGATGGAGAACCTGGACCTGACCGGCGCGCAGGCCCAGGCGCTTCTGGATTCCCCTTCCCCCCTGGCGGATGTGTACCGCTATTTTGAGAAACTGGAAACCGGGTACATGGATGTAATCCGGGACAGCATTGAGAACCGGGCGAATGATGTCTGCAAGGCCCAGGAGGAACTGCGAGCCGCGCCGGTCTACCTTCACTCAGCTGCCTATGCCTCTGAGCATAGGGAGATGGCACAGTATCAGGCGTCCTATCAGGCAAATTTCGCCTGCAAGGAAGCTGTTGAGCAGGCAATCAATGCCCACTATGGGGATAAGCGGCTGGACACTGGCTCCGCTGTGAAGGAAGTGATAAAGAAATTCGGGCCGGACCGTGTGGAGTTTATCTTGGCAAATACCATCCGGCACAAAGATGGGGACGGACGGATTTCCCGTGACAATAAAGCCTGGGCAAAGACAGTCCCCATGCCGGAGGACAGTGATTCCGCCCGACACTGTGCTTATCTGGTGGTGGATAGCGTCAATCCCGGCCTTACCGATCTGTTTGCAAGGGAAGTCCGCAATTCTGTCCAGAAAGCGGAGAAACGCTCTGTCCTGGACCAGCTCAAGCAGGAGCCGCCCGCCCGTAAGCCCGCTGTCCCGAAGAAGCGGGAGCCGGAGCGATGAACAGCCCTAACCGTAAACGGGAGGTTCAGCTGAATTTCCGGGTATCGCCGGAAGAACTGGCGCTGATCGAGCAGAAAATGTCCCAACTTGGGACGAAGAACCGGGAAGCCTATCTTCGGAAAATGGCGCTGGACGGTTATGTGGTAAAACTGGAATTGCCGGAGTTAAAGGAACTTCTTTCCCTGATGCGCTATTCCAGCAACAACCTGAACCAGCTGACAAAGCGGGCGCATGAAACAGGGCGGATTTACGAAGCTGATTTGGAAGATATATCCCAGCGGCAGGAACAACTGTGGGCAGGCGTGAAAGAGATACTGACCCAGCTGTCGAAACTTTCGTAACAGGGGTATATTTCCCATTTGCGGAGGGAGGAACGGCGTTCTTTTCGCCGCGCCTTCCTCCGCTTTTTCTTTTTGCCCGTATCCTTGTCTTTTGAATATACCGGAAGGATAATAGGAGATAATAGAAGTTAAAAGAGATCGCCATAAAGGAGCTGAGGACTAATGAAAACTTTTGAAAAGGCATTGAATATTTTTCAGGACTATCTGAACTGTGACAGAGAGGAAGAAGTGCTGAAATGCAGGCGCGGCTATCTTCGGGTCACATGGAACGGGGATTCCCGTTACTGTGTGGATGGGATTCTCTGTCGGACGCCGGAAGAATTGTTTGAGGTACTGCTTTCCGATTATCGCAGCTATGAGGAAATCCAGATAACAAAGGGCCGCCGAGAAGTGACGGAGGACGATGAAAAACTGGCGGAACAGTTCTGCCAAAGGCTGCGGAAACGATGGGAGGAGGAAACCAAATGAGGGCATTGTTGTTGATTCTGAAACTGCTGCTTAAAATCGCGGTGGCTCCGGTGATTCTGATGCTGACTGTATTCATCTGGCTGTGCGTAGGGCTTGTGTATATTTCCGGCCTGGTGCTGGGGTTTATCAGTATGGTGTTCGCTCTGCTGGGGGTGGCGGTGCTGATTACATACTCCCCGCAAAACGGAATCATCCTGATGATTTTGGCGTTCCTCATCAGCCCGTTTGGTCTGCCCAAAGCGGCGATCTGGATGCTGGGCAAGGTGCAGGACTTGAAATATGCCATTCAGGACAAAGTGTATGGGTAAAATATGGGGCGCATATTGAGGACAAACATTCGGCGAAAACCGTGCGCCGAATGTTTTACTGTTATTTACTTTCGTGCTATATTCGTGTATAATGGTAGCACGAAAGGAAGTGATAGGCGTGACAAAATCAGAACGGTTCGAACAATTAGATGTACTTCTGGCAGAGCATAATGGAATGCTTCAAACCTCTCAGGTAATCGCCAGGGGAATTGTAAAACCTGTTTTTTATGAATATGTCAAAGAGAAAAATCTCCAACAGGTTGCTCACGGAATTTATGTTTCCGAAGATACCTGGGTGGATGCGATGTTCCTTTTACACCTGCGGTGCAGTCAGGCAGTGTTTTCCCATGAATCAGCATTGTTTTTCCATGACCTGACTGATCGGGAACCATCCCCATACGCGGTTACGGTGCGTAGAGGTTACAGCACTACCCGCTTAAAGGCAGAGGGGATTTCTGTTTACACCATAAAACCGGAACTTTATGATATTGGCTTGACCACCGGCCAGACGCCTTTTGGTCATACAGTGCCAATCTATGATATGGAACGAACCATCTGTGATTTGCTGCGCAGCCGGAGCAGTATCGAAACGCAGACCTTTCAGGGGGCATTGAAGGCTTACGCCCGACGAAAAGACAAAAATTTACGGACTCTGATGCGCTATGCCGGGATGTTCCGGGTCGAGAAAATTTTACGGCAGTATTTGGAGGTACTCTTATGATAAAGACAGCAAGGCAGTTAAAGGACCTGATCCGCAACCTGTCCAGGAAAAATTCTGCGGATGCACAGATTCTGATGCGAAATTATATGATGGAGCGTTTTCTGGAGCGCATTTCCCTTTCCGAATATAGGGATAAATTTATATTGAAGGGTGGAATGCTGGTTGCGGCAATGGTAGGACTGGATGCCCGTTCTACGATGGATTTAGATGCTACGGTCAAAGGAGCCAATGTGAATGTGGAGGATGTAGAAAATCTGATCTCCGCTATTGTTACAGTTCCCATTGACGACGGTGTGAAGTTCCAGTTGAAAAGTATTTCGGAAATCATGGACGAAGCGGAATATCCGGGGATTCGGGTCAGCATGACGACGACCTTTGACGGTGTGATAACGCCGCTGAAAATAGACATTTCTACCGGAGATGCCATCACACCCAGAGAGGTTCGGTACAGCTTCAAACTGATGCTGGAAGATCGCTCCATTGATATTTGGGCATACAATCTGGAAACCGTATTGGCAGAGAAGCTGGAAACGATTATTACAAGGGCTACCACCAATACTCGCATGAGAGATTTTTACGACATCTATATTCTGAATCAGCTTCACGGAGATACATTGGACCCGAAAATCTTTCACGATGCACTGCTGGCAACCTCCCGGAAACGCGGGACAGAGGCACATCTTGCGGAGGCGGAAGAAGTGTTTGACGAAGTGGAAAACAGCCCAATCATGCAAAATCTTTGGACAGCTTACCAGAAGAAATTTTCCTATGCG
>ERZ1643247.1063-NODE-1063-length-27844-cov-5.313002_pt1 | contig 27844 bp, 28 predicted proteins | sample MGYA00579264_ERZ1643247 | MGnify/ENA primary metagenome ERZ1643247 (study PRJEB29033, sample SAMEA4952262) | chicken gut metagenome | biome: Broiler Chicken; feature: Gastrointestinal Tract; material: Caecum | place: Ireland | collected 2018 | study: Broiler... | reverse complement strand
AATACCCCTTCTAGGGGTTGTTCAAACCACTAGTTTACTAGTGGTTTTGATTGTAGAAGAGACAGCATTTGTACCGAAAAATCAGTGATGTTCCATGGAGATTGTGGATGTCGACAAAAAACAATAGGATACCGGTTTTGTCAAAGGAGATAGCGGCAGGAACGACAGATGTTGTCTCAAATCGCATGGGAGATTGCAGTATCCTATATCCAGATAACCGCCTTGATTCACAGAAAGGAAGGCTGCCCAACTTGTTGGGGTAAAGGGAGTATGATTCGAAAGAATCATCAGCTTTCCAGCTTATCGCACAATGCATTGATTTGTTTGAGCATTTTTTCCATATCCCGATTGGCGCCGCCTTTGTTTTGCTGAATGATGCGCAGGAGGCGTTTGCCGGCTTCATCCAGTTGGCTAGACAGATACATGGCTCTTTTGCCGCCCTCGGTGGCAGCACGGGCATGGGGATAGAGTTTGGGCGCAACGGGGATTCGTACGCCTGCGGAGATCATGGCACCACTGATCAGATCGTAACAGGCGCCACTGTAAGGAGCGACTGCATCAAAACCATATTCTTCTGTCAGGCACTGCCGAAACGCTTCACAGACGAGATCTTCTCCATGTACTACAAACACTTTCTGCGGCTTTGGTGTAAAGCTGCAAATCCATTGGAGCAGACCTTTTTTGTCGGCATGCCCGCTGACGCCGGCAAGTTGATGAATCTGGGCATTGACTTCGATGGTTTCTCCGAACAGGCGAACCTCTGAGGCGCCTTCCACGATATTGCGTCCTAAAGTGCCGATGGCTTGATATCCCACAAATAATATCGTACATTCGGGTCGCCAGAGATTGTGTTTCAAGTGATGGCGAATGCGACCGGCTTCACACATGCCGGAAGCGGAAAGGATGACCTTTGGCGTGCGGTCGAAATTGATTGCGGTGGAATCTTCCGGGGTAATGGCAAGTTGTAAGCCGGGAAATTCCAGAGGATTGATCCCCTGACGCACCAGAGTCAGGGCTTCTGTATCAAAGCAGTCCATGCGGTTTCGCATAAAGACTTTGGTCGCTTCGATGGCAAGTGGGCTGTCTACATATACGGGGAATCCGTTGTGTCCATGTACCAAACCGCGTTCTTTGATTTCCCGAATGAAATACAGCATTTCCTGCGTACGACCGACGGCAAAAGAGGGGATAATCAGATTTCCGCCGCGATCCAGGGTATCTTGTATTTCTGTTGCCAAAGCCTGTACATAATCAGGGGCAGCACTGTGACAGCGGTCGCCATAGGTGCTTTCCATGATCACATAATCAGCTTCGTCGGTATAGCGGGGATCGTGAATAATTGGCTGATTGCGATTCCCAATATCACCGGAAAATACCAATTTTTTGGTAATCTTGTTTTCTGTCAACCAGATTTCTATGCTGGAAGAACCCAGCAAGTGTCCGACATCGGTAAAGCGCAGGCGAATGCCATCCGTCACATCAATGATTTCCTGATAGTCACATGGCACAAAGCATTCCATGACTGCGGAGGCTTCTATTGTGGTATACAGCGGTTCAAAAGGCGGCGTACCGGCGCGTTTTGCTTTTCGGTTGCGCCATTGGGCTTCAAATTCCTGAATATGTGCGCTATCCAGCAGCATAATCCGGCAAAGATCACAGGTGGCATCGGTAGCGTATATTTTGCCTTGAAAACCATTTTTATACAACAGCGGTAGCAGCCCGGAATGATCAATATGCGCATGGGAAAGAAAGACATAGTCGATGGCGGATGCTGCAACAGGGATTTCTTGATTTTCGTAGGTATCTCTTCCCTGTTCCATACCGCAGTCCAGCAAAATGCTTTTTCCGCAGGCTTCGATATAATGGCAGCTGCCGGTCACTTCATGATCGGCACCCAAAAACATCAGTTTCATAAAAAATCCCTCCTTGCAAAAAGAGATATGGAAAGAGATGCGCCAAGCAAATGCAATCGGCGCGTCTGAATCCGTTTTCAACGAGCAATGATGCTGGAACATCGGACGCAAAAGAGCGGCAAATATGAGGTGTTGTCGGCATTTGCAGGGTCCGAAGGTTCGATTGACCGATACGTCTGCTGTAAAAAGACGTTTGTCTATAACAACAGTATACCGTTTTTGGTACAGATTGACAATGTCTTTTCCAAAAGCGGCAACAGATATAGGGGCGGTTATGGAGATGGAGGAATTGTCGTTTTTTTCCTCTAAGAAATTGGAATTGCCATGGAATTCGGAATGAAAATGGTATATAATGAAACAAAGCAGTCTCCGGAAGTATGTATGAAACAATCAAAGGGGATGAGAGGATGATTACGATACAACACTTAAACGAAGTTTTTCAAATTATAAACGGGGAACATGCCGATCCCCATCGTATACTGGGCATGCATGAAGTAGAAGAAAAAGGAAAACATTTTTTGGTGGTGCGTGCTTTCATTCCCGGTGCACGTTCCATCACGGTGGTGGATGCCGCAACCAGGAAAAAGAAATATCCCATGAAACGAATTCATGAGGACGGATTTTTCGAGGTGGTTATTGCAGAGCGTGCCGAATGGTTTCGATATCGTTTGGAATGCAGCGATGAAGTGGGAAACAGCTGGCATATGTATGATCCCTATTCCTTTTCACCCACAGTGACGGAATATGACAGATATTTATTTGGCGCCGGCACGCACTACCGTATTTATGAAAAACTGGGTGCGCATTTGATGACGTTTGAAGGGGCGAGGGGCGTGGCGTTTGCAGTGTGGGCACCCAATGCCAAAAGCGTCAGTGTCATCGGAAGTTTTAACGGATGGAATACCCGCAGGCATCCCATGCGCCTGTTGGGGACATCTGGTATATGGGAGTTATTCATTCCGGGATTGGCGGCGCTGGATCAGTACAAATTCCATATTGTTCAGTCGACGGGGCATCAAGTGGACAAGTGTGATCCCTATGCGTTTTATGCCCAGCTGCGACCGGAAACGGCGTCTGTGATTTTTCCAATCCGACGATATCAATGGAAAGACCGGAAATGGATGACGGCGAGGAAGAAAAAAGACGTTTATGCGTCTGCGATGAATATCTATGAGGTGCATCTTGGCTCCTGGATGCGGGTGCCGGAAGAAGGGAATCGTTTTCTGACTTATACGGAATTGGCGGAGAAGCTGGTGCCGTATGTCAAAGAAATGGGGTTCAGCCATATTGAGCTGCTGCCGGTGGAGGAACATCCCTTTGACGGCAGTTGGGGCTATCAGGTGACCGGATATTATGCGCCGACCAGCAGATACGGCACGCCGGCTATGTTCAAAGCCTTTATCGACGCCTGCCACAGTCATGGCATTGGGGTGATTTTGGACTGGGTGCCTGCGCATTTTCCAAAGGATGCGTTTGGGCTGGGGCGATTTGACGGAACGGCGCTGTACGAGCATCAGGACCCAAGACGGGGTGAGCATTTGCAATGGGGGACGTATATTTTTAACTATGGCAGGAAAGAAGTCAGCAATTTTCTATTGGCAAATGCCTTATTCTGGCTGGAGGAATACCATATAGATGGACTGCGGGTGGATGCGGTGGCGTCCATGCTGTATCTGGATTTTGGCAAGAATGATGGGGAATGGGCGCCGAATGCATATGGCGGCAGAGAAAATCTGGAGGCAGTGGAGTTTTTGAAGCATATGAATTCCGTGATTTCCAAACAGGTGCCCGGTGCAATGATGATTGCGGAGGAATCTACGGCATGGGAAGGCGTGACTCGACCGGTGGAGGAAAACGGGTTGGGCTTTACCATGAAGTGGAATATGGGATGGATGAATGATTTTCTTTCGTATATCAAAAAAGATCCGATTTACCGAAAATATCATCACAACCATTTGACATTTGGGATGGCATATCATTATTCAGAGCATTTCGTACTGGTATTGTCCCATGATGAAGTGGTACATGAAAAAAGTGCGATGATAGGAAAAATGCCCGGAGATTTATGGCAGAAGTATGCCAATCTGCGGTTGTCCTATGGATTTATGTATGCGCATCCTGGAAAAAAGCTGCTGTTTATGGGCGGAGAATTCGCGCAGTTTCACGAATGGAACGAAGCGCAGAGTTTGGATTGGCATTTGCTGCAATATCAGGACCATCAGCAAATGCAGCGGTACATGAAGGCATTGAATCATCTTTATTTGTCAGAAAGCGCATTTTGGGAAATGGATGACAATCCGGAGGGATTTACCTGGATTGAATGCGATGATGCGGCGTCGTCCGTGGTTTCTTTTATCCGACGCAGTCAAGAAAAAGAACTGTACGTCATTTGCAATTTTACGCCGGAGGTTTATCCGGATTTTCGGGTAGGCGTGCCGGAAGCCGGGAGATATCAAGAAATATTTAACAGTGATGCTCCACAGTTTGGCGGAAGCGGCGTACAGAACCAAAAGCCGGTATGTAGTGAAAAAATGCCCTGGAACCGATATGAAAACAGTATTCGCATTCAAGTTCCGCCGCTTGGCATGACGATATTGGAAAAGGTAATCAATCAGCCGCGGAACAAACAGCAAAAACAAAAAAGAAAAACCGGCGAAACCAGTCGGTAAGAGCGGAGGAGCGGCTGCTGAGTTTTGCCGCAGGCAGTCGAAGCGGAGGTATGTACGATTGAGTGCAGGCAACGGGTTTGTTGTATTATTTTCGGAGTAGAGAGAAAAACGGAATTTTTCTCGGAGAAAACGGTTATTATTATTGACGTATGCGGTGTTTTTGTGTATAATTCTAAGATGTACGGTAAAAAAGGAAAAAATCCTTTCCCGTATACGAATCTCGCATCTGGAGGGAGGGAAATTCATGTCAGAGGTAAAAGTTAAAGAAAATGAATCCTTAGACAGCGCACTGCGTCGTTTCAAAAGAACGTGTGCCAGAGACGGCATCATGGGCGAAGTACGCAAAAGAGAGCATTATGACAAACCCAGCGTAAAACGCAAAAAGAAATCCGAAGCTGCCAGAAAACGTAAATTCAAATAATGTTTCTTGCGTAAAGGGATGATGGTTATGTCATTAAAAGAACAGCTTTTTGCAGACCTGAAGACTGCAATGAAGGAAAAGGATACCGTTCGTAAAGATACGGTGCAGTTGATCCGTTCCGGTATATTGCAGATCGAAAAGGACAAAAAAATCGAATTGGACGACGAAGGCGTGACGGAAGTGATTGCCAAACAGCTCAAAAGTCGTCGGGATGCTCTGCCAGAGTATGAAAAAAGCGGCAGGGAAGATTTGATTGCAAAACTGAACAAAGAAATCGAAATTTTATTGAGTTACCTTCCAGAGCAATTAAGTGAAGAAGAAATTCAGACGATCGTTGCAGATGCGGTGGCGCAGACCGGCGCATCCACCATGAAAGATATGGGCAAGGTGATGGCGTTGGTAACGCCGCAGGTAAAAGGACGCGCAGACAACAAAATCGTTGGAAATTTGGTAAAGAAAATGCTCCAGGGCAAATAAAATATGAGATGAAGAATAAGACCGCCGATGTTCGGCGGTTTTGTTTTTTATGGGAAGATGTTGGATGGAAGAAACAGCAGGAACTGTCTTATAATTGCAGTTTTTGCAATGAACCAGAAAGAATGAGAGAAACAGCGGAAAGGTTGGGAAAGAAGCCTGTCAAAAGAAAGAAGTGCGTTGAGATTTGACAGCATAAGCAAAGAAGGTCTAAATGCTGCAGAATGCATGAATATAAGCTGCAGCAAAATATAGACAGCTAGATTCTCTGGTATCGGGAGAATGGAAGAGGATACATGGCGGAACAAAGGGGGAGATAAAAAACGGTTTTGATTCAGAAAAGTAGCATTCGGATGAAAAAAGGAGCGTGCAAAGAGGAAGGGTTTATGGTATGATAGAGGAAAATCCGAAAGGGAGCAAAGGGATAGATCATTGTCCGTTGCTGGGAAGAGAACAGGTTTTTGATATCATGCACGATATATTCCATGGTTTCCGGTGAAAATCTCTTGACTTTTGTTGCAATCGTACTATAATTTACTTTAACGGTGCACAGCGTAACCGCGGACATGTATCAAAGTATATCATAATCAAATATGAGGGAGTGTAGGAACATGAAGAAAAAAATGCGTTGGATAACAGCAGCCGTAATGGCGGCGGCAATGATGGCAATGAGCGGCTGTGGCGGTACAAGTGATACGGAAAATACCACAGCAGACACAGAAGGGACTACGGCGCAGTATACTGTGGGTATCATTCAGCAGCTGGAGCATAATGCGCTGGACGAAGCGACCAGAGGATTTCAGGATACGTTGAAAGAAAAGCTGGGAGACCAGGTGGCGTTTGATTATCAGAATGCACAGGGAGAACAGACGAACTGTGCGACAATCGCAACCAAGTTTGTTTCTGACGGAAAAGATCTGATTATGGCGAATGGAACAACGGCCCTGCAGGCTGCAGCGGCAGCAACAGGCGATATCCCCATTGTTGGTACGTCGGTAACGGATTTTGTGACAGCAGGCGTGGTAGAATCCAATGAGGCGCCTGGGTATAATGTAACGGGTGTATCAGACTTGGCGCCGGTGGATCAGCAGATTGCAATTTTGCGGCAGGTAGTACCGGATGCACAGAAAGTGGCAATTCTTTATTGCAGTGCAGAACCGAATTCTGCATTCCAGTCTGAGTTGGCGCAGGCGGAACTGGATGCGGCAAATATCGAATGGGAAGAGTTTACGGCAGCGGATTCCAATGAAATTCAGGCTGTGATCACAAATGCTGTTGCGGACTGTGATGCAGTATATATTCCTACAGACAATACGATGGCAAACAATATGGAAATCATCAAGAATGTGACCGTTCCTGCAGGCATTCCGGTTATCTGTGGGGAAGAAAACATGTGCGGCGTCGGTGGATTGGCAACCCTGAGCATCAGCTATTACGAATTGGGCTGCAAAGCGGGCGAGATGGCGTATGAAATCATGGTAAACGGTGCAGACCCTGCAACGATGCCGATTGAATATGTTTCCGATAATATCACACCGAAATACAATGCAGAAATTGCGGCAGAGCTGAATATGACAATGCCGGAAGATATGGTACCTATTGAATAAATAAGATGGAGAAACGGATGTAAGATGAGAAAAACAACGGGACAGCCGTCACGATCTCCTATCAGAAACTGTTTGAGATGAAAACCGATGTTTTCTGAGGGGGAAATTGCTTTGGTGATACCGTTGTTTTTCTGTCTGTCACAAAAGGAGGCAGTACGAGTGCGTATCATGGATTTGGTCAATGCTTTGCCAGGATCGGTGGCGCAAGGCTTGATTTGGGGAATTATGGCGATTGGTGTATATATTACATATAAGCTGCTGGATTATGCGGATTTGACGGTAGATGGCAGCATCGGTACTGGTGGCGCAGTTGCTGTGGTAATGATGCTGGGCGGTGCACATCCATACGTGGCGTTGCTCTGCGCGACATTGGCGGGTGCGTTGGCAGGCTTGGTTACTGGTTTGTTTCATACCGCATTTGGTATCCCGCCGATTTTATCCGGGATTTTGTCTCAATTGGGTCTGTATTCTGTCAATATGCGGATTATGGGTGCATCCAATCGGGCGATCAATGTCAATCAGTATGATTTGATTTTGAGTTTGCGAGATATTCCGCATGCAATTTTGGTTTCCGTGCTGTTTGTTGCGGCAACGATTGCAGTGTTGTATTGGTTTTTTGGCACAGAAGTGGGACGCGGGATTCGTGCTACCGGGAATAACGCCAATATGTCCCGCGCACAGGGGATCAACACCAATATCATGATTGTAATCGGGCTGACGCTGTCCAATGCGCTGGTAGGGCTTGCCGGCGGATTGTATGCGCAGTATCAGGGCAGTGCAGATGTCAATATGGGAAGAGGCGCCATTGTCATTGGCTTGGCGGCAGTGATTATTGGCGCGGTACTGTTTGGAAAGTTGTTTCAGAATTTTGCGCTGCGTATGCTCAGTGTGGTATTCGGTGCGGTGCTGTATTATGTGGTCATTGCTGTTGTGCTGTGGCTGGGTCTGGAAACTACGGACCTGAAGCTGATCAGTGCGCTGATTGTGGCGTTGTTTTTGGCAATACCATATCTGCGGGGGAGATGGACGATTCGCCGCATCAGAAGGGGGGCGTGAGTTATGCTGGAACTGAAAAACGTCTATAAAACATTTAATGCCAACACCATCAATGAAAAACGAGCATTAAACGGGCTGAATCTGAAACTGGAAGAAGGCGATTTCGTAACAGTGATCGGCGGAAACGGTGCGGGTAAATCGACGATGATGAACGCCATTTCCGGTGTATGGCCCTTAGACGACGGAAAAGTACTGATTGATGGTCAGGATGTGACGAAGCTGGCGGATTACAAGCGGGCAGCGTATTTGGGCCGCGTATTCCAGGATCCGATGATGGGCACGGCGGCGGATATGGAAATTGAAGAAAATTTGGCGATTGCTTATCGCAGAGGCAAACGCCGTGGTCTAGGATGGGGGATCCGTGCAAAAGAACGGGAAGAATACCGTGAATTGCTTAAAGCGTTGGATCTCGGATTGGAAAACCGCCTGCGTTCCAAGGTAGGATTGCTTTCTGGCGGACAAAGACAGGCGTTGACGCTGCTGATGGCGACCCTGAAAAAACCGAAGGTGTTGCTGTTAGATGAACACACGGCGGCGCTGGATCCCAAAACGGCGGCAAAGGTACTGGAGATTTCTGATCGGATCATTGCAGAAAATCATCTGACAACGCTGATGGTTACCCATAATATGAAAGATGCCATCGTCCACGGCAATCGTCTGATTATGATGAATAATGGAGAAATTATATTGGATATTCGAGGCGAAGAAAAGCAGAAATTGACAGTGGATGATCTGCTGCATCAGTTCTCTGTAGTCAGCGGCAGTGAATTTGCAAATGACCGTGCGTTGTTATCTTAAATTAAAACCCAAAAAGCGTTTGGCTTTCAGAAAGAAAGCCAAACGCTTTTTTCTATCGACAACAGAAAGGAACGGAAACAAAATGGGAAGAACCCTAATTTGACGGAAAGGGAAATTCTGCTTTTGCGAATGAGGAGGATTGGTGGGTATGAAGGGGCATCAGACGGCATACCTATAAAAAGAAAGCGTTTTGACCGGAAGGAGGGCGTGCCATGGGACTTGGCAAGAAAATGGCGGAAAAATTGGCGCTGCCCAAAGAAGTGGTACTGGATCTTCCGCTGATTTCGCTGATTGGGCAGGAAGAGGTTACAGTAGAAAACCACAAAGGGCTGATGGAATACAGCGCGGAACAAGTGCGCATTGGAACAGGTGGCGGCAGTCTGCGAATCGTGGGAGAACAATTGGAGTTAAAGCAGATGTCCGCCGCTTTGATTGTGGTAAAGGGTCGGCTGGAACGCTTGGAATTTCTGCGTTGAAGCGACCAGAGGAAAGCAAACGCGGCATAGGCGTGAGAAAGGCTGGGTGAGGATTTTGTTGCCTGCGTTCTGGTATTATTTGCGAGGATATGTTATGATAAGAATAACCGGATTTTCCATGGAACGTTTCATGAATCTTGCTTCCTATCGGGAGATATTGTTCTGGGATGTGCGCAGCGGCGGTGCAGGCATAGAGATGAAAACTTCTTTGCGAGGGCTGCAGGAACTGGAATACTGCGCGGAAAAAACCGGGTGCCGTCTGGAGATTCAGGCATATGGCGGATTGCCGGAAAAATGCAAGCGTCTGCGGGGCAGACAGGCGTTTACGGCAGGCGTGTTGTTTTTTGCGGCGGCGTTGTATATATTGTCCTCCTTTGTTTGGGTCGTGCACGTGGAAGGAAACGAACGTTTGAGCACAGAAGAAATTCTGGAAGTTTGCGATTCGGTTTCCCTGCGTCCGGGTGCATGGAAAGCACATGTAGATACGGAAGCGGTTACACAAGCGCTTCTAGCGGAATTTTCGGACATCTCGTGGGTCAGCGTCGGGATTCGCGGCACAGATGCTACGGTAAAGCTGGCGGAAACCATTGAGAAACCGGAAGTGGTGGACAAAGAAACCCCCTGTGATGTCATTGCGCAAAAAGACGGTGTCATTCAGCAGATTACGGTGGAGAGAGGAACGCCTCTGGTAGAGGCGGGTGATGTGGTACAGGCGGGTGATGTGCTGATTTCCTCGGAAATACAAGTAGGTGTGGAAGGCGAGGAAATGCACAGCGAATATGTGGCGGCGGCAGGCAGCATACAGGCACGCACCTGGCAAAAGATGACAGAAGAGCTGCCATTGCAGGAAAAGGTCAAAGTGTATGAAGATGGACAGAAGTCCAATCGCGTCTGGATATTCGGAGATTGGACGGTGGACTGGATTCGACCGAATATGTCGGAGGAATGCGACCGTGTTATAATCGGAGAAGAGACGCCGGGTTTGGGAGATTGGAAACTGCCATTTACCGTACGAGAAGAGGTCTGGAAGCCGTATGTATGGGAAGAAAAGACGCGTACAGCGGCAGAAGCGAAAGCGGAGCTGGAGGCACTGTGCAGGCAAAAGGCGGAAGAAAGTTTGGAAACAGGAGCATCTGTAGAGCAGATGGAAATGACATATGAGGTATATACGGACCGCGTGCGGGCAGAATGTATGCTGACGTTGTCCGAACCAATTGGAATCATACAGAAGAAAGGATTGTGATGCCGAGGATGAGCCGAATCGAGAGAACCATGCAGCTGGACAGCCAAATCATACTGCCAGTTTTTGGTCAGTTTGACAGCAACATCAAAGCAATAGAGAAAAACTGTGGGGTGCAGATTGTAAACCGCGGTGATGATATCAAAATCGTTGGAGAGGAACGGGAAGTACATCGGGCATGGAATGTGCTGCAGACTTTAACAGCGTTGGCACGCCGTGGAGAAGAGATTACCGAGCAGAGCTTAGAATATGCCATCTCTTCTGCGGAAGAAATGGATTTACAGGAATTAGAAAAGGTTTATGACGATCTGATTTGCATTACGGCAAATGGCAGACCGCTGAAGCCGAAAACCATGGGACAAAAGAACTATACTGATTTGATTCGGAACCATACGGTGGTTTTTGGCATCGGTCCGGCAGGTACCGGAAAGACCTATCTGGCGATGGCGATGGCAATCACAGCGTTCAAAAACAACGAAGTCAATCGTATTATATTGACTCGACCTGCCATTGAAGCGGGGGAAAAATTGGGCTTTTTGCCTGGGGACTTACAGCAGAAAGTAGATCCGTATCTGCGCCCGTTATATGATGCGTTATATGAGATCATGGGTGCGGAAACATTTTTGAAGAATATGGAAAACGGGCTGATTGAGGTAGCACCATTGGCATACATGCGTGGGCGTACGTTGGACAATGCGTTTATTGTGCTGGATGAGGCGCAAAATACAACGCCAGAGCAGATGAAAATGTTTCTGACGCGTATTGGATACGGCTCTAAGGCAGTCATTACCGGGGATTTGACGCAAATTGACCTGGCGGAAGGAAAGCGTTCGGGGCTGTTAGAGGCAACAAAAATCTTAAGCGGCATCGAAGGCATTGGTATGATTACGCTGACAAACAAAGACGTAGTACGTCATCCGCTGGTACAAAAAATCATTCTTGCATATGAGAAATTTGAATCCAAGAAGCGGAGTGAGGCAGATGACAGAAAAGAAAAGCGGCGCAGGGCATAAGAGACTATCGCAAGGAGTACTGTTTTTTCTGGCGTTTTTGTTAACCATTGTTTGTATCGGAACAGGTTCTATTCAACAACGGGAGACGGTACAGGTAGGATCTGTAGCGACAAAGCGGTATGTGGCACAGGAAGACACAGTGGACGAGGCGGCAACGGAGAAGCTGCGTGAAGCGGCAGCAAACAGCGTTGGTCCCATTTATAAGACGGACACCACTGTGATGGAGAAAAATATGCAGCAGGTAGAAAATCTGTTTGCGGAACTGGAAACGGCATTGGAGGAACTGGCGGCGGATGAGCGTTTTTATGATGCCCTGCAGAATATCTCCTTGGAGTTGCCGGTGGTGCTCTCCAGCAGGCAATTAGCGGCGTATGAATTGTTATCAGAAGAGCAAAGAAGTACCTTTGCGGATGATTGTGTTTCTGTCCTGCGGCAGGTGTATGAATCCGGTGTGACCGCAGATGGATTGGAAGATGCCAGAGCGATGGCACAGGAGCAATTTCGGCAGTTCTCTTGGAGCAATGAACTCAGAGGAATGGCGAATGTGATCCTTTCGGCGGCGATAGAACCCAATTTGGTGTTGGATGAGGCAGCGGTAGAAGCTGCAAAAGAAGAAAAACGGGCAGAAGTATCCGAGGTTATGATTCGCAAGAATCAAAAGATTGTGGATGAAGGCGAGATCATAACCCAGGAGATTTATGACCGTTTGGTGGCGCTGCAACTGGTCAGTGAAAATGGGCTGGAGGGCAGTTTGATGCCACTTTTGGGCAGCCTGATGATTACCGGAATGCTGTTTGCAGCGTTATATCTGTTTTTTCTTTGGGGAAAAGGGAATATCCTGTTGAAGCCCAATGAAGGGTATATGCTGTTTACGATCTATGTCATGATGGTGGTTTTGATACGGGTACTTTCCCATTTAACGGTATTTACGATCATTCCGGCAGGGTTGTTTGCGATGCTGGTCAGTCTGTTGGTGGGGCGGCGGATGGCGCTATGGCTGAATGCATTGTTTTGTATCATTGGCTGCTTTATCTTCAATGGAGATGTTCCGTTTCTGATGTACGCACTGATCAGCGGTACCTTTGCCGCATTGATTATTCAAAAAACGGACAAGCGTTCTCATTTGATTCCGGCAGCCATTGGCATGGCGGCAGTAGATTTTGTAGCGATGATTTCACTGGGGTTTTTCTTTGGAGAAGGATATTCTTCCACACTGTTGGTGCATGGATGCATTGGCGCGGTGACCGGTCTGCTGTCTGTGATTATTGCGGTGGGCAGTTTACCGTTTTGGGAAACCGTCTTTGAGGCAAATACGCCGCTGCGGCTGATGGAGCTGACCAATCCCAATAATGAACTGCTGCGCCGGTTAATGATTGAAGCCCCGGGCACATACCACCATAGCTTGATTGTGGCAAACCTAGCGGAAACGGCGGTATATGAAATAGGCGGTAATACGGCATTGGCGAGAGCCGGCGCGTATTACCACGACATCGGAAAAATACAGGCGCCGCAGTATTTTGCGGAAAATCAGACGGGCAGGAATCTCCATGATGAATTACCGCCGGAAGAAAGCGCCAAAATGATTACCGGACATACCAAAGAAGGATTAAAACTGGCGGAGCAGTATCATTTGCCGCCGGTGGTACGAGATATGATTGTGGAGCATCATGGAAATTCACTGGTAAAGTTTTTTTATTATAAAGCGCTGAAGACATACGGTGCAGAACAGGTGATAGAAGCGGAGTATCGTTATCAAGGTCGCATTCCATCCAGCAGAGAATCGGCAGTGGTTATGCTGGCAGATACAGTGGAAGCGGCGGTGCGTTCGATGCTGGGGCGCGGAAAAAGTTTGGAAGAAGCAGCGGAAGCCATGAAGGGGTTAATCAAAGACAAGTTGGACGATGGACAATTGAATCAAAGCGGATTGACCATCAATGAATTGGAAACGATCCGATTGGCATTTTTACATGTGTTCCAGGGCATGTACCATGAGCGGGTTTCTTATCCCAAGCAGGAAGAAATCCATGCGGCACAGCAAAAGAAAGCTGTGGCAGAACAGGAGGGAGATAACAGTGACAGTACTGATTGATATCCGAACAGAGGGATTTCCGCCGGAGCTGGAAGCGGTGATGGAACAAATTGCCGCCGAGAGCCTGCGATACGAAAGATTTTTGGAGGAATGCGAAATCAGTATTTCGATTGTGGATGATGCGGAAATACAGCAAATCAACCGGCAATTCCGCGGGATAGACCGTCCGACGGATGTATTGAGCTTTCCGCAGCTGACATTTGCAGAGGGAGAGAAGATGGAGCGGAATGAAAACGGAGAAGTGATGCTGGGAGATATTATCATTTCTTTGGAACGTGCGAAGGCGCAGGCAGAAGAATATGGGCATTCTTTGAAGCGGGAGATTGCATTTTTGACTGCGCACAGTATGCTGCATTTATTGGGATATGACCATATGGAACCGGAAGAAGAGACGGAGATGTTTGCCAGACAGAAAGCAATCCTAGAGATAGCAGGGATTCCCAGAAGATAACAGAAAGGATGGGGCACAATGGAAAACAGAGAGCTGATTGAGCGGGCGAAAGAAGCCATGAGCTATGCATACGCGCCGTATTCTCACTTTCAGGTGGGGGCAGCGTTGCTGACAAAAGATGGCAGGGTATTTACCGGATGTAATGTAGAAAACGCTACTTACGGAGCAACCAGCTGCGCAGAGCGAACCGCTGTGGGAAAGGCGGTATCTGAAGGCGCGCGGGAATTTCAGAAGATCGCCATTGCTGCCAGCAGCGGAGCATACGCCGCGCCTTGTGGTATTTGCAGACAGGTTTTGTCGGAATTTATGCCGGAAGGAGAAGTGGTGTTGTGGAGTGATACCGAAGGGGAAAAGGTGTTTTCAGTCAGGGATTTGCTGCCCTTTGGATTCCGTGGAGAAGACATCAAATAAAAAGAAAGGAGAATCAGCGGGAAAGAGAGATTTCCCGTGGATGGGATGGATAAGGATTCCTTTCACTGGGAGAAACAACAGGAATTGCAGAAAGGTGTATGAAAAACCAATTTTCTACGGAACTTCTGGATGAGATAATCCATGTATCTCCAGCAGCCGGCGTTGAGAGTGGCAGGATGCTGTGGTCTTTTGATGGGGGCAGGAGAGATTTCGCAAAGTTGGCGGCAATGCAGTGCGGCAGTATGTTTTGGAGTGATGGTTATGGAAAAAAGTTGGGAAATATTAGAAGGCGCCTGTTACAGCTGTAAAAAGTGCCGGCTGTGGGAGATGCGAACGAATGTAGTAATTGGAAAAGGAAATCGCGAGGCGGATATTATGCTGATCGGCGAAGGTCCGGGACAACAGGAGGATTTAACGGGAATTCCGTTTGTGGGACCAGCGGGTCAGTTGTTGGACAAGATGTTGGCGGCGGTTCATCTTTCCTTGGAGGATGTATATATTGCAAATATTGTCAAATGCAGACCGCCTGGCAATCGAGATCCGCATGATGATGAAAAGGAAGCATGCTTGAATTATTTGCGGTATCAGCTGGCAATGATTCGACCGAAAGTGATTGTCTGTCTTGGCAGAGTTGCGGCTACCACGATCATTTCTCCAGATTTTAAAATCACTAGGCAGCGAGGGCAGTGGTTTGAACGCAAAGGATATTATATGATTGCCACCTATCATCCATCGGCGCTGCTGCGGGATACGAGCAAAAAACGTCCGGCATGGGAGGATATGCAGGCAATCCGCAAAAAAATAGAGGAGTTACGACAAGGATAAGGAGTGCAGAAACATGGAAGAAAAACAGAAAGAAAATCGTCTGGCAGCATTAAAGGAACGCTTTGCAGATATTACCATACAGCCAAACGCAAAGTCTATGGAAGAAATTGTGGAATATATTGAAACAAAATGGCATGGCAACCGGGTAAAAATTCGGGAAAGCGAGTATATCATTCATTATAAAAATGCGATGGATTTTATGCGGCGTTTGGGAAAATCTACAGAAGGTGTGCAGGAAGAAATTCGCAGGTATATGCTGCCCAATCAAATTGGTATTGTACTAGGGATGCAGTCAGAATATATGACTGCAGAAGATGGAATGAAATATTATCAGGCATTGACGCTGCTCAAAGGTTTGACAGAAGAAGATATCGCTACGAAAAATGACAGATGGCTGCAATATATGATGATGTTGGAGATGCAGGCAGAATGGGATGCAAGAGAAGCGGCGATGCAGGCGCAAGAAGAGGCGTAAGCTGTATAGACAGGAGGAAGTTATGGGGAAATTTCATTCGGGTTTTGTTTCTTTGATTGGCAGACCGAACGTGGGGAAGTCCACGCTGATGAATTGCCTGATTGGAGAAAAGATTGCAATTACATCCAACAAACCGCAGACAACGCGCAATAAAATTACAAGCATATTAACCAGAGAGGATTTTCAGTGTGTATTTTTGGATACGCCGGGCATTCATAAACCGAAGCATAAATTGGGAGAATATATGGTGCGCTCGGCAGAAAACACATTCAAAGAAGTGGATGTGGTACTGTTTTTGGTAGAACCGGTGGAGCAAGTGCTGGAAGCGGACAAGTATGTACTGGAAAAGCTGGGGCATGTGAAAACACCGGTGGTATTGGTCATCAACAAAATAGACACGGTGCAGGATAAGGAAAAGCTGCTGGGGATCATTGATATGTACCGCAAGTTATATCCGTTTCGGGAAGTAGTACCAATTTCTGCGGCGACAGGCAGCAATACGGATGCACTTCTACAGGTCATTCGGAAGTTCCTGCCGGAAGGACCTCAGTATTTTCCGGCAGATATGGTGACAGATCAGCCGGAGAGGCAGATTGCGTCGGAAATCATCCGGGAAAAAGCGCTGTATTTGCTGCAGGATGAGATTCCGCATGGTATTGCAGTGGAAATTATGTCCATGAAAAAACGTCCAGAACAAAATATGGTGGATGTACAGGCGTTGATCTACTGTGAGAAGGATTCTCATAAGGGGATCATTATTGGGAAGCATGGCAGTATGCTGAAGAAAATTGGCACGTATGCCCGTCAGGACATGGAACGGCTGTTGGGCTCCTCTATTTTTCTGCAAATATGGGTTAAGGTGAAAAAAGATTGGCGGGACAGCGATTTTCTGCTGAAAAATTTTGGTTATGACAAGAAAAATATTTGATCGGATGCTGCGGTTACCGGAATACAGATACCCAAAAGTCGTATTTATGGCGGCGGGCAAGTCTCATCCGAAAGGAACTGCAATGATGGATAAAAAGCCTATTTTGGATAAAAAACAATGGAAATGGCTGGTATGTGCTGAGGAAGAGGAACTGCATATTTTGATGTTCTTTTCCATTGCGCCGGAACAAACGGCGATCGAGCATGCGTCAGGCATTGACAGAACTGGCAGGATTTGTGCCGTATGAAATGGAGCAGTCGTCATACCCTAACGATGGAAAGGGACGATGGCTATGGAAAAACAACAAAGGGATTTATGGAAAACATTCACACAGACAGGGCAAATCAGCGATTATCTGCGCTATCATGATGCGGCAAGACGGGAACGGGAACCGAATCCACGCAGAAAAATTGCAGACAGCTCCAAGGGAAAGGAATTTTACTGAGCAGTATGAGTGTGAGGAAGATCAGAGGAATTGTGATACGGGAACAGCAAACAGGCGAGAGCAGCAAACAAATTGTGGTGCTTGCAAAAGAGATGGGAAAGGTTCGTTTGTCAGCAAGAGGTGCAAAAAATACCAAAAGCCGTCTGCTTGCCGGTACGCAATTATTTTGCTACTGTGATTTTACGGTGTATGAAGGGCGCGGTTTTCTTTCCGTGACACAAGCGGACTTGATCGAAAGTTTTTATGCGCTGCGAAATGATGTAGAAGTGTTGGCTCAGGCGGTATATCTGGCGGAATTGGTGGACAGCACTTGTCCGGCAGGCATGGAGCATGACAATATATTAAAACTGTTGCTGTATACCATGCAGGTCATGGCAAAAGGGTATTTACCGCCCAAGCTGGCAGGCAGGATATTTGAGATGAAATATTTACAGTATTCTGGTTTTTTAGCGTCTGCGGACTGCGTGACCTGTGGCGAGCAGGCGCAGTATTTTGATCAGAGAGAAGCGACATTTTATTGTAAACAACATCGGTCTAGGGAGGCAGTCTTATTGAGCAGGGCAGTCGTGCAGGCATTGGACTATGTGTTGGAAGAGGAAGGAAAGAAGCTATTTGCGTTTCGACTGTCACCGGAAGCGCTGAAGCAGTTGGATGCCGTATTGCGGCAGTATTTACAGATGCATGTTGGCGTGGATTTGAAAAGCAGACGCTTTGCAGTGGACATTTGAACATAGAAAAAATACAAAAAGAACTTGACAATGGAAACGAAACGTGATAGATTGTTACCAAATTACATATCTGCGATGAAAAAGAGGAGTATCTGCGGCGGACTTTCAGAGAGCTTTCGGCGGGTGTGAGAAAGCAGGACAAGACAGAGAATGGCACTTTGGAGCAGAATAATTTTTCACAAGAGTGGGTTTGCATAAACCAATGCAAATCAATGAGGGTGGAACCGCGGAAGTGCTGCACAGCCTTTCGTCCCTTGCTTTATGGCGAGGGATGAAAAGGCTTTTTTTATTCCTCGAAGAAATGTCTCTCAAAGAACTGTTTGAAGGAGGAGTTTGCAATGGTAGAAAAAACAATGGAAAAGATTGTAGCACTGGCAAAGAACAGAGGATTTGTCTATCCGGGTTCCGAAATTTACGGAGGACTGGCAAATACTTGGGACTATGGTCCGATTGGTGTGGAATTGAAAAATAACGTGAAAAAAGCATGGTGGAAGAAATTTATTCAAGAAAGTCCGTATAATGTAGGTGTGGACTGTGCGATACTGATGAATCCGCAAACATGGGTGGCTTCTGGACATGTAGGCGGATTTAGTGATCCGCTGATGGACTGTAAGGAATGCAAAGAAAGATTTCGCGCAGATAAGCTCATTGAAGACCATATCAAAAGCCACGGTATGCCGGAAGAAGTGGTAGACGGCTGGAGTAACGAGCAGATGAAGGCATTTGTAGATGAAAATCAAGTGGCATGTCCTTCCTGCGGCGCCCATAACTTTACGGATATCCGTCAGTTTAATCTGATGTTCAAAACCTTTCAGGGGGTAACGGAGGACGCGAAAAATGTGGTGTATCTGCGCCCAGAAACGGCGCAGGGGATTTTTGTGAACTTTAAGAATGTTCAGAGAACCAGCAGAAAGAAACTGCCTTTCGGAATTGGACAGATCGGCAAATCCTTCCGAAATGAAATTACACCTGGAAATTTCACTTTCCGTACCAGAGAGTTTGAACAGATGGAGCTGGAATTTTTCTGTGAGCCGGGCACAGACCTGGAATGGTTGGATTACTGGAGAACGTATTGCAGAAACTGGCTGTTGAGATTGAATATGTCCGAAGACAGTATTCGACTGCGTGACCATTCTAAGGAAGAGCTGTCTCACTATAGTGCCGGTACGACGGACATTGAATTCCTGTTCCCCTTTGGTTGGGGTGAATTGTGGGGAATTGCAGACAGAACGAATTATGATCTGACGTGCCATCAGGAGACCAGCGGACAGGATATGACCTATTACGATCAGGAGAAGAACGAAAAATATATTCCGTACTGCATAGAACCGTCACTGGGAGCAGACAGAGTAACACTGGCATTTTTGTGCGAGGCGTATGACGAAGAAGAAGTAGGAGAAGGAGATGTCAGAACAGTACTTCATTTCCATCCTGCATTGGCACCGGTGAAAGCGGCGATACTTCCGCTTTCCAAGAAACTGAGTGACAAAGCGACAGAAGTATACAGCATGTTGGCGAAAGAATTCAACTGTGAATATGACGAAACTGGCTCTATCGGTAAACGGTACAGAAGGCAGGATGAAATTGGTACGCCGTTCTGTATTACCTATGACTTTGATTCGGAGACAGACGGCTGTGTGACGGTACGCGACAGAGATACGATGGAACAGATCAGAATGCCGATTGCGGAATTGACGGCATATTTGAAAGAAAAAATGGAATTTTAAGAAAACAGGAAGGAGCCGTGTGATTTTTGCCGGGAAGGAGAGAAGGGTGGTCGGCAGGATCGGACGGTAGTTGGCAGAGGAATTCTATCCAATGACAATACAAAAAGAAGTCGAAACTTACGGAGGATATTCGAAAAGTTTGGACTTCTTTTTTTTGTACGGATTGCTGTTAATAGGCAAGAATACAGCCTGTTCGCATTCTCCAAATGCCGGCTGCGAAGGTGTTGCTAAGCTATGCAGAAAGGAATGTGCGTTCAGCAGTGTAACAGGAAACAAAATTACAGTCAGGAGGTAATTTTAGCTGTACCAGAGTTTTCTCAAAAGAGGCGTCCAAGCACAGTGCAAAATGCCCGGACGTGTGGTCAAACGGCATATTCATTGATGAGATATACTTTAGTGCGGGGAGTATCCGGATTGGCATATACATGTGTGACAGAGGCAGAAAAGCAAAGAGAATCTCCTTGCTGCAGGCGGTATTCTTTATCCTGAATACGAAGCGTTAGACTACCGGAATCAACGATAATATATTCTTTGGATTTTTGCGGATGTCCGGGGGATTCATAACATGCCCCCTGCTGTAATTCCATAACAAAGATTTCGGAGCGCCTGCCTACTGCCATGGGATAATAGCAGAAGATACGGCATTTTCCATCCGGACTGTACTGCATGTTCGATTCTGTATAAGTGACGAAAGTGGCTTCTTCTGTAGATGGTGCGATCAGTTCCGCATAAGGAACCTGCAGCCCATTGGCAATTTTCCATAAGGTATTGATTGTGGGATTGGCGACTCCTTTTTCGATTTGACTCAGCATAACCTTGCTGATGCCGCTGATTTGCGCCAATTGTCCTAAGCTCATGTTTTTTTCCAGCCGCAGGCTGCGCACCTGCTGACCAATGGTTTCGGATAGATTCATATGCACACCTCTAAAATTAAATTTACAAATTGGAAATTATATTTTATTTTTTTTATTGACAGTATTTGGAGGAGGAGATAAAATATAAATAACAATATGATATATTATAATATACATGTGAACGGCTGACAAGGAAAAAGGAGGTTTTTGGTAGGGCGAAGATATTGGAAAACATTTATGAAGCAATTGGGAACACGCCGTTGTTGCATTTGCGCAGAATGACAGAATATTATGGCGTAGCGGGAGATATTTATGCAAAGTTGGAATACTTGAATCCGGGATACAGTAAAAAAGACAGACCTGCGCTGCAGATGATCGAAGAGGCGCAAGCAAGCGGAGAGCTGAAGCCAGGACAGCCAGTAATTGAATTGACCAGCGGAAATACGGGAACAGGATTGTCATTGGTCTGCCAAGCGAAGGGACATCCGTTTATTGCGGTGATGTCGGAGGGCAATTCTGTGGAACGTGCGCGGATGATGCGTGCACTGGGAGCAGAAGTCGTACTGGTACCGCAGTGCGAGGGATCTGTAAAAGGGCAGGTTTCAGGCAAGGATTTGGCATTGGTAGAACAGAGAGCGCAGCAACTGCAGAAAGAACGGGGAGCTTTCCGCGCTGATCAGTTCAAGCTGGAAAGCTCTTATCGGGCGCATTTGCTGCATACTGCACAAGAGATGTGGGAGCAAACGGATGGTCAAATCGACTGCTTTGTAGATATTGTTGGCAGCGGCGGTACATTTGAAGGTTGTGCAGAAGGGCTGAAGGCACATCGTTCGGATATTCGCTGCTATGTGGTGGAACCGGAAACTGCCGCTGTATATGCGGGGCATTCCGTGCAGAACGAAGGGCGGCATAAAATCCAGGGATGCGGATATGCAATGGATTTGGTTTCGGTGAAAAAAGAACTGATTGATGGCTGTATCCAAGTCAGCGACGAGGATGCGTTGCAGACAGCGAGGGATTTGGCGCGTTTGGAAGGTACGTTTGTGGGAATTTCTTCTGGCGCCAATGTACATGCTGCAATACAGTTGCTTAGAGGAAAGGAGAAAGGAAAAAAGATTATATTGACCCTGAATGACAGTGGGCTGAAATACCTAAGTACGGATTTGTTTGAATAAGGGGAAGGATGGATCAAAAGCAGGCGGAATTACGATGCTGTTCATCTAGCATGTTCCAATTAGGGTAGTGCGGATTAGAAAGCCGTGATTTGATGATGCCGTTGTGTCAGGGAGGTGGAAAGACCGTGTTTCGGCGGAAAAGAGAATGCGCGGGGTTCTTTTCGTACTGTAGTTTGGGTATGATTCCCTTGTTGCATCACCTGTGACTTTGCGTCTGAAGAAGATCAGAGCGTAACCGTTCGTGACAGAGATCGTATGGAATAAGTAAGAATGCCTATTGAGAACTTGATGTCCTATCTGAAAGAAAAAATGGAATTCTGATGTTCCATAAAAATCGTTAATATTTGAACATTGGCAATGAAAAAAGCACGAAACCCCTCTAAATACAAAGAAGTTTCGTGCTTTTGTTATTTATTTGCCGACAGCATCGTCAGCAATGATTACATTGGTTTCGTTGCTTTCGACAGGGAAAGAGATGGCGTATTCCTGAGGGGTACCCAGGATAACAGCCTGTTTTTCCGTGCTGTCTGCGTCGGTGTAGGTGATGCGGAAGCCATCAGGTGATGCGGCTTCTTCCGTGATGTCTATTTTTTCACCAGTGGCTTTTTCCACCAGATACAGTCTGTCATTTTCTGCCTGAGGAGTAAAGGGCAGATTTTCCATATCATTCTTATAGGAAGGGAGTTCCAAAGCAAGGGAGCCGTCGGGATTTTTGGAAAATTCCTCTGTGGCTTCCGGATCCAATGTGATGCCCAGTGCAACTTCATCACCGGCGTCGTTGAAAACCAGTGTGGGATTACCGTTTTCGTCGTAAACGGTGCAGTCCTCCTTGTCTATAGGCTGTCCGTCCAGCGTGATGACGATTTTATCCCACACGGCAGCCAGATTGTTTGTGGCGGCGTAAGCACCGCCTGTAACACATAGTACCATGGTGGCTGCCAGCCCGACGGCCGCGCTTTTTCGAATTCTGCAATAGCCTTTTTTCTTTTCCATGTGCAATACCTCCTGTATGCTGGTATCGGAGGCGTGCAGCCTTGCGAACGTTTTTTGATAATATTCTTTATTCTGCATCATTCCATGCCTCCTTAAGCTGTTCTTTCAATTTTTGCCTTGCCCGCATGAGCTGGGTCTGGACAGTGGTTTCTTTCCGGGAAAGAATCTCAGCAATTTCCCGGACGGAATAGTCTTCATAATAGTATAAATGCACCACGATGCGATATTTTTTTGGAAGGGACATGACTGCCAGAAACAGGTCGCTTTCCTCTTTCCGGTCGAAAACTTCGCCGGCATATTCCTCCAAAGGCACCGTATGTCTTTTCCAGGGAGAGATGAGCACTTTTTTGCATTCGTTGATGGTAACGCGGATCAGCCAGTTACGGATATGTTCTTTGGTAAGGAACGTTTTTTGAGACTGATAGTACTTGAGCAGTACGGTCTGAACGATATCGTCGGCGTCAGCGGCGTTTTTGCAGGTATGAAAGGCAATGGCAAACAGCCTGTCTTTATACTGCATTACGATTTGCTCAAATTGTTGTTTTTCCATAGACATTTGGTACCTTTCTTTTGTTTTTGAAAAGCTTTTCACAGATAATATCCAGTTCCACCGCAAAATATCACACAAAGCAGGAAAAATTTTCAAAAAAATCGGCTTGCGTTATACGTCGTTTTGGTATAATCTTATTATAGGGAAAATTCTACAAAGAAAAAGGATGGCAATCTGCATTAACTGCGCCCAGAGAGAACGCATCTGAATTTTTATTGGGAGAACAAGAGAAAAGGAGAGGGCGGGGCGGTATTGCACGTTTTTTACCGGAATGCGCCAAAGAGGGCAAGCACTTTGGCGGATTTTGATTTTGTAGGGGAATGACCCGAATACATCTTGAAGAATACAGGAGGTAATAAGTATGAGCAAAAAGTATGTGTACATGTTCAGTGAAGGCAACGCTTCCATGCGGAACCTGCTGGGCGGAAAAGGTGCGAATCTGGCGGAAATGACAATTCTGGGTCTGCCCATTCCCCAAGGGTTCACGATTACGACGGAAGCCTGTACCGAGTATAACGAAGGCGGGAAAAAGCTGACAGATGAAATGGTTGCACAAATTGAAACAGCACTGGGAAAATTGGAAGAAATTGCTGGCAAGAAACTGGGAGATCCGGAAAATCCGCTGCTGGTATCCGTTCGTTCTGGCGCAAGAGCGTCTATGCCCGGGATGATGGATACTGTTTTGAATTTGGGTTTGAATGATATTTCTGTAGAAGGGCTGGCAAGAAAAACCGGAAATCCGAGATTTGCATATGACTCCTACAGAAGATTTATCATGATGTTTGCAGACGTGGTAATTGGCGTGCCAAAATCCAAATTTGAACGGAAACTGGATGAATACAAAGAACAGGTCGGCGCGGAATATGATACAGATCTGTCGGCGGAAGACCTGAAAAAAGTAGTAGATATGTTCAAACAGATTTATTTTGAGGACCAGGGGAAGGAATTCCCGCAGGATCCGAAGGAACAGCTGTTTGAAGCGGCTAAGGCAGTATTCCGCAGTTGGGATAATCCCCGTGCGTTTGTATACAGAAGAATGAACGACATTCCCTACAGCTGGGGCACAGCAGTCAATGTGCAGATGATGGTATTCGGGAATATGGGTGATACTTCCGGTACTGGGGTAGCCTTTACCAGAAATGCGGCAACCGGTGAGAAAGCAATGCTGGGAGAATACTTGGTAAATGCGCAGGGCGAAGACGTCGTAGCCGGTGTTCGCACACCCAAACCTATCGCAAAGCTGGCAGAGGATATGCCGGAGGTTTATGCACAGTTTATGGAAATTGCCAATAAACTGGAAAATCATTACAAAGATATGCAGGATATGGAATTTACTGTAGAAGAAGGGAAACTGTATTTCCTGCAGACCAGAAATGGGAAAAGAACTGCAAACGCAGCGCTGCGGATTGCGGTGGAAATGGTAGACGAAGGGCTGATTACGAAGGAAGAAGCGCTGATGAAAGTAGATCCCAAACAATTGGATCAGATCTTGCATCCCGCATTTGACCAGAAAGCGCTGAAAGCTGCTAAAGCAATCGGCAAAGGGCTGCCTGCATCTCCCGGTGCTGCCGCAGGGAAAATCTGCTTTACAGCGGAAGATGCGAAAGCACAGGCAGAAGCTGGCGATAGAGTGATTCTGGTTCGTCTGGAAACTTCTCCAGAAGATATTGAGGGGATGGCTGCCGCAGAAGGGATTTTGACCGTGCGCGGCGGTATGACTTCTCATGCGGCTGTGGTTGCCCGTGGTATGGGGACATGCTGTGTATCCGGCTGCGAAGAAATCAAAATGAATGAAGAAGCAAAAACGTTTACGCTGGGTGGCAAAACGTTCAAAGAAGGGGATTATATTTCCCTGGATGGTTCTACCGGCAACATTTATGGAGAGGACATTCCGACCGTAGATCCGGAAATCAGCGGCAACTTTGCGAAATTCATGGCTTGGGCAGATGAAAAGAGAGTGCTGAAAGTAAGAACAAATGCAGATACACCGCATGATGCGCAAACGGCGATTGACTTTGGCGCAGAAGGAATTGGGCTGACCAGAACAGAGCATATGTTCTTTGAGGGCGACAGAATTATGAAATTTAGAAAGATGATCCTGGCGGAGACTGTGGAAGAACGCAAAGCGGCGCTGGCGGGCATTGAACCGTTCCAGAAAGAGGACTTCAAAGGGATTTACAAAGCGATGAAAGAAAGACCGGTTACCATCCGTCTGTTGGATCCGCCTTTGCATGAGTTCATGCCGAATACTGAAGAAGAATTCGAAGTGCTGGCAAAAGAAACCGGGAAAACCGTAGAAGAACTGAAGATTAAAGCGAGAAGTTTGCACGAACTGAATCCAATGATGGGTCATAGAGGATGCCGTCTGGCAGTTAGCTATCCGGAAATTGCAGAAATGCAGACGAAGGCGATTATGGAAGCGGCTGTAGAAGTTTCTGTAGAAGAAGGTATTGAAATCGTGCCAGAAATTATGATTCCCTTGATTGGAGAAATCAAAGAATTGAAATATGTAAAGAACATTGTTGTGGAAACAGCAGAAAAAGTAATGGAAGAAAAAGGCAAAAAGCTGAACTATCTGGTAGGTACGATGATTGAGATTCCAAGAGCAGCACTGACCGCAGATCAGATTGCAACAGAGGCGGAATTCTTCTCCTTTGGTACCAACGATTTGACACAGATGACGTATGGTTTGTCTCGTGACGACGCAGGTAAGATTTTGGCGGATTATATTGATAAAAACATTTATGAATGTGATCCTACGGCAAGACTGGACAGAGACGGCGTTGGCTTGTTGATGAAATGGGCGGTAGAAAAAGCGAAGCCGGTACGTCCTGATATTCATCTGGGTATCTGTGGGGAACACGGCGGAGATCCTTCTTCTGTAGAATTCTGCCATCAGATTGGTCTGGACTATGTTTCCTGCTCGCCTTTCCGCGTACCGATTGCAAGATTGGCTGCGGCTCAGGCACAAATTAATTTCCCGAGATAATGGTTTTGGGATTATTTTCGGACAGCCTTGTTTTCCATGGATAAGTAATACGACTTTTCTGCGGGAAATACTTATATAATAACGTAAATGAAAAAACCTTGGATGAGAGCAGAAAGATTCTTGTCCAAGGTTTTTTGCAAAAGAGAAAAGAAAAGGAGTGGCTAAATACGTGCTGGAAGGGAGAATGCATAGTGCGGCTAGCGAGTTGCAGAGAAACATGCAGCAGAGAACGGGAAGAAGCAGGTGATGAGATGTCCAAAGGAAGGGAGATGGAGGTTGCGATGGAAAAATCTGATGGAATGGAGCATTTTTGTGGCTACCAATTGTAGAGGATTGTTGAAACAAATATGAGCATGTTGGGAAAGAAAAAGATGATAAATTGGGAACGTATATCCGTTTTGGTTTTGTGCGTGAAAGTGGAGATAGCATTAAAGGTGAAAGGGAAAAAAGCAGGGATGCAGCCAAACCATTCTGTAGAGAGCAGATTGCAAAGCTGATGGTGATTAGGATATTTTATGGAAGTTATATCTATGCAAAAGTCCAAGAGGGTGTAAAGATGATAGGGTTTGATCATCGCCGCTGGAGATATAGTGTAGCATAGGCTCTATTGGGCACTGTAAGATACGGCAGAGATTATGGATGGTTTTGGTAGAAATATCTTTGTTATGTTTCAAACGATGTAATGTGTTGTGAGAGATATGATGTTTGGTGGTCGGTCAGGACATACCAATTTTCATTGGAATTTTTAGTGTTTGATAAAGAGGGGGATAATTAATCAAAAGATTTACCTCGCTTGTTGAAATAGAGGGGATGAATCAGAGTGATTCTATCATAAGGTGTAAAATCAATTCGGATATTTGACTATCTTTGCTAAAACGAACACAGCCCCAAAGAGGCAATACTACGAAAAAAATAACGGTGGCGGATTGAGGCTGGACTTTTATTCGTTTGCGTGAATGTGGAGCTATGCAGACAACGCAGGATGAACGGGGAAAACTAAGAACGGATGGAAGAAGAAAAACGAATATGGTCGATAGGAGGAGAAAAATGAGGAAATAAAAGAATTGGAAGGTATACCATTTCTATTTTTATACAATCAGGACGGAGAAGCACAATTGGTACGCCAAGGAGAATGGTTGCGCCAATAGAAAATCAGACGAGAAAAATGCTGGAGGAGTAAATCCGAAAGGGGATAAGACAAAGATATCATCCAAAGCATGACAAAATATGAAAGAAAAGTTAAAAAAATGTAAAAAAATACTTGACAGGGAAAAAGATACTTGATAAAATAATCAAGCACTTAATAAAAGTGTTGCCGAATTTATAAATTGCCTGAGAGATAAAGGTGAAAAATATTTTTATTTTTGTAAAAAGCCGATATCAGTATAATTTGTTTTAGAAGAAAAAATAAAACGAAAAAAGTGCTTGACAAGGCAAATGAAATTTGGTAAACTAAACAAGCTGACACGAAATGTGGCGGCGAGAAAGACAGAACCTTGAAAACTGAACAGCAGAAGAAAACTAACAACCCATAGTC
>ERZ1643247.1062-NODE-1062-length-27859-cov-5.582254_pt1 | contig 27859 bp, 38 predicted proteins | sample MGYA00579264_ERZ1643247 | MGnify/ENA primary metagenome ERZ1643247 (study PRJEB29033, sample SAMEA4952262) | chicken gut metagenome | biome: Broiler Chicken; feature: Gastrointestinal Tract; material: Caecum | place: Ireland | collected 2018 | study: Broiler... | reverse complement strand
TTATTATCAGGCTTTCATCCCACGGTTAAAACCGTGGGCTTTCCCGCCTGATTCCTGTAACTTTCGCTGCATTATCTTTTCTTATTCTTCTATCCGCTATCTCATCCCGCCCGTTTTCATACCTTTTTTTGGTGCGAATCTTCTAAACATTTTCTGCCCGCTTCCGATTCGCACCGTTCTCTTCTTATCGATATGTCTTTACTGTTACTGATGCCGGAATCTGCGCCTCGTTCAACTCTGCATCAAAGGTCCCTTCCTCAAAATCAGAACTTACCGCCACAGCATCTTTCAATTTGGAAAATTTACAGTTTCCAAACTTGGAATCGTGCTGGAAAACATACAGACGAACTACATCCATTCCCGTTTTCGATGCACTGTTTTCCATATCATACATGTTCCAGATCGCTTCTGTCAGAATCTGAAGGTCTTCCTCTGTCATGCCAATCTTTTCGGCAATGGCACCGCTGATATGGACTTCAAACTGATAGATAGCATAGGGGACCATCCATTTGCTGCCCATATTCCGGTCTTTCCCATCTTTCTCCTTCTCCTCATCCGATGCGACACTGACACAGGTGATAGTATCCCGGATTGGGCTGATCACGTCCAGAGAATTGGCATAGGAAACCTGGACCGGGCCGTTGATCTTCCCATCTGTCCATTTGTTCTTGGTCATCGCTGTCAGGACACCGCCAAACATACGAAGATCAAAATATGCATCGGTCATTGCCTTATGGAGATGCTTCGCCGCATCCGGCAGTTTCTTCAGATTCTCTTTCTCAATCCCATTGGCTTCACAGTAGGCATCCACGACCTGATTGGTCTTTGTCTCCAGTGTGATCCCATCCCCTTTAATAAAACGGGCAAAACCAGGGCGGTCTCCAAACTTCTGTTCGATTGCTTCCCGGATCTTATATTTCAGGGATACATCGGTCATGTATCCGTACCCGTTTAACAACGCCCTGGGTTCGTTCTCACAGTCAGGGTTCCCATTCGGATTTGCCATCTCCACTTTGATAAATCCCAGCATGTCAACTCGTTTGTTTAATATTTTACCAGCCATATTTTTCTCCTTTTCTCTTTCTTATTTTTTTCTGATTCATAGGTCCATAATCGGATTCCGTCTTTCTCCGGTACCGCCCGGATCCCTTTTCCCATGCTCCAGTAATCAGACAGTTCCAGGAATTCGTTCAAAGTCTTTTGTAATTCTAAAGATGCATGATACCTTTCCCATGGCAGCAAGATATTCAAAAACGAGAATACCGACATCTCTTCCATTCGATCTTCGTCATCTTCCAGGTCTTTCAACTTTGCAAGCTCTGTCTGAAACTGTTCCTCTGTTACAGGCGTATAAGAGGTCAGAGAAGCTCCATAATAGTAAGAGCCTCGGACAGTCACTCCGTAGTGATCTTCCCAGGCTGTTACTTCTTCTTTATACCGGGATCTTGTCATTTCCAGTTCTGGGAAATCCCTGCAAGCAGGCCATAATCTTTGATCGGAAACCCAAAAATGAAGACCGTCTGATTCTGTTTTCACTCTGAAGCCTCTTCCCTCTTTCCGATAATCTGATTCTACCAAAAGAGCATCCACCGCTACTTGCAATTCCTCTGACGCCTCATAGGAATCCCATGGGATTATCCGTGAAACCATAGAAAATAACCGTATCTTTTCCTCTGTTTCCGGATCGCCCTCTTCCTTTATCGCCTGTGTCATAAGATGAATCTGTGCCTGAAATTCCTTCTCTGTTGCTGGTGCATACTCGTCCAAAGACCCGGCTTCATAATAATACGCATCTTTATTATAATCATAATGAAGATAAATTCCGATCTTTTCTTCCCATGACTCCTTTCGTCTTGTATCAAACATCGGACACTGCTTTCGGATCAGTTCATCGGTTGGAAAACCTTCTTCCAGCTCACATACCTTTGTTTTCCATCCCCTCATACATTCAACTCCTTTTCTGTGAACAGATACCGTCTTGTCCAGTCATCCCGTTTCGTATCCCCATACAGATATGCATGGATTCCGCCGCCATGAGAACCTTTTTCCTGCTCCGGCAGATCTGCTCCGGCAGCGACCAGATCAACCTGTGTTCCATCCGGCCGTTCCAAATAGGTAAAGATCTCCGGAAAATTTGGATCCCCGCCTGCTTCTGCTACCAGAGTCCCATTCTTGCAGGAAACTTTTACCTTTACAGCTGGTCTCTTTACAAGGAATAACGCTTCCGATACTTCCGGATGGTCCAGATACTTTAAGATCTCTTTCTCTGATCCAAAAAAGACCGGGATGGTTTCCGAATTCAGAAAATCTGTAAAGTACTGGCTTGCGATCGTATTAGGTTTCATTTCCTCGTGTGCAGCTATTCGGATCTGGACACGTAAGGGTTCCTTCCGATACCGTTTCGAAAGAAGAATATTCCGATATTCCGTACAGAAATAGTAATCGTCAAACCATCTTTCAAAGATCCTTCTCAAATACGGTTCCTGTCCGAAGACCACTTCAAAGACCCGGTCAGTATCCTCCCGGTGTTCCTTTAAATATGCTTCCAGTTCTTTTACTGTGAGCTGTGTCATTTCATCTCCTCCGTTCGTTCTTGATGTAACCCGGCGATCACATCAAAATAATGTTCCGCTTCCTCTGATCCCAGCCGTTCAGCCACAGATAGAATCGTATATTCTCCATGATTATAGCTTCTGGCATAGGAACGGTTCCGTTCCTTGATCGCTTCAATATCCCCGTTCATCAGGGCAGCGAATGGAGTATAGATCTTATTCTTTGGATAAATCTCATAGCTGTCTTTTTCATAGCCATAATAACCGAAGGCTTCGAAATCAAATTCCTTTAATTCCGGATATGTGCCATATAACAGATCCAGAATGATCGTTCCGTGAACACTTGTCTGATACTGATTTGGGACTCGGTATACATCACATTTCGTATATTTCCGATCTGCCAGTTCTTCTCCCGTTTTCGTATACTGAGGCAGAAATCCCATTCTGGTCGTGATATATTCCGCATCTGGATAATGGCACGGAGCATTTTGTTTTACTTCCGTTTCAGAGACCAGATCCGTCAATTCTGCCTGCCGGCTGACAGCCAGAATGATCTCCTCTTCTGACCACCATTTTCGGAGAAAGTCCCACATAGTAAAATATTTCTTTACGATCCGCTGAAATTCTTTATCCTTTACATTTCGATTCTTATGGTCGTTTGCTTTCTCCTGTTTCATCTGTTCCGTCAGAGCCTCCAGGCGGAGATAAGTCTCCGCCTTCAGGTCATCAATCGAACGTCCGAAATAGTTCGATAAATCATCAAAGGGTATTGGTGGGATATACATCTTTCATTCCTCCTTCATTAACTTTTCCAACAGGACTTTCACCTGTGAGAGGAAACCGTTTCGCCAGAAAGCCACTTCAGCTGTTAAACCATTCACAGCAAGGATCTGTCCCTCGATTCGTTCTTTTCCTTCGTTTGCATAGAACGAAACATCCTTTCGCTCCTCACACGCTTTCTGTGCTTCGTCTTTTCTCACTGCCGATGCCTCCCCCTTTACTCCGGGTTCACAATCCGATAGTTTTCTTTCGGATACCTTGCATAAAACAGCTCTTCCGCTTTCTCACGGGTTACCGCACTGATGGAAATGTTTAATACTTTCGCTCTTGGATCCTTCCGGTACTGATAATAGATCACAAAATCTTTCATGCTGTTTCCTCCTTCTTTTTCATTTTTTTTTCATATAACTGTTTCGTCCGCATTTCATATCCCAGCTGGAACTGTGCCTGTTCATCCGCTGACAACCGTTCCGGGTAGATTGGCTTGAATGCCGACAGTGCCTGAATCAATTCGGAACGCTGAGGACTTAAGCCGTAATCTTTTTTCTGAGTATGATGGAAACTCTTTGTCACCAGCCGGTCCATGATCCGAGACGGACGGCGTTTCGCAATATCCAGATACTGATAGACCAGGGATGTCCGATTTCGCTTTGTACTTGGTACTGCATCTTTCTGAGCCTTATCCAGTACGGCAAAGAGCTCCCCTAAGAGATACCCCTGTGTCTTTGTTTTATTTACTTTCAAGGTTTCTTCCTCCCATTTGTAGATAAATTCCCAGTCCAGTTTCCGGGATGTCCCCCGGTAATCCTTTTCAATCTCCTGACAGAATGACCGTAAGGATTTCCAGCAACTGTCATCTGTGAAAGTACGATAATAACGGACACCGATCCGGATCCCATTTTGAGCATTGGGTTTCAAACCTAAGATCGTAAACGTCTCATGGTACAGATAAAAGTCCTCCGGACGGTCCTCCGGATATCCGGACAGCAGGTACTTGATCTTCGCGATCAGTCCCGGTGTATCCCGTTTTGACCAGAAAACAAAGGTGGTATCGCCTACGACCACCCGATGATCCGGCCTGGACAGGTAATAGTTCAACATGGCTGCATATTCAAAGGCTGTCCGTTCTCCGATGGGCGTGCTCTCTGACAGGCTTTCCGATGCCCCGTAACATTCGAAAGCTTTGCCGTTGTTCCGGTCGATGGAAACCAGTTTGGCATGGTTCATCTTTGTCCCCTTCACGCCCACGATAAAGGGGTGGAGTTCTGCCAAACGATCCCAATAACCCGTTACCATACAGTTACCTTTCGGACCGGAAAGGGAATCGTCATAATACTGATACCACTTCTCTTTAATATTCTCATTCTCATGCATGTAATGGGTATTCCCTTCCAGACGGAATACCATCTTCCGGCTCTGTTCCAGTTCTTTCTCATACCCTTTGAACCAACGGGTATCTGGTTTCTGCTGAACATAGTTTAAGATCGCCCGTTCCTCTGGACCTATGAATCCATTGTTTAATACATCACGAATCTTCTGTCCAAAGGCTTTGAACTTCTCCGTACTGTCCTGGCCTTTTGCCGGATATCCTACGGCGTAAGCCGGCACGTCCCAAAGGAAGTTGGCTTTGATCCCGCTGGTACGGCCCTTTACCGCTTCCGGCACAATCATAGTCACCGGTTTTCTATCTTCCCGGATGGGCTGAAACGCGGTCAGGCATCCCTTTTCATTGATGACCGCCTCAAACGTGATGGCTTCCTGGCTGAAACCAAACTCCGGCAGGTTGTACTCCTGCTGTTTTATTTCATACTGACGGATCAGATCCCCGAATACCCATCCGGCTTTCGGGCGTTCCTCTGCATTTGGATACCGGACATCCATGACACCGTCTTTTACAACCGCATGAAACCAATGAGCTTCCGGTTTCTTCGTATGGTAATCATAATGATGGAACATCATGCCCAGATCTGTTTCTCCTTTCAGCGGACTTTCCGGGATCGTATCTAACAGTTCCACTTCCGCCGGAAATTCCTTTGCCCCCAGGCAAGGCATGCGGAAGAAGGCGCCCCGTTCCATCCGTTTTCGGAAAATCTGAACATGCTTCCCAATATGATTCCGTTCACTGGGCGGCTCTTTCGCCGTCAGAGCGATGGAAAATTCGATTCCATATTCTACATCCGTCAAAACGACCGCCGTCCGGGAAATCCGATAATCCGCTCCTCCGGTCTTCATTGGTTTCCCTGACAGGATCTGTTTTCCGGTGGGCTTAAAACTGGAGTCGTTGGTCTTTATGACCGTATGCTTTGGTTCTTTATAGGTATAGATCCTGTGGATCAGGTAACGCATCTCCGGTTTCCAATAAATGGACTTTAAAATGCCCTGCGCGGCTGACGGGGTCAGAATGTCATAACTGTACCGTTCCGCCCGCATCTCTGGTCGGGCAAACAGGGCAAAAGGCCCTGATACTTTTAAAAACATAAATCTTCTCCTTTCTTCCTGCTGTCTGTTCCAGCTGCGACAACCGGTGGGAATGCCGGTATGCTAGTTCCCCTTTCTTATCCGTTCCGTCACCGGTCTCATACTGCCTCGTGGATCTTTGTTAAAATATCCGGAATCTGTCCATCAGCCTTGTGCTCCTTGGCATAGTCTTTGATCCATGCAAGGACTTCTTCCCTGTCTGTTGTGATCTCACAAGGATCAATATCCGTTACCTGTTCATCCTCATCAATCGTAGGTGAAATGGTCAGAGAGAGAAGTATTCCGTCTTCCCTTCGTACTTCCGCTCCTATAGTCAAACAGACCAGATGGTCTTTTGATACCTCTGCGTCGTTTAAGGAAGCATCGACAGTCCTTCCGCCGGTCAGACGCTCAAATAGATCTGCGTCCTCGATGGCAAAGGGTTCCTGGCTGGTGAAATAAACAGCATAAGCCTTTGTCAGATCGATCCGCATGGCTTCTGAAAACTGAAATCGTTCCAGCATATTTAGTCCTCCCTGTTCTCTTCCTGAAACCGTTCCATTTCCCCAACGCTCATTCCCACCTGGCCGGCGCTTTCCTCGCTGGCTGTCGCTCGAAAATGCGCATCCGGATGCTGGGGATACATAAACTCAAACATCAGATAATTGGCAGCATCTACCAGATATTCTGTATTTCCTGTTGCATTATACTGTTCGATACAGCGTTCCATGGTAGCCAGGGCATTCACATTGCCGGAGGCATAATTCTTCTTTGCCGGCCCATACTTATAAAAGCTGGTCTCCACCCGGTTCCTCCGAAGCTCGTCAAACCGCTCGCTGTACTCTTCCTTCATGTTGATCTGTCTCATTTTCTATCGATCCTTTCTTAACTCTTCATTACCATCTACTTTTAAATCCGACCTTGTAGACCTTATCGGCAGAAATCCATGTGCTTTGCAAAGAGCATCCGGAACTATCTGGTCAAAATCAAACCAGGTGAATGGGCCTTCTATGGAATTATCCCTTAAAAACTTTAAGTAATCTTTTCCTTTTTCTGTTTGCAGATAATCTTCTATCGTATTCCTCACAGCATTTTTCAATGAAAAATTTTTATCTTCCGATAAGATTTCATATGGGAAACAGACAATCTCCTTCTCCGGCCATTTTCTTCTTACTACTTGTACGATCTGTAACATTTTACCCTCACTTTCTAATATCCCATGCATACAAAACCGATACGGATAAAAAGCAGAAGATAAAGCAGACATAAACTTCCATTTTCTAAAATATCGTTTCGCTTTCTCTCCCATTCCCGTTCCTCATACCTGCGAAATATAAGATTGAGATAAAAGAATATCACAAGAAAAGTCAAAAGCCATAAACCAATGCTTACATATTCCATATTTTTCTCCTAATCCATATCCTTATATCTTGTTTCGTCCCTGTCAGCATACTAGATCCCATCCCCTGCATAACCTTCTGAGATCGGATGGAAACCTTTCTGTACTCGTTCCCTCACTCTTTCAAAATCCGGATGAATATTTACTCCCATTTTTCTTACTTCATAGCAATAACCGCTCATCGAATTCTCCTTTCTATACCATGTGACAGGTTCCGTCCGGTAAAACAATATAACAGCTGTCCGGGTCTTTCCGGATCTGGAGATACCATTCCCCGTCATCAGATACGACTTCCATTTCTGTCTCATCTCTGTAAGGACTATGACAAGACAAAGGGTATAACATCTTTCTCCAATTGTAAGGCGGCCTGCCTTCCTGACAGCGAAATGCCGGATAATAACGTTTCGCATCCTTCCCGCATCTTCTTTCGTCCCGGTCATCATAATAGATCCCATCCCTGTCATAGCCTTTTGACATGGGATAGAATCCCTCTTTCACTTTTTCCTTTACAATCTCAAGATCCGGCACCAGATAAAGATCCAGGACCGTTGTTTTCATCGGCTCAAACATAACTTCTTTAAACCCGATACTGTCACAGAAATAGAACTTGCTCTTTCCATTCTCTCTTTGTTCTATAATGTCGGAAACGGATAAGGATCTTCCCTTATACCCTTTCGGATGCTCCATATTAAACAGATAATAAACCTCATCCAGTGTTTTGCAACTTACAGTCCCATCAAAAACCAGGTCATAGATCCTGCTGTCAATCGTCCCTGTTTTGGGATAGGGCAGAAAGACTTTCCGATCCTTATCCCGTTCCATATTGATCTGATAAATTCTAAGTCTCATCCTATTTCTCCCACTGCATATAATAGATTAACGGGTTCCATGAATAATCGGGATACTTTCGAAGCAGATCCCGATAATATGCCTCAACAGATCCCTGTTCCGTCGGATACATCTGGTATTCTCCTGCCTGAAAAGATTCTAAAGTCTCTTCCAACTTGTTTTGATCCCAGTTCCCAGCCTTTAAAACCAGCCCCATTTCCTGATAATAACAATGGTCCTTAGGGAAACTTCGACCCCATTGCAGCTGATAATTCAGAATAAAACAGAGATGAAGGCGGTCCATGGCAGATACCGGCCGTGTCCTTCCTGTCACATCGGTCCACCATTGTTCCCTGTTTTCCTGGGAATTTCCCGGTTCCTCTGCTAACCCGTTCTGGATCGCTTCCTCGGCATATTCTCCCATTGTTCCGCCTCCTCTCTTTACAGCTCCGCCAGCAGCTGGCCCTTAGACAGATTTAAAAGCTCTGCTCCAATCGCAAGGATCAGATCTGTCGTGGACTCATCACCCTCATTATTTTTATAAAATTCCCGTATCACAGAAACGATCTGTTCCTCGGGTACTGCACTCCATTTTTGTTCTGTTTCCATTGAGACTCCTCCTATTCCGCGTATCCTATATTATACTGGATTTTCCCATCCTTGTCTTTTATATTCCCTTCCCGGTCGATCTCTTCCGAGTCAGAAAGATAATCGCTGTAAGAATCCATCTGCGTGGTTGTCATTTTCTCCAGTACTTCTTCCGCCTTTTCAAAAAGTTCTGCCCTGGATATATCTTTCGGTACAATTACCGGGAGATGTCCGTAACGCTCATAAGCAAAGGGAACATAATAAACGGTCTGTCCTTCCGGCAGATCTTCCAGATCCGGATGGACATAAGCTCCGCTGTCCACACAGGTTTCCGGCCCTTGTCGCCTGCCTTCCCGGATCTCTTCCTGAATCTGCTCCATCGCTTCCTCATCCGACAGTGACGGATCTACTTCATAAGTACCTTCATAGGTTTCCCGATAGATGACCATTTTCGTCTTTTCCATGCTCTCCCTCCTCTACGCATAACATGCGTAAGAAAACGTCCCGATATGAGTATGCCATTTGAAATCTTCCGGAAGATAGGATCTTAATTCCTTCTGATACTCTTCCAGCAGCTCTTCATAACTGTTATAACGTCCTTCCTCTGTAAACGCGGTAATATCAGCCATCTGTTTCTGTGCAAAGATCAGATAGGAAGCTTCTGACCGATAGTCCTTTGTCTCGATCTCCTGCTTTTCTTTTCTCTGGTTATCCGTTCCATCCTCCCGTTTATAAGGGATGAAGAACATTCCCTCACAATCAGCCGGCGTTATATCTACAATGTCAAAGATTTCTCCGTCCGGTTCCGACGGCTGAAATGCCTGTTCCCTTAAGGAACCTTCTTCCAGGATCTCTTCCAGATCCAGTTCCTTATGCTTCTCCTCATACTTCTTACAAAAGGTTAAAAATTCTTCTTCTGATAACCGCAATGCGATTCCCTGATAACCTGCCCACCAAGAACTCATCTGTTTCTCTCCTTTCTATTTTCCATACTCAATGATCACCGGTTTCACTGCAATCGTATCAAACAAGCAATAAATCCCGATCTCATGTCCTTCATCCCACCGATCCGGCCGGAATACATCCCAGCCGATGGTATATTCTTCCGTAAAAGCCCAGTCTTCCTCCTCCATCCCGTATGCTTTTAAATCCTCTACGGTAAAAGAATGAATAAACTGTTCGATCTGCTCTGCCAATGTCTCCGGTGTCATCTGAAACGGATACCGCATGATGTCTTTGATATGAGAGGAATCCAGATGTTCCCCGATCACCAGGACCTTTCCCTTTTCCTGGTTTTCCAAGGTCCCATATCCGGTTTCCGTGGGATGAAATCCTTGAGTTTCCATGAGAAACCGCATCACATCTTCCAGTGTCTTCCGCTTGTCACCGGTGATCGAAAACTTTTCAAAACCAAACATCATTGATCTCCTCTAAATCCTTCCGCATTTCCTCATACTCCTCGATGGTCATTGCTACGCAATGGAAGGGATCCCATTTCCGATAGAACCGATAAGCGTCCGTGTCATGAGGCATATCCTCCTGGTTCTGCCATCCTTTGAATGTTGTGGAAAAATAAGGGGATTTGTTATTCCCACAGCGCCCGTACTCCACCACAAAAGAACCCATTTCATCAACAGTCTTACCATTGATCCATAGTTTCCTTTTAAACGATTTTGATCCATCGGCGAATCCCTGTTCCTTTAAGATCGCATTACACTCCATGACACCTTCCGCTTCCTTTGGGAATTTCGGTCTTCGGGGCATCTGCTTCTTCGCTGCTTCGATCGCTTTTCTTCTCAATTCGAACAGTTGTTCCTGGTCCTCTTTTGCCACGTTCAGAGGCCCCTCTACTGCCAGGTTCTTCCCTCCGATCCTTCCGTCCAGGATAAACGGAGAATAAGTACCTCGCCCTTTCTTCGGCAGATGTTCCGGATTCGAAGAATAACCACCGAGGGAAAAATACAGATTTTCCGGATACAGTTCCGACACCAGCATTTTATCCGGCTGCACGATACCAAAGGTATTCTCCGTATTCCGGGAATCTACTCCATACTTTCGATCCAGTTTCTCAATGAACGCGCCAAGCGCCATGATCTCCGGGATATCCTTCTGCTTAATGCAACGTTCCCTCGCTTTGATCTCCATCTGAAACATAATGCATTCTCCTTTCTTGTTCTTCAACAGGCAGCAGAGGAATCGAACCTCTGTCTGATGATTTGGAGTCATCTGTGTTTCCACTACACCAGCCGCCTAAACAAAAATACGGACGAAATCATCCGTCCGTATTATCCATATTTTCCTTCTTCTACCTCTTTGACCGCTTTTCGGATGCTATCTACCATCTCCTGCATATGTGATAGCCATTCTGCCAATGCATTTAACCGTTCTCCTGAAATTCCCGGCGGAAAATCCATACTCAAAAAGACCGGTGCTTTCGGCTCTGCTACCGTTAATTCCGGAACCACATCCAGATCTTTTCCTTTTGGTTTTACAACGATCGGATATAAGATCCCGCTCTCTGCATCACTCCAGTCTGCGGTTCGGATCACCATCTGATAGTAAGGATTCTCAAACAGATAGTGTTCCATGAAATGCCCGGAAGAGGATTTCTTCTCAAAGTGAAATTCATACATGCCGAAATCCCCCCTCTTTTCTTTCTTTTTTTAATGCGTCAATCCGACGCTGTTTGCGTCTTCGCTTAACTGTTCCACAGATGACGCAAAATCTGCGGCGTTCCCGTCTTCCGCCATCATTTCTGCGGCCTTTAACGGCTGAGGCGATCTGCCATCGAAATATTCCACACAGACATCCCTGCAAAGGTCTCCTACCTCATACCGATGCTCATTGTCAACGACCCCTTCATAAAACGGTTCCATTCCGAAGGAATCTGTCAGACGGTTTAACTGGTTTACAGCTCCAAGAGCAACCTCATGACGGCTTCGTCTTGCTTTATCCATGTTCATCACATTATCCCGCCACTCTTCTCCTTCCACGCCCATTGCGGTCAGATACTGCATGTGCGTTTCCATATGGGCTACATATGCCGTATAATCGATCATTTTATTCACCCGCTCCTCAATAAAGTAAGCGAGAGAGTCCTGATCATTAATGGACATTTCCGGCTCCTGCCTGACCGCCTCCCTTAACAGATTTCCGATTCGTTCCTTATACATGAGCAATTACTCCTTTCCTTTGTCTTCCGACCCAGTATAGCATATTTTATCCTCTACCGTTTCCTGCTTGTCTTCCGACGGTTTCTCCGCTTCGATCTTTTCTATGATTTCCTCTGTTTCTGATCCTTTCTCCTTGATCTCCTGCCTTATTCGTTTCAATAACTCCATTCGGAACCAGCAGATAAAGCCAAAAAACAGAACCAGGATCAGAGTTCCTATAAACCGGTCGGTAGAGGAAAAGGTTTCATGATCCCCTTCGTCTATCACATAAGCCTGATAGGCCTGTTTCATTAAGGAATCTTCCATCTCCTCCAGTGTCCCGTCGTTGCTAGATAACTGTAACAAAGGAACCCAGTAATGCTGTCCGCTTGCATAGAGAACGCCGTTATAACGGATGGTGATATTTGTGGCATAGGTTTCCACCGCCGATGTAGTATCATTGACCCACTCCAGCGGTTCCTTGGTCACATACCGGTCATCATAACCCCAGGACGGGCAGACCGTCTGGATCGAATACCGGTAGGTCACAGAATCCTCGATCCCGTGGGTCTCCTGCAACAGGCGGATATCACTTCCGATCATATCCGTATCTATCAGCATCGAAGCATCCTCTTCAAAGACCGCCTCACTGACTTTCTCTTCCTTTTGGGTGAAACACCCAAACAGCCAGGCCAGTAACAGTGCTGCTCCGATCAGATACAGGGTGATCACACCGGTTGCAATCCTTTTTATGTTCCTCTCTTTTCGCTTCAATTCCTCCATACTCTTCTTCCTTTCTATTGTCTTACCTTCAGCCATCCGGCAAGTGCAGTTCTTCTTGGTTTCATGGGCGTTGCCGCCATCTGCGCAAACACATTCCAGTTTCCCATCATCAGAAGCTGCTTGGATGCTCTCGTAATTCCCACATAAAGCAGATTCCGATTCAAAAATCCCGGATTCCCGCCCCGTAATGCACACAGGACCACATTCTTATATTCCGATCCCTGTGAAGCGTGGATGGTGATGGCATAACCCAGTTCCAGGGACTTAAATTCCTCATACATATAAGTCCTTGTGGTGTCCGGAAATTTCACGTCCATGGTCCAAGAGAAAAGATCTCTGGAATGAGTGTGCATATTTACGATAGTCCCAATGGACCCGTTGATCACATTGCGCTCATAATTCACCCGATTGATCACCTTATCCCCCACATGAAGGGTCTGAGGCGGATTTCCAACGGTCACACTCTGCCTTCGATTGGCTTCCTCCCACGACTTCTCTTTCGGCGGGTTGAAGATCGGTTCCACTAAAGTATTCAGGGCATGGATCGTATCCGGTGTTTCCCCATTCCGATATGGCGTTATGATCTGTAAGGAATCCAGTTCCTTTTCCTTGGGCTTTAATACGCCTTCCACCAGATAGGTCTGCAACTGATCCATTGAAGTGGGTACGAAGAATAGATCCGGTTTATCCGCAAACCAGTCAAGGGGTGGAAACTGGCCATGCTTGATGTAATCTGCCAGTTCCGGAATGTGGCTGTCCTTTGCCTGACGTTTGACCAGGGTTAATTCTGTCACCTGTTCCGGTGCATTCTTTCTTAAATAGTCCAACAGATCTAAGAATACCTGCCCATGCTGTACCGGCGGAAGCTGGTCTGCATCCCCCACCAGGAGCAGGAACGGGATATGGTCCATTTTCAGTAATACCTGGCAAATGTCTCCGAAGAGCTGGCTGTCCAGCATACTGGATTCGTCAATGATCAGATATCGGATCCGGGATAACCGCCTGGCAGTCTGTTTGATATTCAGACACCCGTATCCGGGAATGATCCCAAAAGCAGAATGTAAGGTGTGGGCCGGGATCCCGGTCTGTTCCCACATCCGGTAAGCGGCTTTTCCGGTCGGTGCCGCTAAAAGATAAGGTACATCCTCATCATCCGGCGCTTTCCCTGTCAGCTGGATCAGTTTCTTCAGGATCGTATCCAACGTAGTTGTCTTTCCCGTGCCCGGACCTCCCGTAATGACATAGAATGGTGTATGAAATGCCTGCGTGACTGCACGGATCTGTTCGTCGGTCAGCTGGATCTCACTTTCTGACAGGATCTGTTCGATGATCCGTTTCTCCACCTTTGAAAGCGGAATCGTTACTCCTTTTGACTGGGTCACGATCCGATAACTCGCTTTCTCCGCCCAGTAAAACTGTTCCGGATGATAGCCCAGTTCTGATTTGATGATCGGAGCCCCTTCCGTTACTGCTAATTCCCGGTATTCCTCCAAGGTCATGGTCTCTGAGAAATGAGTCCAGTAAAATGCCAGGAATTCATTCTCTGTCATATAAGTATTTCGATGGCTGGCAAAGGACTGGTCTAAGAGATATCGGAAATAGGCCCGAAACCGCTTCGGACTGTCTAAGGGAATTCCCAGTTTCTGTGCGATCTTATCCGCCTGGTTCATTGAATAGTAAGGGATCAGGTGGATCATCCGCCAGGGATCTTCTGTCAATTCCGCATAAGCCTGGTCCCCGAACAGGCCAATCAGCGTGTCCGTAAACTTATTCTTTTTTCCCAGCAGATCGGTCAGTTTCTTCCTTGCTTCCAGTTCTGCGGTCCCGATGGCTTTCAAAAAGTCCTCATCATTCTTTGCCACTTTTTGAATGGCGTCAGAAAAGGAAATTCCCATAGATTCCAACAGAGGGGAATCCTCACTGATGATCTTCTGGATCTCTAAAGTCTTCCAGAGGATCTGTGTATTTGGAATCGGATATTCACTGATCTCCCCTAAGAGGATGGCATAACCTCGTGGGAGAACCTGCCCTGTCACAAAGGTAAAGGGCAGTTTTCTCTGATAGATCCTTGTCAATAAGTCTCTGCATGTTGGGTGGAGACGGATTGTCCCTTTGATCCATCTGGATTCTCCGTCCTTATTCATCCGGATATCATCCGGATCTAAGCGGCCTACTGTGATCACCGGCAATGGGACCGCCTCCTTTCTGTCTGGGTTCTTTCATATGTGGTTAGGGGTTCGGGGACTTTGGTCCCCGACATCAGCCGAAACCGGTATCGGTTTCGGCTCTCTATGTTATTTTATACACGATCTCATCCCAGTCATGAGACTCCTTGATGATCTCCCGTTTCTGTTTGTAAAAGCCATGTTTCCGGCATATTGCATTGGGAACCTCGTTCCAAAAGGTTTCCCATGTGATCGTTCCCTCGTTTTCCCTTGCCAGTTCCATGCCATCCTCTGTTTTCATATAATCTTCACAGGCATTCCTGACGGCTTTCTTTAAATCAAAGGGCGTTCCGAAAATTTCGAAATGAAGGACCCAAATGTCCCCATTTCCCTCTTTTACAACTACACTTTTTATCACTTCTCATCGTTCCTTTCCTTTATATCACACCGGCTGCGGTGTTCAATTCCTGTTTTATCCGGTCTAATAATGCCTCTTCTGTCAAGATCGGAATACCCAGTTCCTTCGCTTTCTGATTCTTTCCGGAAACAGAAGCCGAATTGTTATTGACCAGATAGGTTGTCTTACTGGAAACCGAACCGGAAACTTTTCCTCCCAGTTTTTCGATCAGGTCTTTCAACTCATTTCGATTTGAAAAATGATTGAGGCTTCCTGTGATCACAAAGGTTTTCCCTTCGAACGGCAGATGACTGACCTTGATCGGCTTTTCCAACTCTACCTCGTTTAATAATTCCTCCAGCAGTTCCTGATGGATGGGATTTTCAAACCACCGGATAAAGGAATCTGCGATCACATCCCCGATATCCGGAATCTCTGTCAGCTGTTCTTTTGTAGCTGTCACGATCTCTGACACCTCGTAATCAAACCACTGACAGATGGCTTTGCTGGCCGTCCGGCCTACATTGTCAATGCCAAGGGCATACAGCAGATGCCAAAAATCTGTTTTTCTCGCTTTCTCAATCCCGCTGATCAATGCCTGATAAGATTTCTCTCCAAACCCTTCCATGGTACAGATCTCATCCTTCCAATCCGATAAATGGAACAGGGAAGCCAAATTGGTCAGATACCCGGCATCCAGAAATTTCCGCAGAGTTTCCTTTGACAGGCCGTCCATGTTCATAGCGTCCCGGCTGACGAAATGAACAAACAGTCCCAGCTGCTTGGCCCCGCATTCCGGGTTGGGACAGACTAAGACTTTGGAATCTTCCGCCTGCTCGATTTTCGTTGGCGCCCCACAGACCGGGCAATGGTCGGGGATCACCGGAGTTCCTTTCCTGGTCTTATTTTCCAATACCTGAGGAATGATCATATTCGCTTTATAAACAGAGATGGTATCCCCTGGCGTCAGTCCCAGTTCCTCCACAATGCTCACATTGTGAACACTGGCTCTGGAAACGGTGGTCCCTTCCAGTTCTACCGGGTCAAAGACCGCTACCGGATTTATCAGACCAGTCCGGGAAGCACTCCAATGGATGGAACGTAAGACTGTATCCTTTGTTTCATCCTCCCATTTCAGGGCAATGGAATCCCGTGGGAATTTTGCCGTTGTTCCCAGGCTTTTCCCATAAGCAATGTCATTAAGCTGTAACACCAGTCCATCGGATGGAAATGGATTTTCCGTGATCTGGTTTCCAAACTTTTGTACCTCTTTCTCTACGGTCTCTGAAGTGACAACCGTATGCCCTACCACATCAAAACCTAATGCGGAAAGGATTGCATACTGAGCAGCTCTTGTAGTTACAGATGGATGTTCCGGTTCCACCAGGGCAAAGGCTACGAATTGGACGTTCCGATCCTTTGTCACGGCGCTGTCCAGCTGGCGGACAGAACCGGAACAAAGATTTCTCGGATTCTTATAAGGTTCCGTCCCTTCCGGCAGATTCTCATTGATCCGTTCAAAATCCTCATAATTGATCAGGGCTTCTCCCCGGACAACCAGACGGGTCTGGAAGGGAATCATGAGAGGGATATTGGCAAACATCTTCGCATTCGGCGTGATCACTTCCCCTGTAACGCCATTTCCTCTGGTGACCGCCTTTAACAGTTTTCCGTTCTCGTAGGTCAGAACAATGGTCAGACCATCTAATTTCCAGGACAGAATCCCTTCCTGATCTCCTAAAAAGGCAGCCAGTGCTGCCGGATCCTTCGTCTTATCCAAAGACAGGCAGGGCGACGCATGATCCTCTTTGGGGAGTTTCGTTGTCACTTTCGTTCCCACGTTCTGTGTGGGAGAACTGGACAGAACGATCCCGGTTGTGATCTCCAGTGCCTTTAACTCATCGTAGAGCTTATCCCATTGGGTATTGTCCATAACTTCCCGACCAGTCTCATAGTAAATATGAGATGCATGATTTAACTGTTCGATCAGTTCCATCATGCGGTTCATCTTCGTATTTACACTCTTTGTCTGCATCTTAAAATTTACCTCCAGCATTTAAGAGTTTTTCCTGGATCCCTTTCTCCAGTTCCATGGTCTTTGCAAGCTGGATCACACGAGTTGTATTTCCGCTTGCTCCGGCCTTTTTAACCTGCGGCTCCAGTGTCAGATCGATATGACAGGCTACGATATCTAAAAGCCTTGTGACTTCTTCCTCTGTCAATGTGATTGTTTTCATCATATTCCTCCTTATTTTCCTTCCTACTCAATAAAGGATCCCCTTGATATTTCATCTTTCACATAGTACGGCTTCTTTGCCGGAAGATTGTCTACTTTTGTCTTTGCATATTCCAATGCTTCCTCTAATGTCATATGATCCGGAACCATCAGTGAGGTGTCATAAACAGAGGTACGGATCATAGTCAATTTCAAGCATTTCATTAAATCACGGCTCCCCCTTCCCAAATCTTCCGGGATCGGTGCTTTCCCGCCTCCCGGACATTGCTGGTCTAAATATTCCAATAGTTCCATGTTAGTTACTGTTCCTCTATGGTGGCATAGGGGACGAGAGACATGGTTTCCGGATCAAAGGAATTCCCGCTGCCATCCGTGATCTTCGATGAGTCGAAAGCAACTGTAAGTTCTACTTCCGGATGGTCCTTCCTGGCAATAAATGTGGTGGCCGTTTCCATTTCCGAACACCCGTAAACAGCCCAGTTTCCATAGATTCCGTCAATGGCATAGCGAATGGTCAGTTCGTAAAGCTGTCCTTCCTGAATTTCTGCTTTCGTTCCATCCGATTCGGTCAGATCCTTGATCCTTACGGTGTCATTCAGATCCAGAGTTTCTCCTTCCATATAAGCAGTAACCGGGATGGTCTGGATCCGGCTCTCCCGCCACAAATTCCACAGAAAAGTTCCGCCAAGGAGCAGGATAACGATACAGAAGATCGGTAACCCTCTTCTCATGATTTTTTCTTTCTTGCTCTCTGACATCCCCTTCCACTTCCTTTCCGATTGTTTTCGATCAGGACCTGTAGAGTCCTGGATAATAAATGGTACATCAGTGCCTGCTGATGATAATATCCTTCCGTATAGGTCCATGCCTGATATTTCAGATCCAGATAACCATCCGGATCCTTATATCGGTCTTTTTCCTTTTGATGAAGCTGCACCTGATAATAGGTTTTCCTCTGCTGGTAACGGGATAGTTTTCGATTTATGTATACAAGAATATTCGCACCGTATTCCTCCAGATGTTCCCGCTCTGGATACAGGTCTGCGACAACTTCTGCCAGTTCCCGGATATGGTCATCATGAAACTCGAAGATATCCCGGTAAGGGAATAGTTTTCCCATATAATCCCGCAGCTTTTCTTTCAGCATTGCTTCATCTTTCTTTGATTCTGTATTGTCCAGCTTAAAGAGCAGGTCATTTACCTTTGTATAGGTTCCCTGGCTCATCAGCTTTTTCATTCTCTCCTTACTCGTCATCCTCTTCCCCCTTTTCCGACAGCAAGCCGTCGTCCCTTGCATCCTGCACCAGACTTAAAAGCTCGTAGTAGGACTCCACTTTCTTGATCATGATCGGATGATCGTTCTGTGTGTGAACGATGAACAGGGTCGGAATCATCTTCGACCGGGCATGGAGTTCTTTATAAACCTGCGATGGCAAGATCCCTTTTGGGGGTTTGATCAAAGCATGCTCAAAATCTTTCTCATAAGCCGGATGGGTTGCCACCAGATCACTTACGAACTGATGTTCCCATTTCGGGTCCAGGTCCCTTACCAGTCCGGCCTCCTCCAAAATTTCCAACGAAGAATAGGATGTCCTTCTAGGACGCAGGGCAAAGACCAGATCGCCGATCCCAAGGGGACGTGTCCGGATCACATATAATTTTTTCATCTTTGGCATTTCTCTCACGCCTCCTTCTGTATGATAATCGCAGACAGATAAACCAGATAAGGCAATCCGTTCCGCAGCGTTTCGTGTTTCTCTCGATGGGGGATCACATCTTCACTATAAGCCTCCAGGATCCAGGGCAGTTCCTCCACCTTAAACTGACTGGCATAAGGTTTCACGTCGGAGTGATATAACTTATATAATGCCACATAGTCCGCATGGGATGGATCCGGATCCTTTGCGTAACCTCTTGCAGCTAATTCCCGTGTCAGAGAATACCTCTCTTCGGCTTTCTGCCGCAGAACCGCTACTTCTTCCGAAACATCCGGCCGTTTCAGCAATGCTTTTACCTCATGTTCCTCATTTCCAATGATCTTCCAATCCGCCACCGAAACCGCATCCGGCTGGTCACTGATCCACGTTCCCTCTATCCCGTAGAATGTGACCTGGGTCTGGCTTAACAATTCCAATCCTGGAGAATACCGGAACTTATAGCCCGGTTCCTTTAACCATACCAGTTTATGGGATCCTCCCCGTGGCGTCTGTTCCTTGTAATAGCCAGGTGCTTCCTCAAAAACCTTCTGGTCCTCTTCAGTATGTTCTGGTTCCAGATCAAGGACCCCATATTGAGTTCCTGTAAGACTGACAACTTTTGGATAAGTTGCTGGAGGCAGTTCCTTCCATTTTGTTTTCACCTTTTCCATCGCAACAGGAAATGTCTGCTGATGCATTCGAAGAATCGGCCGTTTATACCGGTCTACGTAAGTGCTCGGGGCATTGGCCAAAAATCGATTTAACTCGTCCGGATAGGCAAAGACCTGTCCGTAATCCAAACGCTGTAAAGTCAATGGAATTTCGATCTGCCGGATATCCGGGATCTGATCCCACGTCACACTTGGCTGGCTTCGGACAAAATACCGATGGGAATTCCATTCTCCTGTCTTCGGATCCTTATATCTGGACAAGCCGTAATAATAGAAAAAAGGCTGCTCCACTCTTGGAAACTCTTCTTTCGTATCCTGTAACAGCAGGTCGCCTTCTTTTCCCTGGTAATCATACCACAGATCCCGTTCCCTGTCTTCCATGATCATACGTTCGTCTGAGACCGGATGGAGAAAAACCGGCCGCATAGGCCCGAATTCCAGATCTGTCAACGATACCGGACGGGAGGATAAATATTTTCCTTTCTTTTCTGACAGATAAGCTCTCCCATAGAGCGTGGACTGTTCCAGCATATCATTCCTTCCTTTCTGTCGTGCGTTTCTTTTATCCCTCGAACTTCAAAGGATAAAAGAAACGCACAACCTCATTTTGGTCGTGCGTTTCTTTGCTTCGACGGACGCCCGAACCCGTCCGTCCATTTTTTATCATTTATTTATTTCCAGAAATTTGCTGGATCCGGAGTTGCCGGTGCATCTGGAGCCGCTGCCGGAGCAGCCGGTGCATCTGCTTCTACGCCGTCCCAAACCTTTCCTACCTGTGCTTTCTGGAAGATCTCATCTGCGGAAGCTGTTGTAGACAGTGTAGACTGAATGTACTCATTGCCCTGTACGGAATCCGCACCTTTCAGTTTTACATGTATCTGTGTACCAGCCTTAATCCAGTACGGAGCACGTCCGTTCTTCTCCGGATCCGGATCCTTGAATTTGTCCTCGTCATACAGTGCAAATACGCCGTCTGAACACTGGATGTTTGTGAACTTTCCATGCAGGTTGACTGCCAGGGAAATCTCGATCGGTGTCGGCAGATTTGAGAATTTGCTGACTACCAGATTCTTGATCTCGGAGAGCGGTGTATCCAATGTGATTCCTGTCGGTGCAAGATCCTGATAAGCTCCCTCTCCCGGTGTGAAACGGTAAGAGAAGAAACGGAAGACCGGTTTTCCTGCACGTTCCGCTTTTACGGACTGCGAGAGCTTTACTGCGAACAGCTCTTCCGGGATATCTGCCAGATTACTCGGTGAAAGGAACATCGTTCTGGAAATTCCTTTTCCCTGATATCCTTTCCCTGTTACAAAACGAACCGGACCGTCATAGTCCCATTCAAAACCTGATAAAATTTTTCCGATTGAAGTCTTTGCCATACTTTTTTTCCTCGCTTTCTGTTTGACTATTTCTTTGACTTTTCTCTAACTTTTCTTTGACTAATTCTTTGACACTTTTGTTTTACATGACGGCCTGTCCGCTTCCGGCATAACCTCACGGTTCGGGTTTTCACGAGGGAAGAGAACTTGTCTCCTCTTTTTGACTAATTAAAGTCTATCACATCTGATAAACTTTGTCAACGCATTTCTGTACAAAATTTTCCTTATATTTAAAGGCAGCAGATCCAGACATCTTCCGGATGTTTCGGCAATCCCCGTTCCTGGAGCTTTCCCATTACGTCCTGATACCGTTTCTTCTGTCTCTTTATCAGGTTTTCTTCTCCTTCAGAAACCATACAGACGGCGTCTTTCCCATCCCTTGCCTCGTTCATCTTCTCTGACAACTCTTTTCGCAAAGCGGACAATTCCCCGGTTTCTTCCTCATCCTTGACAAGATACAGAATGGAGAACACCTCTTCCATCTGAGGAAGCGTCAACGTGAAAGGCTCGCCTTCTGCCAGCTTCCAGGTGACCGGCGCTGTCTGATCCTTTCTCACCTTTGCAGCTTTTCTTCGAAACTGATCACAGGCGATCAGTGCCGGAAGGCAATGGGCCCAGTAATCCGGATCCTTCTTCTCCTCATAAAGAAACAGTGTCTGTAAGATGATATGGTTCATCAAAATCAGATCCTTTTCCGAGAATGTCCCTATGGTTTCAACGCCATCAAGAATGGAATCCTCCTTTAATGTCTCGATCACATTTGCAAAAACTTTTTTTGCGGGTTCATACTTTTCTGAGGCCTCCTCATTCTCCTTTTGCAGATCTGTCAGAAGGGATCTCATACTGACAGCCTCTAAAAGGGAAACCGGAATGGAAAAGGTCAGATCGTCCCCATTTTGTTTCTTTATCCGGATCTTGCTCTTTGGTTCTGACTCTGAGGAATTTCCATAAGCCAGTTCTTCAAATCCGTTCAGGATTTCCTCATCCTTTGATCCCATTCCTTTCCCTACACACTCCTCTTTGTATTTCTCAAAAATGGTCTGCAACTGACAGGCTTCCCGCACGGTCAGATTGACGGTTTCCCGTTCCTCCTTCTGCCGTTTCACTTTCTCAAAAAGCCATCGCAGTGCCGGAAAGGCTCCGGTCTTATCAGTCATCAGATCTAAAATGTCCAGGAGCCGTTCCATTGCCACTGTATCCCGGAACAGCTGTTGTCCGTTATGGCAGTGTATCTCATACCATTTCTTCATTTTTTTTTATTCCTCCTGCATATCCATGCACATCGGTTCCCCATTCTCTTCGTCCGACACATAGATCTCGTCCTTGTTACACTCCCCTGTTCCATCATTATAGATACAACCTGTAATTGCACATTTTACTACGGGCATTTTATTTCCTTCCTTTCTTCGGTTCTTCTTTTGCCAGATATGGATTTCCATACCGATCATATTTTAAGCACAAAGGTACAGACTCCCATTCATGGGTCCTGGAATTCTCCAATTTGGCATATACATGTTTGTTCTGCATCTTCTTTATGGGCTGACGCCCCAGTTTCTTCCACAGTGTGATCCACAGCATGTGACTTTCCCCTTTCGGCTTTATTCTTCCTGTACTTGTTCCACATCCTCTTTCGCAAACGAAAACTCATGGATCAGCTCATTCTTCGTAAAACCGATCTGTAACAGTTCATGGATCGCGCCTTTGGTGTTCTGTCCCACTATTACATGGTCGATCACCTGATCCAATAAAGTCATACATCGTTCCTTTGTCACTTTTGTCGTCCTCTTTTTTTTTATCTGCTCTAATTTCTTGCAACGTAAAGAATCTCTGTATACGTTCGTTAATCGGCACATTACAATATCTATGGCCCTATCTGTATTTGCAGCCCCGCAAGCAGGACAAAACTGTAACATTTCACCCTGTATGCTAATTTGTTTCCTACATCGGCTGCAAATGAAGATCCTATGGTCGTATGCAGAATGCTTGTTGATCCATGTCCCCTTCCATACGTTCTCCACCCGTTTCCGATCCAGCCCTTTCCTCCGATTGTGTGGCTTGTAATGCTCTACTATCACCTGGTCAAATCCCTCCTTTTCCTTCGGTTTCCGAATCCGAAGCCAATTCCAAAGGATCCCTGCCGGCGGCACCTGCCGTTTCCGTCTTCGGTTATTTTGCAAAGCAATTCGAAATGGTGTATCTAAGTAAATGGCAACGATAGAAGAATTTGATGGCAAAAGCTGAAAATAGACCTTCCTCGCCCTCACACTGGCATTCATGCAGTCTACAACAACGTCCTGTTCATTTGCCAGATACCGGGCTGTTTTTCTTTGTAAGATCCGATGGACGTTTCGATATCCTTTCAGCGTCAGCTCTTTTCCAAAAAGCTCTTTCCTTATATCATCTGAACCGATACGGATAGCTTTTGATAATCTTCTTTTCGCATAGGTCGTTTTCCCGGCTCCGGGAATTCCTACCATAAGGTACAGTGTTGCCATACGTTATCCTTTCTTATATCCCAAGAAGTGTTGTGCATAGAATAGTCAGTAACCCTCCCATTGCTATTCCAAGGGACAGTATTCCCGCCACATACCATTTGTCTTTTTGAGACCCTTCTCCCATCGGTATTCCTCCGTTTCTTCTAAATATACCCTGCCGCTTATGAAGCCAGCAGGGTATTGTGCCATGTCTTTGCGAAAACACCGATCAAAGCCACATACTCTTCCAGTTCGATGTTCTCATAGATCTGATTGATCTCAATATCCGTCATATCATTGATTGACTCATTGTTGATATACAGTCTTGCGGTATCTGATAAGTTGGAAATCTTTGTCTCGCCGATCATCGGCAGAGACTTTCTTGGAGCTCCCTTCTTTGACCAGTCGCCTTCCCGTCCCAGGAGATCGTCTTTCGTCTTCCAATAACTATCTACAGTGATCTGATTCTCGAATTCCAATGCTCCTAACTGTCCCAGATATTCTACCACATCCGGTTTTCCAAAAGGAGTTCCCGGGAACAGCTGCTTGGCATACTCATCTGTCGCATTGGTGCAGCGCTGAGTACGGGTGTTGTATCTTCTGAACTTAACACCTTTCTGGGATAACCAGACACGGACCGTCCCTTTATAGACCTGATTATCACTGTCCACAAAGATACTGCCAGACGTAGACCGCATGATCCAGCTGGCCATGTACACGAACCGTCTCCGGTCTGTCTCTTTTACATAGTTCTGAAGCGCCTTTCGGATGATGCCCAGATCTACCGGCCCATCCAGGTCCGCTTCCTTCAGATAATCGGTCAGGATCCGGTCTACCAGTGCAGGATGCGATAAGGAATTGTCCACCCGGGCCCCTTTCCAGCTGGTCAGGGTTCCGCCTTTGGCTGATGTTACCTTTCCGTCCACGATCTCCATCCGATTATTGGCGTCTTTGGATACCAGATACATCTCCTCCGGATCAATATCAATATACATGCTCTTTAACTCTCTGGATACGATCTCCTTATTCTTCTCCAACGTGATATCCATTGCATAGATACCGTCTGTATTGGATGATGGAATGGTTGCTCCTTCCAGTGCCAGTGCCATACCGATCCGGAAGGTAAACATCTGGCCGATACTTCGCATGGCGATCGCTTTGTTGTTAGCCCGTAAGTTGGTATCATGGCTTCCGTCCAGAATGCCGGACGCTGAATTTAAGACCAGCTTGTATCCGTTCTGTTCATCGTCTACATCATTGTATTCCGGACTTCCATACTCCAGCTGCTTTAACATGGCCTTTACCCGGACACGGGCGTCTTTGACATCCGCATAAGGGTCATTGCCATGCCCGTCATAAAACGCTCCCAGCATGATGAGCAGAAGCGGATAATAGGAAACGAAATCCTGATGGACAGACTGACCGCTGGACGTATATTTATAACGGTCCAGCAACACTTCCTCATACTGATCTCCCTCTGCATAGGCTTTCTTCTGATCCACTCGTTTGCACATATAGGGAGAAAAATCTTCCGGATCCAGGATCTCGTCCACCTGTTCCGTGTGCTTGAAAAAGTACGGAATCTCATGGGAGCACCGGACCGGAAATCCGTTATAGGATGTCCGGGACTGAAGCTGGATCAAGTTCAGCAATGCTTTTGAACAGGCTTTCGACGGGATCTTGGAAACGTATTGATAGGTTTCCTTTAATTCCTTGATCTTCGCCCGATCCTGGCCCAGCTGTTTCTGATTGATCTCTGCCCCGTGAATGCCGCCGATGGAAAACCGGACATAGGAAGATGACTCTTTCCCGTTCTTATCAATGAACGGCAGGATCACGCCAAAAGTCTGGTCGGCTTCCTTTCGTTCCTTCTTCGTGTGGGCCGGTACTCCATATTTGAAGATATGGCCAGCAGATTCGTTCCAGTTCTTCCCTCGATAAAAATCATAATACTGATAAATCGACTGGAATTTCGCCAAATGGACTGCCGCTGCTTTTGGATTTACTTTCGAGATCGGTCCGTATACATTTTTCATATACCAATCTTTCGTATCCTCCAGCACATCGGTCTGCTGCACGCCCAATTTCTTTGCAATATGAGGCGCCGGATAGAGAAAGGTCATAACCTTCGTATCCTCAATGGGCTTATCCGGTGCTACGATCGCTGCCACATTCTGAGCACTGGTAGAGTTGATGGTCACGCCATAATCCAAAATATGCGGATATCGGGTCATCAAACTCCGCCGCACCTTATACTTCTGATGCAGAAAGCCTGGGAACACGGTATGTTTCAACTCTGCCGTGTCGTTGATGTTGTACAGGATATCCCGATAGATGTTTTCGGAATGCCCGCTCTTATTGGATTCTGACTCAATGATGGAACCGCCCAGGATCCCGACCAGTGTCTTCAATCCAACCGTCGGACGCCCGCCCTGGACTTTCGTCTCGTTCAGGAATGCCACATCCACATTGTTCCCATACCTTTGATAAGGAATGGTGTTGATGGGACTGGATGATGCATGGATCACCTGATCTGAATACTTTCGGATCGCTTCCGTTGAAAGCCTTACCCGCCCGGAGACCATGCTTTTGATCACATAGTCAATCATGGGGATATCATAATTCAGGCAGTTATAGGCAAAATACCAGTCTTTCTTCGGTTCCACCACCGGATTCTCTGTCCCCAGAAAGGTGGATAACAAGGTGGGTTTCCCATCTGAGGGAATTGGATTTGCCATATAGTCCCGTAATCGATTTCCATTATCCCTCAAATCATAGCAAGTAAAGTCGTAACCGCTGTCCTTGCAAGCCCGTTTCACATCGGCCTCATCCTTTTCCTCACACAGGTAGAACATGTCCAGATGATCTTTCTCATCCAGGAAACTGACGCAGAACAAGTTATCATAGGACTCGATATCCCAAAATCTGTCCATACCTCAGACACCTCCTCCCTGCCGCAGGGCATGAGTCGGTGCAACACCCATTTCTCCGATAAACTGGCTGGGTGTCAGGTCGTTCTCACTGGTGATCCGATGCTGTGCGGCGTATAAATGGAGGGATTTCTTCGCCCTTGTGATCGCCACATAGAAGAGTCTCCGTTCACTTTCCAGATCCTCCTCATCCATGAGCCTTGTTCCCGGAAAATTCTCCTGTTCCAGACCCAGTAAGAATACATGGTCCCATTCCAATCCTTTCGCATTGTGAATGGTAGTGATACAGACACCGTCCTTCTTTTCCTCTCTGGTACTGACTGCACTCATGTTAAAGACAAATTCATTTGCCAGGTCATAGAGCGTCGGTTTCGTATGGTCTTTCGCATATTCTTCCTCAAAATTCCGAATCATGCCTTTGAGCGTGATCAGATCCCGTGCATAACGGTCTCTATCCTTTAAGCTCATCAACCATTTCTCATATCCAAAGGATTCAAAGATATAGCCCACCAATATTGATAAACTGGTCTCAACATTGTCGTTACTGTCCATGACTGATTCATATGTGTTCACAAATTTCTCAATCTTCTTCTTTAAAGCCGGTGTCAATTCCTTGGTCTCTTTGGACAACAGGTATTCTACCAGGCCCTGGTGATGTTTCTCCGCATAGGACTGTAACTTTGCCAGTGCTGCGGGACCGATGCCCTGTTTCGGGCGGTCAATGATCCCCATAAACGCATAGATATCCTTCGGGTTTACGAACACCTTTAAGAAGTTTAAAGTATCGATCATCACATCCGAACGCATGAAATCCGCAAATTTCGTGGTATCATATACCGGAATATGGGCCTCTGTAAGAGCCCTTGAAATAGACGGCAATGTCATCCGGGATCGGAGCAGGATGGCCATATCCGACCAGGCAATGCCTTTTTCCTGATACGATTTGATAAATTTTACGATCTGAGCGCTTTCCAACCGGTCAGTTTCCGATACGGTGAATGTGATCCCCTGATACTCCTCATCCATCTTCTTTACAGCTGTCAGATCCGCACGGATCTCTTCCCCGGTGCGGTTATTATGGATCACCCGGTTTGCTGTATCCAGGATCGGCTGATAGGAACGATAGTTATAAGACAGGTTGTAAACCTCTGCCTCCTTCGCATGTTCTGTAATCAAAGATGGCCGGCCGCCCCGGAATTCATAGATTGACTGGTCGATATCTCCGACGATGGTCAGTTTTTCTCCCGCCAAATACCGGATGAAAGCGTCCTGTAACAGGTTGGTGTCCTGATACTCATCTACGATCGTATGGATCAGAGCCTTTTTCTCTTCCTGCAACTTGTCATTCACCACCAGCAGATAGCCGATAAA